>Ga0105046_10008176_pt1 | contig 16455 bp, 12 predicted proteins | sample MAT03_FD_78385 | JGI IMG/M metagenome (GOLD analysis project Ga0105046, IMG submission 78385) | Freshwater microbial communities from Lake Fryxell liftoff mats and glacier meltwater in Antarctica - MAT-03 (megahit assembly) | ecosystem: Environmental > Aquatic > Freshwater > Ice > Liftoff...
GGTTGGTGCCACCCCAGTGACAACCAAGGTATCACAGCCCAACGGTGACACCAAAAAACTGATCATGGAAATAACGTCTCGAGTAATCGTTCCAAAGGAAGAAGAAGAGCTAGGGCAATTCACCAAACCTTAGCGGTAGATTGGCCTAAAAGTAAGCGTGCAATAGAAAGCAACATAGCCTCAATGCAAATTGTTCATCCAGAGTCCACTCGAATCGGCTGGATCGGTACCGGTGTGATGGGGCGCAGTATGTGCTCGCATCTCCTGAAGGCAGGTTATAAGACTTCGGTTTACAACCGCTCGCAAGCCAAGCTGAACGATCTGCTCAGCTTAGGCGCATCTTCTTGTTCCAGCCCCATGGAAGTCGCAAATCAAAGCGACGTCGTCTTCTCCATGGTTGGTTATCCGTCGGATGTCGAAGAAGTAATCCTGGGCCAGCAAGGCGCGTTGGCGGGGCTCGCACCAGGTGGCATCATTGTCGATATGACAACAAGCCGTCCCGGTTTGGCCGCAAAAATTACTGCCGAGGCATTAACGAAAGGGGTCTTTGCGCTCGATGCGCCGGTTTCGGGTGGCGATATCGGTGCCCGTGAGGCTAGGTTGTCGATCATGGTTGGAGGTGCGATCGAGGCCTTCGATGCGTTGACACCACTTTGGAAGTTAATGGGTACGACCTACGTACATCAAGGACCAGCAGGCAGCGGACAGCATACCAAGATGGTCAATCAGATTCTGATCGCATCGGCAATGGTTGGTCTTTGCGAGGCAATGTTGTATGCCAAGCACACGGGCTTGGATCCAGAGTTGGTGCTCAAATCGGTTTCGTCAGGCGCAGCAGGGAGTTGGGCGCTCAGCAACTTGACCCCTCGAATTCTTAAGGAGGACTATGCACCAGGATTCTTCGTAGACCACATTGTCAAAGACTTGTCCATCGCTATCGAAGAGGCAGAGAAGGTCGGTCTCGACTTGCCTGGACTAAGCAACGCCAAGAGGGCGTATGAGTACCTCCAAGCGATGGGGCATGGAAAATCGGGGACGCAGTCCCTCATTTTGGGAATCGCGAAACAAAATGCAAAGGATTGGTGCAGCACGCCCAAAGCCTAGCGTGGGCGTGAGACGCTTGACAATGGTTTCTATCGACCCACACGCCCTTCGTCAAATGACACATCTGCAGTCCTGAGCGCAACCGACGCGCATTTCGCGGCTCTTAAAATCAATGCACTTACAGAGTTCCCAGATATGCGTATAAATCCGCGACTTCGGCCGGGGACTTCTCGTCGAGTAGCCCAGATGGCATCAGCGATTCCGTTGCATAGGCTTTGTCCTCTATGTCTTCTTGATTGATTCGAACGATGGTGCCGGTAGCCGTTTGTAGTGTGGTTCCATCGGCCGCATTGTAAACAATCATCCCGGTAAAGATCTCACCATCAACCGTCAGGACCCGAATGGATTTGTAGCGATCCGAGATATCGCGACTGGGCTCAAAAATCGCCTTGGCTAGGTCATCTCGGGAAAATCGTTTTGCAACTCCGACAAGACTAGGCCCTAACGAACTTTGGCCACCGTGACATAGTGCGCATTTTTCTTGATAAAGAATTTGCCCTCGTTTCGCGTCACCAGTCATTGCGTTCGCCTCGTTTTGAAGAGTGCGCCAGTCCATGCTCGATTGTGGGTGTGTGAGTTTAGAAAAAGACTCTGCGTCGAGCGTTTGTCGCAGGTAGGCTTCCCAGTCACTCCACCGCTCGCCTTCGGGCGGTTTGTCGAGCTCAAGCTTCTGCGCGCATCTGCCGGCCCTCGCCAGTATGGCTGTTCTTGGTAACAAGTTCACTGTGTTGATGGCGACCGAAACGACGGCAGCTAACATTGGCCATTCGCGTTTTTCGTCCATGATGGGGAGTGCATTGAGACCTTTCCAGCCCACTGGCCATTGACTTCGGTTGCTTGTCTCAAGCAGTGAAAGAAATAGCTCATAGTCCTGTTGCGCAGGATTGGCGGACAGCAAATCGGCAGCAACGGGCCTGAGACTCTCGACGTGAGAACTCGCACGAATCGCAGTTGCGAACTCTTTGTCCAAACCGGACTGAGCTGCGAAGCGCAAGATTGGGATGGACCACTCTTTTGGATCCGTGGCTAGCAGATGCTTTCGCATCTTTTTTCTACAATCGACCTGAACATTTAATGGAAACGCTGAGAGCAAAACCAAGTCCTCGGGACAGCACGGGACCGGTAACGCGACAAACGCTTCACCCATTGAAGCGTCCCGTTTTAGAAGTGCGGTGACCAATTGCTGCAAGCGAATGGGCCATTGATTGTCCGTGTATAGCCCTCGGGTTTTTACCTTGCGAACGATGCCGGCCAGTGCGGCGGCAGTTTGGTTGGACATCTCCACGGTTCTAGGATATTGGCAATTGGCTAAGCAACAGAGCGCGTGAATATCGGAAGTTGGGTGACTCTTTTCGTCGATTTGGAAAAGGAAATAAGCTAACGACTCTCGATCCTTGGGTTCCAGCATGGCAAGCGTTCGCATGGCTTCGGAATGAACGAGCTGATGGTTCGTTTGCGCCGCTTTCTTGGCCAGGTACATCGCCCAACCGACCCAGGCTGTACGTACGTTTTCAGGGAGCTTTGATGAACTGAGACCCTTGAAACCGTCCAGTACGTCTGGCTGAGGTGGGTCCTCTTGCTGCGGGAGCGAAAAGCGACGTTCGCCCAAAGCGCTCTGGAGCATCGTCAGGAATTCTAGCTCATCCCGAGTTTTCCAATTGGATTGGTACTTGGGGACCCATCCAGCGAGCGCGTCGAGCAAAGGCGAATCGAGGGTTGTTTGAGTCGTGGAGAAGAATTGTTTCGCGGCCAAGAAATCGATAACATTATCATCCGACTTTTTCGTCAACGGAACACCGGACCGAGCCAAGGCCCAAAGCCAGGTCCGTCGCAAGGCGTTACCAGCTTCACTGCCCTCAACGCGAAGACTGTTAGCGGAGCTGCATGGCAGTTTTCTAACTCCAAAGGCTTCCCAGCGTAACCTTTCGTCTGCTCGCCCGAGGTGGGGTTCCCAACTAGTTTGATCTCTGGGATCGGCGTTGAGAGCGGGGGACGAATAATCCAGTTCGGCTAATGCTTTAAGAGTTGGATGGTCATTTGTAGTAAGAGCAACGTTTCCTCGCCCAACGAGCCACCAGCATGCGGCTCGGACGGATCGGGATTGAGAGCCAAGCGCATTCTGGATTCGGGACAGAGGAACCGCAATGTTCATGCGAGTCAAAACCTGCGCGGACCGCATCCTTGCTGCTGCCACCACGTCCGGCTCTGCCGAAATCGAAATCTCTCCAGATAGTACCCCCAGCAGCGATTTGACCGTTGCCTGGTCTACTTCTCGAACCCATTTCGATTCGGACCATGTTTCGAGCGGACTCTCGGCGGTAAGCACGCGATGCAGTGATTCGGCTTGCTCTGCAGTGAATTGGCGTTTTGAAACCGACTCGCTAAACCAATCCAGGACGGCCGGCTCCGGAATGGCGTCGCTTGTACGGATGCGATAAATAGCGCCTGTTGTTCCTCGACCACCAACACTGACCAGCAGACTGCCGTCGGCTGAAACGCAAATGTCGGTTGGCGCAAAGCCGATGGTTCCACTAGGTTGCATGAACACTTCTGCTGGTACTTTATTTGGGACACGCTGACTCTCGGCGAGATTGCTCGATGGATAGACCGCTATGACTCGACCGAAAGTCCAGTCCAGAACGAAAACTGCACCGCGATATTTTTGGGGGAAGGCCTGATGTTGGTAGACGGCGACACCCGTTGGCGAACCTCGTCCTAATTGAGCTAAAACCAACGGCATGGTAATTCGATGGTCTTCGTCCTTCCACGCTTGACCGCACCATCCAGCGTCCGTTCCTGGCCCCAATACCATGACGCGTGTCGGACGATACCAAGGCAGCGTTGCCTCGCGCTCGCAATCGCTATCGAAAGTTACAATCTGCCCATCGGGCAAAAAGTCAAAGTCGTAGCAGTTTCGCATTCCATGAGCCCAAACTCCTCGCTTGGAAAAATCGGGACTCATACGCCAAATCGTTCCGCTTCGGCCTCTCGGAACAGGACTGAGAACGTCATTCTGCAGCTTGGAAATATCGCGAGCAAAATTGCCAGCGATGAGATACCAATATCCATCTGGCCCACGTCGGATGGCATGTGCAAAATGCTCTTCGCCCGTGGGGAGTTCTAAGAGCTTTTTCGGATTCGGATCTGCTGCCAAATCGCCATTTGCGTCTTCGCTCAACCATAACCCTCCATCACTCACATGGTAGAGTTTGCGACCTTCGGACCATAAGCCCTGAGCACCTTGTTTGGGATTCGACCAAAGTACGCCTCTGTCGTATTTCCCATCGCCATCTTCGTCGACGAGAGTGCGGATATAACCAGGACCCGATACCACAGGCCGTCCGAGGCCGTCCAATGTCATACAAAAACAATCGTGCACTAATGAGTCATCGGCAACCCGCTGAACCGTAAAGCCCTCAGGAACAGTAAACGGCAAATCATCGTTTTCCGTTGCAAAGTTTGCGCTCGCGACGAATAAATTCAACAACAGGAACGGAGCTCTAAACGCTCCCCGCAAGTTCAACACGGTCAATACTCCCAACCGAAGTAATAGCAATTTGGAGGCTAAATCCGTTCACAAACCCCTCCAAGATAATATTAGCGGTTTTCGATTTTTTTAAAGCCAGAATCAACCAACCGAGGCCAAATACTTGCTATTCCTCCAACATTGATCGGACGACCCTCGCCCAATGTTGTTTGCGTGTGTATCGTTTTTGACGTTATGCAATTAGACTGGTATTAGGTCGATGTGGGTACTACCTTAGCATGGCTCGCATTCGGTCTGACGACCTTATTATTAAGTCTATGAGGGCCTTGATTTGTCTGACGCAAACTCGCAACTGCTCAACTTTGTTTGTCCGAAGTGCCAAAAGAAACTTCGAGCACCTTCTAACCTTGCAGGACAGAAACTTGTCTGCCCGAAATGCACCGCGCCCATTCGTGTTCCCGGCATCGTAGAAACCAAGAACGATGACGACGATTGGCTGTCCTTGAACGAACCCGCTAAGCCCAAAGCCCAACGACCTGACGAAAAGAAATCCTCTGCCAAAGGTAGCCTCGAGAAACAACCTCTGATCGCAAAAAAGCCTCCTTTGCCTACGCAAATCGAACCGGATGAACTGCTTCTGGCGCCGCTCGAAACCAGGGATACAGCAAGTCTGCCGACCACCTCGACTCCCATCGAAACGCCCCTCAAGACGACGGCAGCAAAGAGCGTTTTTGACGACGATCTGCCAGATCTTGCACCTATCGAGGAACTTAAATCGGAGCCTCGAGGTGCAACGTCGCCACCTGCAAAAAAATCCATTTCAAAACCTGCATTGGCGTTGCCCGACGTTTCATTGCCCGAACTTTCCCTCGAAAGTCCAGCCTTGATTGGCCCATTGGCTTCGCTGGACGATGAGGCATTCAGTTTTTCGTGCAAGGTCTGCGGCAGTTTGCTCAGCTCAAGTCGTTCTCGAGTCGGCACATCGATAAATTGCCCCGACTGCTATTCCAAACTGCTGGTTCCGGGCATACCGAAAAAGAAGAAGCAGGCAGAAATCAAGATGGATGCTGAGGTTGCGAGCGTTACGTTCGCACCGATCGATTCATTTAGTGTTCGCGATCCACGCGGTTCGAGTGAAAAGACAAAAGAGTTTCTCGATCGAGCGGAACAGACGATGGAGGAGGAGCGGGCTGAATTTCTCGACGGCACGTTCGACACAAAACGCTGGATGGGCTTGTTGTTTGGTTTTCTACGGGATCCGTTGGTTATCGCAGCAGCAGTCGGCGCGGGCTTTGTTTCTGGCTTCTGGCTTTTTGCGATAGCGGCTATGGGCACATGGATTCCTTTAGAAGGCGCTCAGGTATTGATAGCCAAGCTTGCGCTGCTTTGCATTTTTTGCATTCCCATATTTGGCTTTATATGTTTGTGCGGGATCGCCATCTTGACCATGTCCGCAAATCGGGCCACACGAGTGCAAGAGTGGCCATTTGCGAAACTGTTCGAGTCGATTGGTGAATGTTCCATCGTCGTCGTATCGATCTTAGCTGCAAGCATCCCTGGCGGAATACTAGGCGTGGTGTCGAGCTCCCTCAATGCGCACCCTATGGTTTCGCTGGCCTTCATCCTAATCGGAATTTGGGGGCTAACTCCGATTTTGATGCTTTCGATGATTCAGAACAGCTCGATGTTTGAACCCTACTCCAAAGCGATTTGGCTTTCCATCAATAGCAGAGCTGAAGCCTGGGGTGCGATGTACATGCAGACGGGAATTGCCTTTACCCTGTTCTTTATGTTCATGCTGGTAGCCAGCTCGCAAAGTCCGCTAGGAGACTTTTTCGTGGGTCTAATGCTACCCGTCAGTTGCTTCTTTTTGTTCAGCCAATACGGCGTTTTGGCGGGCCGCGTTAGCGATGTCACCGAGATGGGCTTCGAAGGGGACTTCTCGGCCGATTGACATCTAGCTACTACAGTTGTTTCTCGAACAATCCTAAGCCGAAATTTCACCAAGGATGAAGTGAACGAATTTGTTGATCTCCAAGCCGTTGGATTTGGCGTATTGCCCAACACTTTGCTTGTCATCTTTAACAAAAGGCTGTTCAAGAAGAACTCTTTCTGCAAAGAATTGCTTCAATCGGCCATCGACCATTTTGTCGACAATCGCTTCTGGTTTTCCCTCTTTGAGGGCCATCTCGCGTAGCGCAGTTCTTTCTGCAGCGACAATCGTTGGATCGAGCTCACTCGATGACAACGCGGCTGGTCTCATAGCAGCAATGTGCATCGCGATATCTTTAGCGGCTGTGTCGTTGCTCCCGGTGAGAGAGAGCAGCACACCTGCGACCGTGGTTGCGTTATGGCTATAACCACCGCTTGCGCCATCGATCCGAACCATACGTCCAAGATCGAATCGTTCTCGAATACGGTTAAAGAGCTCGTCCCTTTGTTCGCCAACGGTCATCCCCGGCTTGGACGGTGAGGGCTGCTTTAGCAAGTCATCATGGGTCTTTACATCGCTTTTGGCGAGCGCTTCGGCAAAGTCGTTTGCTAACTGAATGAACTCAGCGTGGCCCGCAACTGGTGCGCTCTCGCATTTGAGTTCGACCATGGCGCCGGCGCTCTTGTCACTGCCAGAATACAGTCCAAATCGGCCGAACGCTGTTTCGCGATCTGCTCGCTTTTCGCCGAGCTTGATCCCTTTTTCTCGCAAGATAGCAATGGCCTTTTCTTCATCGCCACCCCCTTCTACGAGTGCGGCTTTGCAATCCATGAGGGGCAAACCGGTTCTTTCGCGCAGTGCCTTGACTGCTGCAGCAGAGATTTCTGCCATTTCTAAGACTCTCCTAAAAACAAATTGTCAACCGAAATAGGTGTCAAAAAACAAAGAGCATTCGAACCGATCCGGCGGTTCGAATTTGCGAAGTTGGGATTGGCTACCATTAACCTGAGTCGCCCAGACTTCGCATTCTGTGGGCTTCGACTGAACTCTCGCGAATCCAGCTACCCAAAATCAAATGGTGTTAAAAAACTAGGCCATGTCTTCCGCTTTGGCAACCATTTCACTTGTAGCATCTGGTGCATTGTTGCCCATCGTCTTGAGCAACTCAGGGTTTTCTGCTTTGCCTGCCAAGACAGCGTCCGCCAACTGCTTCATGATCAAATCGATCGATCGAATACCGTCATCGTTACCCGGAATTGGCAAGTCGATCTGGGTTGGATCGCAATCGGTGTCAATGAGTGCAACAGTCGTAATACCCAAAGACTTGGCTTCGCGAACTGCGTTCTTTTCCTTCTTTGGATCGACGATAACCAAACACTCGGGCAACCGGTTCAATGTTCGGAGGCCGTTCAAGTTTCGGTAGATCTTGCGAAACTCGCGATTCAAGCTCGACTGCATCTTTTTAGAGTACTCGTTGATCTTCTCGCTACTCATGATCACTTCGAGTTCTTCGAGCCGGGCCATTCGATCGCGAACGGTTCGGAAATTGGTCAATGCACCACCGAGCCATCGCTCGCTAACAAATGGCATTCCGCAACGAGTCGCTTCTCTTTGGATCACTTCGGAAGCTTGTCGTTTGGTCCAACAAATAGAACCAAAGAGCCACCGTTGGCAACTTGGTTCAGGTACTTCTTGGCTCGCAACATTCCGCGAAGCGTTTCGCGAATGTCGATAATGTGGATCAGATTTTTGCGCCCATAGATGTAGGGCTCCATCTTGGGATTCCAGCGACTTACACGGTGTCCAAAGTGCGCACCGGCTTCAATCAATTTTTGTACGATCTCGTTGGCCATGAGTTCTCCTCTATCTTCTATGCCTCCAAAGCAATGCTAACAATCGATTGGCCATCGATTATGCACAGGAATAATGGCGTCAAAAGTGACGGCAATAAGTCCTTCTGCTTGATTAGGAAAGCGGATTTCCCTTGGTGCAAACCATCTGCCGAAGCCGCGTCGGCCACAAAATTCAGATGAAGTGCTCACTTGGGACGGCAAAGGGTAGCGGTAAAGGGTGTTTGCCGTCAACCGAAAACATGAAATTAAGGATGCAATCCTGCGGTCTGCAATGCAGCGGTACGGCGGCGCCATGTTACGCTACGTTACGTTGTACCCCAGATTGGTTAACTTTTCAGCCAAAACGGCCTTCGCGGCAGTTTCGCAGTGAACAAGTCGGATTTCCCTTGGTTAATGGCAATTCCTTGAACATAGCGGTCAAGCTGAGGCAGTCGAAGGAGAATTACTTCGAATCGCCTGTTTTTCGAGGTGTCCAGACCTGTTGCTCATGGGCGGGGACTCGCAAATAAACCTCTCGATGATTGACAAGCGTACGACCGTTTGGGCTCGTGTAGCGAAGAAATACGGAAACGACTTTGTTAGTCGGAGATTGTGCCTGCCACGGCAAACTCAAATGGAATCCCTGATCAGCTCCAACGGGCTCCAAGAGTTCCGCGAGTTGTTCCGAAGTAAATTCCCAAGCTCCGACACGAGCTTCGTCTTTCCGAGCTGCTGGGTCCTCGACGATGACTGTAAGTGTGGCCGCTTGATTGATGACTTGGCTATCTGCATTGAGCGGTGTTACAACCAAATAGAGGCCGTCATCACCTGGTTTGTCGTCAAAGTTATGACCGCGGCACATGGTGGGGTGGAAAGCGATTTCGACGATTTTTTGGTCGACCGCTTTCGGTTTACTGTCCGCAATTGGCTCGGTTGCGGAAGCGAATTGCACTTTGGATCCCTCGGGCAATCGAATCTTGCCACGCTGGATGGCGCCCTGAGGATTGCCCTCTTTGCTCTTTGGAAAGCGGCGTTGCAATAAGGACGGAACAAAACCAGGCTGCAAGGGCTTTTCTAACGGTGCAACCAAGGGTGTCGACTCTGATGGTACATCTGGGAGGGTCGTGAGTTTGGGTTGCTGAGCCGATCGGACCATGGAGTCAGGCAAAGAAACCTGCTCCGTTAGACTGCTTATGTCCGGAAGGCTCGGGTTCCTTTTGGGGAGGCGAATTCCATTGGATCCTTGCGGCTCGCCGAGCAGGCTTTTTGGGTTTTCAGGCAATGCAGGTGGTGGCAATAGTTCTTCAAAGTTCTCGGAAGTATTCTTGCTGCTCGGCGATGGAGGCGAGACTGGAGTTTTGGATACAACGGGGGGGTTTTCCAAGTTTTCAGGAGCCAGGACCGACGGCACTTCGTATTGGTTCGGAACCGACTGAGCAGGAACTCTAGGTTTGATTTGGTTTGTTTCGTATTGATTCGGGCTCAATTTGAGCGGAGTCGCGGGGCTCATTGGCAATGCTTCCCCATCCGGTTTTTGGATTGACTGCTTTCGTTGGAGTTCCGAGTTTCGTTTCTTTAATCTGGCGACTTCTTGAACAAGCGATTCGTATTCCGAATCCTTTTCGCGATACGCTGCGTCATACTCCCAGATCCGATCCTCGAGCATCCGAACTTCGTTGGCCATGTTCTCAAAATATAGCTCTGTGTAGGCCCGTTGCCTGCAGCCCATTCCGAAAATGCAAGCGATGGCGCACCACACCCAACGCAGGCATACGCCTTGGCTAGTTTTTCGGGTGTTTGGCGAGTGTAGGAATGGCATCATGGCAACAATGGGACTCATCGGATGTTTCCAATCTGCTGGGAATTAAGAAAATTGAGACTTTGAGTCAAGATTGCTTCGGTCCACAGATTGATTGGGAACCCACGAAAACGAGGGTATTGATCGCGTTACATGAAAATGGAAAAAACTTCCAAGATTCTTTGAAGCCCCTCGAATCACTTCTTGTCCGTGCCCCTCATATTCGGTTGGTTTTCTAAGGTTTGTCGGTTTGCAAAGGGCAAGCTAGCCTTGAAGACGGCGTGATGAATGGGAGCGGCAGAGCGGGAATTTTCCGTCTCTGTTTCATCAGCTTTTGGGGGAAATACCATGTTAAAGAAAGTTTTGTTGGGATCTGCAATTGTTGTTGGTTCAGGCGCGCTCCTGTTTGGCACGGCCGGCGTCAGCTACATCAGAACCGGCTATCACGGTCTTCGAGAAACAATCAAGGAACAGATACCACTAGATGTCCAAATCAGTAATGCTCGCGACCAGATTCGCGACTTGAAGCCGGATATTGCAAACAATCTCAAGGTCATAGCTCGCGAGGAAGTTGAGGTCGCAAGACTGCAACGCGAAGTGCTCGCTAAAAATGAGAGTCTTGGTAAGTCAAAGCAGGCTATACTGAAACTCAAAGAGGATGTGCAAAGCGGCGTTAAGTTTGTCACCTACGGCGGCAAATCGTGGGACATGGAGCAAGTCAAGAAGGACCTAGCGAGCCGGTTTAAGAATCACCAAACTCAAGAAGCGACAGCAGACAAAGTAGAGAAGATTCTGGCAGCTCGAGAAAGGAACCTCGAGGGAGCTCGACGCAAACTCGACGAAATGTTGGCAAATAAGCGAGAACTGGAAGTTGCCGTAGAAAATCTTCAGGCTCGACTGACGATGGTGGATGTGGCCAAAACGAGCAACAGGTTCTCGGTGAACGACAGCCGTGTCAGTTCTGTCCGCCAAATCGTTGCTGACATCGGCACACGAATTGACGTTGAAGAACGAATGGCGGATGTGAGCGACATGACTGTTGGGATTCCTGTAACAGAAGAATTTGCACCATCCGATCTAGTCGATCAGATTTCTCTTTACTTCGAACGTGGTACGGTAGAGGCAAAAACCTTAGTCGACAATCGATAGTTTGTCGGACAAAGACTATTTTCACGCAAGCGACCAAAGCTCGCTTGCGATTCTTTTTGTTTGGGTCAAAACGAGAGGATGATAGTATGATGAGCCATCTCGCAAGACCCGTTTCCTCCTCTGGTCCGACAATTGCTATGGCTAACCCTAAAATCCTTTGGATCGATGGTGTTGGCAGCTATGCAATTTGCGATCAGAACGAAGTGACGATCGGGCAAGCGTTTCCTGGCAACCAAGTAGATTTGGCAATTCGCGGAGACCTCAGTCGACGAGCCGCAGTGATTCGACGGCACGGCGAGGATCATCTAATCCAGCCTTTGCAACAAGTCTGTATCGATGGCGAAGTGATTGATCGAGCTGTTGTGCTGCATGATGGCTACATCATCTCACTCGGTGCTCGTATCGAACTTCGCTACATTAAACCAACTCAACTAAGTGGGTCGGCGCGATTGGAACTAATCGGCCATACCCGATGGCAGCCGCTCCTCTCAGCGGCATTGTTAATGGGCGAGTCTTGTGTTTTGGGTCCGGAGTCCAATTCGCACGTAGTCTGCCCGGACTGGACTACCAAAGTGGTCTTGTTTCGAAATGGTAAGGAGTGGATGTGCCGCGTGAGCGAGCAAGCCAATATCCAATTCGATGGAAATCCAGTTCGCGCCCCCTTTCCTTTGGTTCAGGGCCAGAGGATCCGGGGCGATGAAATATCGATGACGCTCGAATAATGCGACCAAGCTTTTTCGCGCAGAAACGAATTTCATTCACGATTAAAGTTACATATCCAAAGTTTCGCCTGCAACGAGTTCGACCGCGGTTGCGTAAAAGGTGCCGGAGAGAACAAAATGTTTACTATGCTTCGACGCCATCCTAAAGAACTTTTAGCCATTGATCCTGTCGAGGGTGTGTCCCTAGGCAACCAACTCAAACAACTCAGCAGACCAGAACCCATCGGTGTTTCGATGAAATTCCAATACGGCAGCGGCGATACACCTCTTGATGGTTACAAAATTAAGCGAGGCGTCGGCTCAGGCGGTTTCGGCGAAGTCTATTTTGCAGAAAGCGATTCTGGCAAGGAAGTAGCGCTAAAGCGGATACAAAAGAATCTCGAGGTCGAAGTCCGAGGTGTTCGACATTGCCTCAATCTTCGCCATCCCAATCTCGTCTCGATCTACGACATCAAGTTCGACAAAATCGAGCAAGGGTGGATCGTGATGGAATTCATTGATGGCGATTCACTCCGTGACTTGATTGACCGTGCCAGTCAGGGGATGTCCCCAACCGAAACCATGAAGTGGTTTGCACAGCTTGCAGCGGGCGTCGCGTACTTGCACGACCAAGGGATTGTTCACCGCGACCTCAAGCCGGCCAATGTCTTTACAGATGGGGGACTAATCAAGATAGGCGATTACGGTCTGTCGAAGTACATCAGCGCTTCGAGACGCGGCGGGCAAACCGAAAGCGTGGGAACGTTTCACTACATGGCCCCTGAAATCGGCAAAGGGGAGTACGGCAAGGAGATCGATATCTACTCGATGGGGATTATTCTCTATGAGTTGTTGACTGGCAACGTACCATTTGACGGGGAGAGCAGCCAGGAGATTATCCTAAAGCATCTCACCGCCGATCCCGATTTGTCTCAGGTGCCACAACCTTTTGCCTACGTGATCCAAAAGTCTTTGGCAAAAAATCCGACGGCTCGATTTCGCGATTGCAGAGAGATGCTCACTGCGCTCGGATGGGGACTGGACGCGAGCGGGCTTGCAGTCAAAATCACCAACGCGATCGAGGTCAATACGCCACCGGTAATGCAACCCGCTCGTGCAAATGTGGCCGCAAATCAAATTCCAATCGCTCGGCCGATCGGTAGTTTTGACGCCACCGTCGGTGCATCTCCGGCGACTCATCAAAAACGACACTCCTCTATTCGCCCGTTCGGTAGTTTTGACGCCACCGTCGGTGCATCGCAGGCGAAGCCAAACTCAGATCCATGGCGATATCGAAACGGTGGAAATAGAGCTACCATGTCGGAGAATCTCTATCGAGAACCCGTCGCGAGGGCCGTGCAACAAGCGGTTGCGGAAGCACAAAACTTTTTCCGTAACCTACCACCGGGTGGACGCGGCGTTGCGATCGCTCTTTCCGTGATCTTCTTGGTGATGAACTCGGCTTTAATCGCTCCGTTAATGTTTGTCCTTTTAGGTGTGTATGTTTGCTATTACGTCGTATGGTATTTGACGGGTGGCGCCAACAAACCAATCCCGTCTCAACCTGCAGGCGCACAGGCGCAATATGCTCGAGCCGCGCAACCGATTCGAAGCTCGCCCCCGGCGGTCCAGCAAACAGTCCACTACGCGAACGCCTCGCCCGCTCCGCCCAAGCCCGTGCCCGTGCCCATAACTCGTAAAGTGGCGTTGCGAACGTGGCAATCAGAAACACGAAACGATTTGAAGAGTCGAGGGTTTTGGACACGCACCCACGAGTACACGCGAAGCTGGGCTTTTTCCGGACTGGTGACTGCAATACTCGCGGTCGGGGGGGGCTTGTTGACCCTTGCAAAGAACCAAGGCAACGCTCCGATGTTGGTCAGTGGGATAGCCTGGACAGGGATCATGTCCTTGGCCATGACTTGGACAATCCTGTTCCTTTCACGCCGATGGGAATCGAAAACAGAGGACTCGATCGTCTTCCGATTCGCTCAGCTGACTGCCGGCATCTTGCTTGGGGTCGGCAGTTTTTTCCTGAGCGAATTCCTCATGGTCCCTTGGTCGGAAATTACAACAAATCAAGATTTCGTGGTCATCAATGCAGGGAGCGGAAACTGGAATAAAAACTGGCAAGGGTTTTACGATGGTAACTCAATTCCATTACTCGCTGGTCACATCGCCTACTTTGGAGCGCTGATGTGGATCGTTCGCTGGTGGCGACAGTCGGATATCCTCCGAAAGAATCGATTCAGCGTTTGGGCGATCGCGTGGAGTGTGGCGATGGCAGCATTAGTTCAAGGTCTGTTTTACTTCCCAGCACCCTGGTGCTTTATCCTTGCAGGCGTCACTTCGTTCTCTTTGCAAATGGCATCTCCGTGGATGGACTACAACGAGAAAACTCAAGTTGCATAGAACTCAGGCTCGTGAGACCCCCTACTCTTCCTATCGGCAATATCATGCGTAAGTCACAATCCCGTTTGGTCATGAAACTATCGGCAATCCTACTGCTTAGCGCTGTCGCTCAAAGCGATGAACCAACAAGGCTTAAGGATTTTGTTAGCGAGCAAGAAAATGAGGTAGTTCAAAAACGCAACAACGAAGAATCGTTGAGCTTTTTTCGAAAACTAGAAGACCTAGTAGGCAAACTTTTCGAAGACGTGTCAAGGATGGAGGCGAAGCTGGAGGCCTTAATCAGCCAAGCGCAAAGAGCTTCATCGCACAAACCGCCAGAACCTGCTGCTGCATTGCAGCCAGTCGCTGCCCCCGCCCAGCCAGCGGTTCCTGAACCGACTAGCGTTATGCAAGCGACGGCAAACGTAGACGCCGAGCGAGTTGCCAACGACTCGTTTGCTTTGGTATCTGGTGATGAACCAGGGGATGCTGAGGCTGTACCAATGCCTTTCTTGAACGGCAGCACGCCCGATTGGGTAAAGAACGGATTGAGGAATGCACCACCGGACGCAGCGGAATACAGCTTTGCAATCAGCAGTTCGCTACTGCCGGATATCGAGCAATGCAACGAGGATTTGAAATTGAGAATGATGTCGGAAATTCGTGTGTTTTTGAAGAAAAATGTTCTGACGTACGAGAACGCCAAACTCCCTGAGTTGACAAAAGAATACGTTGATAAGTACTGGGTCAAACGAGGGCAGTTTTTCGACAATGTCCAAGACCGCCCCTCTGGCTCGTATCATCAAGTTTGGGTTGGTTTGCACATCTCCACCGAACAACTCGCAAAAATTCGGCAATGGGAAAAGCAGAGCGAGAGAGACCAACGAATCAGAAAAGCTGGGGTCTTGGGGGGGATCAGCATATTTGCGATAGCGATGTTGTCAGGCGCAGTTGGGCTATTGGCGCGGCGTGAAAAAGCTAAACTCAGGGGATGAGTGATCTATCAACGAATCCGAACTCGCCTGAACGATTGCTGGTCGACAGCATTCGGGCCGGGAATACGGACGCATGGCAACAACTAATCGATCGTTTTGAAGGCCGACTTCTCGCCTTTGTTGGTTCGCGACTCATCGATCGCTCACACGCGGAGGACATCGTCCAAGAGTCCTTTGTCGGGTTCTTAAATAGCCTCCCGAACTACGATTGCCAACGTCCCCTTGAGCGCTATCTGTTTTCGATTGCGGCGTACAAGCTAACGGATCATTTGCGACGAGAGGGACGTCGGCATACGACGGCCTTTTACACAGGTGATGACTCCAGCGATGGTGCCCAACAAGTTCCTGGTGCGACGCGGGCGGTCAGCAGCATTGCTCAATCGGTGGAGCGCCGCGACACAGAAGAATCGGCCTTGGTGGAAGCGCTCCAAGATCAAATCGGGAAATGGCAGTCCAAATCGGATTGGCCCAAACTGAAGTGCATCGAGTTGCTCTTTGTCGCGGGAATGAGCAACAAAGACGCTTCTGAACTGCTCGGCATCACCGAGCAACAAGTGGCCAACTACAAATCGGACTTTGTCTTGAGGTCAAAGACTCTCATCAGTCGCATCGCAGGACGGGAATCGTTTCCGGAATTGGGTTAGCGATCTGCAATCATCCTAGCACCGACGTAGCAGGAGTCGGAGCAATAAAAAAGCCCTGTCTTGTTACCAAGGCAGGGCTTTTGTTCTCGTTGGGAAATAACCGATCGGCTATTCGGCCATCGAAACTTTCGTGCGTGCCTCTCGCAACCCACGGCTCAATATATCTCTCAGCAAGGGCGAGTAGTCTTCGTATCTCGCTTCATCCGCAGGACCGTCAGCGTACTGGTAAATCGCATCACGGGGCTTGGCCCCCAAAGCGATCAAGGTACTTGACACAGTGCCGTAATCTGCACCACGCAAAACCATGTTCGCACGTCCAGTTGGGGACGGCGATCGAGCGAACACTTTGCTAGCAACCGCCAGGAATTTCACAGGTGAGTCCAGCGTTTGCAGAGTCAGAAGCCGATTTGCCAGTTGAACA
>Ga0105046_10008179_pt1 | contig 16453 bp, 13 predicted proteins | sample MAT03_FD_78385 | JGI IMG/M metagenome (GOLD analysis project Ga0105046, IMG submission 78385) | Freshwater microbial communities from Lake Fryxell liftoff mats and glacier meltwater in Antarctica - MAT-03 (megahit assembly) | ecosystem: Environmental > Aquatic > Freshwater > Ice > Liftoff...
AGCCTGGTTGCCGGCGTGGCGCACGCCGCGCAGGTAGTCAATCGCCTCGGGCAGGGCGAACTGCTCGCCGCCGAAGCTCGCCACGAAGCGGCCGCCACGAATCTTGCCCCGGGCCTCCAGACGGCGCCACGCCTGGGCCAGCTCCCGCCAGGGCGGCAGAAAGCGGGCCTCCCGTTGCAGCACGGATCGGAAGACCACGCCGTAGCGCTCGAGAAGCACCAGCGCCACGTGCTCGACGGCAGCACGGCGCCGCTTCGCGCCATCACCGGCCCCGGGCAGCGGGGCCAGCTGGGGCAGCACCAGGGACCAGCGACCGGGGAGATTCTCACTCCCCTGCCGGCGCCACTCCGGGGCGCGCCGCCGTGCCGCCGGCAGCAGCAGCGTGCGCAGGCCGGCATAGCCGTCGCCGTTGACAAGCCCCGCGGCAATCAGTTCCCGCAGCCCCGCCTCGGCCGCGTTGGGCTCCAGGCCACCAAGGCGCAGCAGGTCCACGAAGAACACGGCGCCATGCTTCAGCAGGAGGTCGTGAACCTGCGCGGCTGCCGGCGAGCGCTTCTCCGTCGCTCCGGGCGCGGCAGTGGGCAGGAGCGACTGCCACACCTCCAGGTGCTGCCGCTCGAGGAACAGGATCGGCGTGGTCCGCATGGGGCCGAGTCGGTGGGGGCCGGGACCCTCGGCAGCCGGACGCAGCCAGAGAAACTCACCGCCGGCCAGCACCTGATCCAGCGCCGGGGGCGCAAAGTCCGGAGCCCGGGCGGGCAGCACATTGCCTTCCCAGGCAGCGGCCGGCATCGGGAACGCGATCAGACGACTGAGCGCGGCACTCAAGCCGCCTGCCCTGCCGACCGCCTCTTCGCCAACCTGATGCCAGCGAAAGAGAAAGCGCATGTAGGCCGCAGGGCTCACGGGCTCAACCCCGCGCCGCAGGGTTTTCAGCGTGTAGCGGTGAATGCGGGCCAGCAGCCTGCGGTCACACCACTCCTCGGCGGTCGAGGGCGTGGAGAAGCGGCCGCGCATCGCCTGCCCTTCCACCTCGAGAGCCACCAGGGCTATCTCCACAGCGGCCGGGGGCACCCCGAGGGGTGCTGCCAGCAGGGTGGACGTCACGGGGCCCAGCGTCTCCAGCCGGCTGCGGAGCAGGTCCCGCAGAGCCTGCTCCCGGGTCTCAGCGACGCTGCGCTGGCCCCCGTGGACCGCCGCTATGGGTGGCTCTGCGTTGAGGTTCGGGCAGACGAGCTGCAGCTGGGCGAGGCGCTCGGCACTGACCCACAGGGGGTGGCCACCCGGCACGGCCACGACCGTCGCCCGCCGGTCTGCGCGCAGAGTTGCCAGCAGGGCGGACCAGGGCAGACGGTCGGCGGGCTTAAGCTCCGGGACCGTCAGGAAGCCCGCCAGGGTCAGGCCATCGTGCAGCTCGTCCGGCGTCCGGGCTTCGGGCCAGGCCTCCAGGCACACCTGGCGAATGGCCTCGGGGTCGAGCCGCCCGATCGTGGCGGCCTCTTCCGGATCCAGCAGGTTCCGCGTCCGGATAGCCCGGGTGCGGCGTTCCTCCGCCGGCGCATCGTCCAGAAAGGCAAAGGGCCGGGCGCTGATGATCTCCTGAGCCAGGGGTGAGGGCGTCGTGAGTTCCCGGGTCAGAATCTCCACGTTCCCCAGGCTGACGTCCTTCAGCAGCGCTTCCAGTCCGTTCACATCCATGAGCTCGTGCAGGCAGTCGTGGAGCGCCTGCTGGACCAGGGGGTGATCCGGCACCTCCCGGTCACCGGCCAGGTTCTCCGCGCAGGCCACCTGATCGGGAAACACGAGGGCGAGCAGATCGTCCGAATCGCTGCGCTGGAACTGGGGTGGTACCTTGCGGCCATTGCGATAGCGCCGGATGGCCAGTGCCGTGGTCGCCACCCAGCGCCACCGGGTGGGAAACATCGGTGCCTGCAGGACTGCCTGGGTGAGCACCTCCCGGACGGTTTCAGCCCGCAGATAACTCTGGATCTCCTCCAGGGGAAAGCTGTGAGTGGGGCCCAGAGACAGGACGATGCTGTCCTCGAGAGCCGCTGCCTGCAGCTCAAAGTTGAACTGCCGGCAAAAGCGCTTGCGCAGCGCCAAACCCCAGGCCCGATTCAGCCGCGAACCCAGCGGTGAGTGGATGACGAGGTGCGTGTCCCCCACTTCATCGAAGAAACGCTCGAAGATCAGCGTGCGCCGGGTCGGGAGCACGCCCAGCGCCGCCCGCGCGCTGGCCAGGTAGGTGGTGAGCTGGTCGCTCGCCGAGGCCGGCAGTCCCAGCGTGGTCTCGAGCCAGCTGCGCACCGCGGCCTCCCCGTCGGCGAGCCGCAGATCCACCTCTTCCCGCAGGCGGGATACGGCCAGGGACAGCTCGTCGGTCCGGCCCGGCGACTCACCGAACCAGAAGGGTATGTTCGGCGGCTGGCCGTGGGCGTCTTCCACATACACGCGCCCCGTTTCCACCTTCCGTACCCGGTAGGAGGTGTTGCCCAGCTGGAAGATGTCGCCAGGCAGACTGTCAAAGGCGAAGTCCTCGTTGAGAGAGCCGATAGGCAGGCTCTCCGGCAGGAGGACCACGTCATAGTCGAACTGGTCGGGGATAGTGCCGCCGTTCGTAATCGCCGTGAGCCGGGCGCCGGGCCGGGCCCGCAGCCGTTGGTTGACCGCATCGTAATGCACATGCGCGGCACGCCGTCCCCGCGCCGTGTTGTAGCCATCGGCCAGCGTGTGGACCACGCCGTCGAACGCGGCGCGGCTGAGTTCCCGGTAGGGCCAGGCCCGCCGGACGAGCGCGTAGAGGTCGTCGCAGGTCCACTCGCCCATCGCGACTTCTGCCACCAGCTGCTGGGCCAGCGCATCCAGTGAGGGCCCCTGCAGGTGGATTGCGTCCAGCTCCTCACGCCGAACAGCGTCCAGCAGGGCCGTGCACTCGACGAGGTCATCCCGGGACACGGGAAACAGGCGGCCCTTGGGCAGCCGGTCCACGCCGTGACCCGAGCGGCCGACGCGCTGCAGGAGTGTGGCAATGCTCTTCGGCGACGCGATCTGGCAGACGAGATCCACGTCGCCGACATCGATGCCAAGTTCGAGGGAAGCCGTGGCGACGAGGACCTGGAGTTTCCCAGCCTTGAGGCGCTCCTCCGCGTCCAGGCGGTGATCCCGGGCGAGACTGCCGTGATGGGCCGTCACCGCGTCTTCACCCAGCCGGTCGGCGAGATGACGCGCTGCCCGCTCGGCAAGGCGGCGCGTGTTGACGAAGATCAGCGTGGTGCGATGTTCGCGCACGAGCTCGGCGAGCCGGTCATAGATCTCAGCCCACACCTCGTTGGCCATGACGGGCCCCAGCGACGACGCCGGCAGTTCCAGCGCCAGATCCCGGCGGCGGGTGAAGCCGGCATCCACGATCGTGCAAGCCCCGGTGGTGCCGGACGCCCGGTTGCCCACCAGGAACTCGGCCATGCGCTCCATGGGCTTCTGGGTCGCGGAGATGCCGATGCGCACGGGCTCCTGCCCGCAGAGTGCGGTGAGCCTCTCAAGGGACAGAGCCAGGTGGGCGCCGCGCTTGGTGTCTGCCACGGCGTGCAGCTCATCAACGATCACCGTGCGTACCGTCGAGAGCATCGCCCGCCCCGACGCGGAGGTGAGCAGGATGTAGAGCGACTCGGGCGTGGTCACCAGAATATGGGGCGGCGTGCGCCGCATGCGCGCCCGCTCGAGCTGGGGCGTGTCCCCGGTCCGCACTGCCGTGCGAATCTCGACCTGGTCGAAAACGTTCAGCCGTTCCTGGATGCCGGCCAGCGGTTCCACCAGGTTCTTGCGGATGTCGTTGGATAGCGCCTTCAGCGGGGAGACATACAGGACGCGGGTTTCATCCGGCAGGCCGTGCCCGGCAAGGCCCTCCTTCAGCAGCGCATCGATGGCCGCCAGAAAGGCGGCAAGGGTCTTGCCGGAGCCCGTCGGGGCGGCCAGCAGCGTGTGCCGCCCGGCCAGGATGGCCGGCCAGGCCCCGGCCTGCACGGGCGTGGGGACGCCAAAGCGGTCACTGAACCAGCCGGCAATAGCGGGGTGAAAGTCCGGGAGCGGCATCCTCGGACTATAGCGCCGATGGGCGAGCGCCTTGTAGGAGCGCCTTCAGGCGCGATCTCTATTGAGGATCGCGCCGGTCGGCGCTCCTACAGCACGCCTACCGGGCAAACGTGGCCATCAATTCAGCTGTGCCGAGACTGTTCGCCAGAACGTTGTAGCCCACGAAAGCGGCCGTGGCAGCGGGCGGCAGGTCGAGCTTGTCGACCTTCAGCGCGTGGAGCCGGAAGTAGTAGCGGTGGGCTTTATCCCCGGGTGGGGGGCAGGGCCCGCCATAGCCGGCAGTACCGAAGTCGGTGTTGCCCTGCATCACGCCGGCGGGCAGCAGGGCCGCGGCAGGATCTCCCGCCCGGGCCGGCAGGGACAGTACGTTGGCGGGAATGTTCCAGACGACCCAGTGCCACCAGCCGCTGCCCGTGGGCGCATCGGGGTCGTACATCAGCAGCGCAAAACTCTTCGTGCCCGCCGGCGGGTTCCGCCAACTCAGGGCCGGAGACTGGTTGCCGCCGGTGCAGCCGAAGCCGTTGTAGACCTGCTTGAGGGCGATAGCCTGTCCCGGTACCAGGTCGGGGCTGACGAGCTGAAAGGCAGCGTCTTCAGCGTGGGCAGTACCGAGAACGAGGAGCAGAGTGGCGAACGCAAGACGCATGAGGTGTTTCTCCTGTAGGAGCGGCTTCCGCCGCGACCGGCACCCTGTATAGCAGACTGGCGAGCGCGCCGGTCGGCGCTCCTACGGCAGGTGCAACTCCGGGTGGTCCCGAAAGTACGCCAGCACCTCCGGATTCGTCAGCGCGTCCGCATTCCCCGGCAGCTCTCCGTGCACAACGGCCCGGACTGCCAGCTCGGTCAGCTTGCCGCTCCGGGTGCGGGGCAGCTCGGGCACCTGCAGGACCTTCGCCGGCACATGGCGCGGCGACAGCGCGTGGCGCACGGTGCTGCGGATCTTCTTCGTCAGGTCCGGATCCAGTTGCTGCCCGGCTGCCAGCACGACAAACAGCACGATCCGCTCGTCCCCTGCCCACCGCTGCCCGATGGCCAGGCTCTCCAGCACCTCGGGCACGGTCTCCACGGCGCGATACAACTCCGCCGTCCCGAGGCGCACACCGCCGGGATTCAGCACCGCGTCCGAGCGGCCGTGAATGATCAGACCGCCCGACGGCGTGTGCTCGGCGTAATCGCCGTGAGCCCAGACGCCGGGGAAGCGGGCAAAGTACGCCCTCCGGTACTTCTCGCCGCTGGTATCGCCCCAGAACCCGACGGGCTGGGACGGGAAGGGGCGGGTGCAGACGAGCTCGCCACGACCCTGCGGCAGCGCCTTCCCGGCCGGGTCGAAGATCTCCACCGCCAGACCCAGTGCGATGCACTGCAGTTCCCCGCGACGCACAGGCAGCAGGGGATTGCCCAGCGCAAAGCACCCGCAGATGTCCGTGCCGCCGGAGATCGAGGCCAGCTGCACGTCCGTCTTCACGCTGTCGTACACGGCGTCGAAGGTCGACGGGGCCAAGGGTGACCCGGTGGACAGGATCGTGTGGAGGGTCGTCAGGCGGCAGGTGTCCCGGGGGCGCGTGGCACTCTTCGCCAGCCCCGCCAGGTACCGGGCACTCGTGCCGAAGACCGTGATCCCCTCCTCGTCCACCAGGCGCCACAGCGCGCCGGAGTCCGGGTGGGTCGGCGAGCCGTCGTAGAGCACCAGGGTGGCACCGCTCGCGAGGCCACTGACGAGCCAGTTCCACATCATCCAGCCGCAGGTCGTGAAGTAGAACAGCCGGTCAGCCCGGTGCAGGTCGGTGTGCAGGACGTGCTCCTTCAGGTGCTGCAGCAGCGTGCCGCCGGCACCGTGCAGGATGCCCTTCGGCGGACCGGTAGTGCCTGATGAGTAGAGAATATAGACAGGGTGGGCGAAGGGCGTAGCGACGAACTCCAGGGGTGCGGCCTCGGCGGTCAGTGCCTGCCAGTGGATGCAGTCGGGGACCTCGCCAACGCCCACCACGGCGGACAGTCCTGGCAGGCGCCGGACGATCTCCCGCACCGTGTCTCGCGTATCGATCCACTGGCCCGCGTACCAGTACCCCGCCGTGGCGATGAGCACCCTCGGCGCGAGCGGTGCGAAGCGGTCGCCCACACTGGCCGCCCCGAAATCCGGTGAACAGGACGACCAGATCGCACCCAGGCTGGTGGTCGCCAGCATGCCGATGACAGCCTCGGCGCCATTGGGCAGGAACGCGGCCACCCGGTCCCCGGGTCCGACGCCGTGCCGGCGCAGTCCGGCGGCGGCCCGACTCACCTGTTCGTGCAGGTCCCGGTAACTGAGCTCGGCCCGCTGCCCCGTTTCGTCCCGCCAGATCAGCGCCGGGTGGTCATCACGAAAGCGCAGCAGGTTCTCGGCAAAGTTGAGCGTGGCGCCAGGAAACCAGCGGGCTCCGAGCATCCGGTCGCCATCTTCCAGAACGGCATCGGGAGCGCGGCGCCAGCGCAGATCACAGAAGGTGGCGAGGCTGCCCCAGAACGCCTCGGGGCAGGCGACGGACCAGCGGTGGAGGCTCTCGTAGTCTGGGAAAGTCAGGGATAGGCGGGTCTCTACCCAGCGGGCGAAGCGGCTGAGGTGGGATCGAGCCACGCGCGCCGGATCGGGCTGCCAGAGCATCGCGCCGGTCGGCGGGATCGCGGGGATCGCGGGGATCGCGCTTAAAGGCGCTCCTACGGGGGGTGGGTTAGCCACCGATGTAGTACATCTCCACCTTTTCGGTGGCAGGCTTCAGCGCCCGCAATTCGCTGTACCGGTCTTCCCGGTTGGTCCAGACCCCGGTGATCACTGCCCGCAACTGGTCATCGCTCAGGCCGGCCCGCAGCGGACCCTTGAGATCCACGCCCCGGGAGGCAAACAGGCAGGTGTAGAGCTGGCCGTCGGAGGACAGGCGGCCCCGGGTGCAGGACCCACAGAAGGGCTCCGACACCGACGAGATGAAGCCAACTTCACCACGGCCATCGTCGAAGCGGTAGCGCTCGGCGACTTCGCCATGGTAATTCGCTTCTACCGCGGTTAGCGGCCAGTGGGCGCCAAGCATCGCGAGCAGCTCCTTCGAAGGCACGGTATCGCTGGCCTGCCAGTGATTGATGGTCCCGACGTCCATGTACTCGATAAAGCGCACGATCACGCCCGTGCCACGGAAGTGCTGGACCAGATCCACCACGGTGTGCTCGTTCACGCCGCGCTTGACCACGGCGTTGACCTTGATCGGCGCGAGCCCGGCAGTGATGGCTTCCTGAATGCCCTTGAGAACCTGCGCCTTGCTGCCCCGGCCCCCGCTCATCTGGAGAAACACGGCGTCGTCAAGGGAGTCCAGGCTGACGGTGACCCGGGAGAGGCCCGCCGCCTTCAGGGCAGCGGCGTGCTGGGCCAGCAGGATGCCGTTGGTGGTGAGCGCAATGTCGTCGATGCCCGGCACGCGGAAGAGATCGCCCACCAGCTCGGCAATGTTCGGCCGGAGCAACGGTTCGCCACCGGTGATGCGCAGCTTGCGGACGCCCAGCCCGGCAAAGATGTGCGCAAGCCGCAGGATCTCCTCGAAGGAGAGCCGCTCGCTGCTTTTCAGGAACTGGAAGTCCGGGTGGTATTTGTCCTCGGGCATGCAGTAGGGACAACGGAAATTGCAGCGGTCCATGACGGAAATCCGCAGGTCCCGCAGCGGCCGTTGCAGGCGGTCCGCCATGGCGGGCAACGCGTCCTTCCGGTAGAGCGGGAGCACTTTTTCAGGCATGGGCCGATGGTAGCAGACGGTCCGGCGTGGGCATTGATATCGCTCATCCCGATATACTCGCGGTGATGACGGCAGCCATGCAGGCGGTGGAGATTTCCCGGGCTGGACCGCCGGAAGTCCTGCGCGTCTGCACTCGCCCGGTGCCGGTCCCAAAGGACGGGGAGGTCCTGATCCGCGTTGCAGCAGCCGGCGTAAACCGGCCGGATTGCCTGCAACGGGCGGGGGGCTATCCCCCACCCCCCGGCGTCTCCGATCTGCCGGGTCTTGAGATCGCGGGAACCGTAGTCGCAGCAGCCCCGGGCGTGACAGCACCAGCGGTGGGCGACCGGGTCTGCGCGCTCGTGGCGGGCGGTGGCTATGCCGAGTACTGCGTGGCGCCGGCCGTCCAGTGCCTGCCTGTTCCGGAAGCACTCAGCACCCTGGAGGCCGCCGCGATCCCCGAGACCTTCTTTACGGTCTGGACCAACGTTTTCGAGCGCGGACACCTGCAGTCCGGGGAAACACTGCTCGTGCATGGCGGCGCCAGCGGCATTGGCACCACGGCGATCCAGCTGGGCGTGGCCTTCGGCGCCCGCGTCTACGCCACGGCCGGCAGCGACGAGAAGTGTGCACTGTGCGTCGAGCTCGGCGCTGACCGCGCCGTGAATTACCGGACGGCGAAGTTTCTCGACGTCATTCTTCAGGCGACGAACAAGCGCGGCGTGGACGTTATCCTCGACATGGTTGGCGGCCCTTATCTGGCTGACAATATTCGCCTGCTTCGGGAAGAAGGGCGGCTGGTCTGTATCGCAGCGCTGGGCGGCCCGCAGGCCGAGCTCAACCTGGGCCAGGTGTTCGTCAAGCGCCTGACCCTGACCGGCTCCACCCTGCGCAATCGCCCCAGCGAGGAGAAGGGGCGAATTGCCCGGGCCCTGGAGGCAGCCGTGTGGCCGCTCCTCGAGCAACGGGTCATCGTCCCCGTGATCCAGCACGTGCTCCCCCTCCAGTCAGCGGTGGAGGCGCACCGCATCCTGGAGGCCAACGAGGCGATGGGCAAGATCGTCCTGCAGATGACGGCAGACCCGTGAGTGAGAAGGCGCTCCTGCAGCGCTTCGACGCCTGGCGCCAGACCGGCAGGCCGCTGGCCCTCGCCACCGTCGTCTGTACCGCCGGCTCCACCTACACGAAGCCGGGGCAACGGATGCTGATCACCGAGTGGGGTGACTATCAGGGGCTGATCAGCGGTGGCTGCCTGGAAGGCGACCTGGCGCTCCATGCCGGGCAGGTGATCACCTCCGGTGAGCCGCGCATCGTCACCTATGACCTGCGGGGCGAGGACGACGCTGTGTTCGGGCTCGGTATCGGTTGCGACGGGCTGTTGCGGGTCCTCCTGCAGCGCCTGCTTCCTGCGGACGGTTTCGAGCCCTTTGCGCGCATCGTCGAGATCCTTCGGGGGGACGCTCCGGCCCGGTGTGCCGTCGTCCTCGCGGATCACGGCGACCTCCGCGTCGGTACGACGCTGCTCAGCGCAAAGCCAGGCGACGGTTGGCCCGATCTGGCCACTGCCGAGGTACTGAACACGATGCTCAGGCCCCTGCCCCGCCTGCTGGTGCTGGGCGCCGGACCGGACGCCCTGCCCATCGTGACCCAGGCAGATGCGCTGGGCTGGCGCGTGACGCTGGTGGATCACCGGCCGGCCCATCTGGAGCGACCCGGGTTTCACGCCGCTGAGTCGCGGGTGTGTGTACCGGCGGAAGAACTGGCGACAGCGATTGCACTGCCCGTCTACGCCGCGGCCCTGGTCATGAGCCATCACCTGGCCACGGATCGCAGTTATCTGGCGGCGCTGGCGGGGAGCGCCGTTCCTTATATAGGACTGCTTGGACCTGCCGGTCGTCGGGACCGCTTACTCCGGGCACTGGGCGGTGTCGCCGGCTTGCTGGAAGGCCGGCTCCACGGGCCCGCGGGTCTCGACATCGGCGCAGACTCCCCGGAGTCCATCGCCCTGTCGATTCTGGCCCAGGTTCATGCCCTGACGGGCAGGCGCCAGTGACCGACGCTCCACGCCGCCGGATCGACGTGAGCGAAGCGGCGGCCTTGATCGACGCCCGGCTGCGCGGCTGGGGAACCGTGCGCGTACCCATCGACGCGGCCCAGGGCGAGGTGCTGCGGCAAACGGTTACCGCGGAGCGGGACCAACCACCTTTTGATCGCGTCACCATGGATGGCATCGCGATTCGCCACAGCGGGTTCGCTGCGGGCGCGCGAACGTTCCAGGTGGTGGGCACTCAGGGTGCCGGCAGCCCACCGGTGCCCCTGCAGGATGAGCGCAATTGCGTCGCCATCATGACCGGTGCCGCGTTGCCGTCTGGCGCCGATACGGTCGTGCCGGTGGAACGTATCAACCGGGAAGGCCAGACGGCCAGCATCGCAGCGGGCTATGTGCCCGCGGCCGGCCAGTTCGTGCACAGGCGGGCGTCGGACCACCCTCTGGGCGCGACGCTGCTGTTGCCCGGCACGCTACTGGGCCCGCCGGAGATGGCCGTCCTCACGGTCGGGGGCTCGGGATTCGTGGCAGTGGCGCGAAGGCCTGCCATAGCCGTCATCTCGACGGGTGATGAACTGGTGGACGTCGGAGCAGCGCTCGGGCCCGCCCAGATTCGCTCGTCCAACGACCGGGCCATCGCGGCAGCGCTCGCCAACCGTGGTTTCCTCGCTTGTGATCGGCTGCACCTGCCCGACGACCCCGCCGTCCTCGAGCGGGAATTGCGCCAGCTGCTCGCGGCGCAGGACGTGCTGATCCTCACGGGCGGCGTGTCCATGGGCGAGTTCGACTACGTGCCCCGGGTACTTCAGGACCTGGGCATGGAACTGGTTTTTCACAAGGTGTTGCAACGTCCCGGCATGCCACTCTGGTTCGGGATCTCGCCCGCCGGCAAGCCGGTCTTTGCGCTTCCCGGCAATCCCGTCTCGAGCCTGGTGTGCTTGGTGCGGTATGTCGCTCCGGCACTCACCGCAGCGCTGGGAGCAACGGCACGGCCGGAACCGGTGGTGCGGCTTGCCCAAGCCGTGCGCTTCGAGCCGGATCTGACGTATTTCCTGCCGGTGACGCTGGCCTACACCCCGGACGGCCAGTGTGTCGCAAGCCCGAAGCCGACGAACACGTCAGGCGATTTCATTGCTCTCGGCGGGACCGACGGCTTTATCGAGCTACCGCGGGGCACGTCGGACTTCGCGCCGGGGTACACGGCGCGCTTCTACGCGTGGTAGGAGCGCCGAATGGTGCGGGTTACAGCTCCTGCACGGCTTGGACTCGGACACCACCGCAAAGCCTCACGCTGCAAGCGCAAGATAAGTAGCCTCAGGCTCCCGGACTTCCCAGCGCTCCATCCAATACTGTGGACGTTGACTGGTGAGTGACACTACAAGCACGGCGGAATCGTTCACATCAAAGGTGTAGAGCACCAGATATGGAAACTTCGGCACTAGCCGCTGCCGCAGTCCTGGTTGAACCAACAGCCCAGCGTTCGGGAAAACTTCGATCTGCTTTACGAGCCGATTCAGCTCGAGAAGGAAGCGATCACCGACGCCATGACGCAGTTCGTTGTAGTGAGCGGCCGCACGGATCACGTCAGCCCGGGCCTCCTCAACGAATCTCACGGACCGCTTTCAATCGGGCGCGGGCTTCAGTAATCACTTCGTCCGCAGAATACGTCCTGGTGCGGCCCTCCCGAAGCAGCTGCATCCGCCGTTCCGCTTCAGCGAGCCAGTACTTCTGGAGCTCGGCACTGGCGAACCCGCCAAACTTGCCATCGGTGGTGGTGTCGGCCTGACCCAGGCTGTCAATCAGCATCTCAATGAGGCGCTCGCGCTCCTCCACCGGGAGCTTTAGTGCCTCGGCCTCGAGGCGTTCAAGTTCGCTAGTCATGAACGGACTCTAGCACCAGCGTCTTGTGGGTGGTCAAGAGGCATTTCGGGCACAGGCAGCCGGGAATAAGCGCTGGGCAGGGAATCGCGGCTGAAGCCGCTCCTACAAGGTGCTACTACGAGCAACGCGTCGTCAGGTGCCCAAAACCCGTCGAGCGGGCACGTACTCGTGCCCCAGCGCGGCGGCGATCGCCGCGTAAGTGACCTTGCCCCGGTGAACGTTCAGGCCGTCGAGCAGGCCGGCGTCATCCAGCAGCGCCTGCCGGTAGCCCTTGTCAGCCAGCGCGAGCACGTAGGGCAACGTCGCGTTGTTCAGCGCGAACGTCGACGTTCGCGCTACCGCACCGGGCATGTTGGCCACGCAGTAGTGCACCACGCCCTCCTCCACGTAGGTGGGCTTCGAGTGGGTGGTGGCCCGCGCCGTCTCAAAGCAGCCGCCCTGATCGATAGCCACGTCGACGACGACGGACCGGTCCCGCATGGCCCGCACCATCTCGCGGCTCACCAGGCGCGGTGCGGCCGCGCCCGGCACCAGAACCGCACCAATCACCAGGTCCGCCTCGGCCACATAGTGCTCAATCGCTTCAACGGTGGAATAAATGGTGTTGAGACGGCCACCGAACTGGAAATCCAGTTCCTTCAGCCGGGGCAGGGAGCGATCAATGACCGTCACCTGTGCCTCCATGCCCATGGCCACGCGGATGGCATTGGTGCCGACCACCCCGCCACCCAGCACCACGACGTTGGCCGCCTTCACCCCGGGCACGCCGCCGAGCAGGATGCCGGCACCGCCGGCCTCGCGCTCCAGGCAATGAGCGCCGGCCTGCACGGCCATCCGTCCCGCCACTTCGCTCATTGGCGACAGCAGCGGCAGGCTGTGGTTGGGGCCGGTGACCGTCTCATAGCCAATGGCGACGACGCCAGACCTGATCAGGCTTTCGGTCTGCTTCGGATCAGGCGCCAGGTGCAGGTAGGTGAACAGCACCTGACCGTCGCGCAGCAGGGCGAACTCGCCCGTCTGGAGCTCCTTCACCTTGACGATCATCTCTGCGCGGCCGTACACCTCGCTGGCCGAACCCATAACCGTGGCACCCGACCGCTCGTAGTCGAGGTCGCGGACGCCGATGCCGGCCCCCGCCTTGCTCTGGACCAGCACCTGGTGACCGTGAAACACGAGTTCCCGGACACTGGTGGGCGTCAGCCCCACCCGGTGCTCGTCCTGTTTGATTTCGGTAGGAACACCAATCAGCATGTAAGTCTCCTAAGGGAGGGAAGCCGGGAGCCTCAGGCGACAGCCTTTAGCGCCTTGCCAATAGTCGTAACAATCTGATCTATCTGCGTGGGTTCGATGATCAGGGGGGGCGTGAGCGCAATGATGTCCCCCGTCGTCCGCACCAGGACGCCGTTGGCAAAGCAGTGCCGGAAAACCTCCAGCGCCCGCAGCGTCGGCTGATCCTCGCGGGGCGCAAGCTCCACCGCACCCATCAGGCCGATATTGCGTATGTCGACAACGTGGGGCGCACCCTTGAGACTGTGCAGCGCATCGGCGAAGACCGGGGCGAGCGACGCGGCCCGCTCGAACAGACCCTCGTCCCGGTAGACTGCCAAGGCCGCGAGCCCCGCAGCGCAGGCCAGCGGATGGCCGGAGTAGGTGTAACCGTGGAAAAACTCGACGGCCTGCTCCGGAAATCCGGAGGCGCTCACACAGGCCGCGTAGATGCGCCGATCCACCAGCACCGCACCCATCGGCACCGCGCCACTGGTGATGCCCTTGGCCACCGTCATGATATCGGGCTGCACCGTGAAGGTCTGGGACGCGAAGGCTGAGCCGGTGCGGCCGAAGCCCGTAATGACTTCGTCGAAGATCAGCAGAAGGCCGTGCTTGTCACAGATGGCGCGGATCCGGTCCAGATAGCCTTTGGGCGGCACCAGAACCCCGGCGGAGCCGGACACCGGCTCGATGATCACGCCCGCTATCGTGCTCGGGTCGTGCAGCGCAATGAGCCGCTCCAGTGCCTCGGCGAGCTCGACACCGTGGTCGGGCTGACCGCGGGAGTAGGCATTGCGCGCCAGGTCGTGGGTGTGCGGCAGGTGATCGACGCCGGGCAGCATGGCGCTCGCAAAGGCTTTGCGATTAGCCACCATGCCGCCCACCGAAATGCCACCGAAACTCACGCCGTGATAGCCCCGCTCCCGGCCAATAAAGCGGAAGCGCTGACCCTCGCCCCGCTCCCGGTGATAAGCCAGCGCAATCTTCAGCGCCGTATCCACCGCCTCGGACCCGGAATTGACGAAGAAAGCGTGATCCAGGTTCCCGGGGACCAGCCTGACCAGCTCGGAGGCCAGTTCGAAGGCCCCCGCGTGGCCCATGTTGAAGGCGGTGGCGTAGTCCAGCTTGCCGACCTGATCCCGCACCGCCGCGACGATCCGCGGGTGACAGTGGCCGGCATTGACACACCAGAGGCCGGCAATACCGTCCAGAATTTTCTGGCCGTCCCGCGTGGTGTAGTACATCCCTGCCGCGGACTCGAGCAACAGGGGGTGCTGCTTGAAGTACCGGTTGGGCGTAAAGGGCATCCAGTAGGACTGCAGGTCGGGCTCCATCCGATCCACCCTACCGCCTTTCCCCGGAGCACACAATTCGGCCGGACGGGGCTATGCTTGAACGATGAAGCGCATACCTGCCATCAAGGGCGTAATGACCCCTTTTCCCTACTCCGTGGACGTGGGCGCGTCGGTGGCCGATGCCCAGGCCTTCATGCGGGAGCACCGCATCCGCCACCTGCCCGTGACCCACGCCGGCGAACTCGTGGGCAGCGTCTCTGACCGGGATATCAGGCTGATCCTCGGGCCCGACTTCGCGAACCCGGACGAGCACGAGACCCGGGTGGCCCATGCCATGATGAAGGATGCCTACATCGTGGACCTGGACGCTCGCCTCGACGAGGTCCTGGCACACATGGCTGAACACCACCTGGGTTCTGCGCTCGTGACACGCCACGGCAAGCTGGCCGGGATCTTCACGGCCACCGACGCCTGCCGGCATTTTGCCGAGTTCCTGCGGGAGCAGGTGCGGCGTGCTGGCGGGGGCGACGACGCGGCCTGACGGGTATCATGTCCCCATGGACACACCCCGCGATTTCCTCCCGCTCTCCATCGCCGTGCTCACGGTCTCCGACACCCGCACGGTGGAGACGGACAAGTCGGGCGCGCTGCTGATCGGCCGCCTGGAAGACGCGGGCCACCTGCTCGCTGACCGGGCCCTCGAGCCCGACGACCTGTACCGCATTCGCGCCACCGTCTCTGCCTGGATCGCCGACCCCGCGATCCAGGTGATCCTCACCACCGGTGGCACCGGGGTCACCGGCCGGGACGGCACACCCGAGGCGATCCTGCCGCTGCTGGACAAAGTGATTGAGGGTTTTGGTGAGATGTTCCGCCAGCTGTCCTGGGAAGACATCGGCACCTCCACCCTGCAGTCCCGCTGCCTGGCCGGCGTGGCCAACGGCACCTACCTCTTTTGCCTGCCCGGCTCCAGCAACGCCTGCGCGACGGGCTGGGACCGGCTCATCGGGTCGCAACTCGATCACCGCACCCGCCCGTGCAACCTCGTCGAACTTATTCCGCGGCTCAATGAAGTCTGAAGCGGGGAAGTCTGAAGCGGGGAAGTCTGCGGCAGGAAGTGTGAGATTCCCTTGACTGCTCTCCAGATACACCAGATTCCGTGTCTTCAGGACAACTACGGTTACCTGATCCACGATGCCGAGGTGGGTCTGACGGCGAGCGTCGACACGCCGGACGCCGCGGCCATCGAGCGGGCACTGGCAGATCGCGGCTGGCAGCTCGACTACATCCTGAACACCCATCATCACGCCGATCACGCGGGCGGCAACCTGGCCCTCAAGGCGAAGACGGGCTGCGTGATTGTCGGCTCCCGGGCGGATGCGGCGCGCATTCCGGGCATCGACATCCTGGTAGGCGAAGGTGACTACTTTGCACTGGGCACCCATCGCGCCCGGATCTTTGCGACGTCGGGCCATACGCTCGGCCACATCTGCTATGTGTTCGATGACGACCGGGCGGCCTTCGTCGGCGACACGCTGTTCTCCATGGGCTGCGGGCGGTTGTTCGAGGGCACGCCGGCGCAGATGTGGACTTCTCTGCAGAAACTCCTGGACCTGCCCGACGACATGCGGGTCTACTGCGCTCATGAATACACCGCGAGCAACGGGCGCTTCGCGGTGACGATGGAGCCGCGGAACACCGCGCTGGCGGCGCGGGTGGCGGACGTCGCGGCCCTGAGGGCGGCGAGCAGGCCCACCGTCCCGAGCACCATCGGACTCGAGAGGGCCACCAACCCCTTCCTGCGGCCCGCGAGCCCGGAACTTCGCCAGACGCTGGGTATGAACACCGCATCGGACGCCGACGTGTTCGGCGAAACCAGGCGGCGGAAGGACAGGTTCTAGATGCTCGAGGAAGTCGCCGTTCAGTGTCCCCATTGCGGGGAAACCATTACCCTGGCCCTCGACCTGTCCGAGGGCGATCAGTCCTATGTGGAGGACTGCTCCGTGTGCTGCGCGCCGATCCTCGTCAACTACTCTGTCGACGAAGACGGCGGCCTCACCGACATCTCCGTCGATAGGGAATAAGAGGCACCGGGTTTGGCATCTGGCAATTTAGCTCGCTGACGCAGCAATCCGGCC
>Ga0105046_10008180_pt1 | contig 16451 bp, 14 predicted proteins | sample MAT03_FD_78385 | JGI IMG/M metagenome (GOLD analysis project Ga0105046, IMG submission 78385) | Freshwater microbial communities from Lake Fryxell liftoff mats and glacier meltwater in Antarctica - MAT-03 (megahit assembly) | ecosystem: Environmental > Aquatic > Freshwater > Ice > Liftoff...
AGCCGTGATCAATAGGACACCTCCCTGTCATTCCCGCGCAGGCGGGAATCCATCTGCTCGATAGGTGCCAGCGTCATTCCCGCGCAGGCGGGAATGACGCTGGCATGTCCTAAGCTTTATGACTATGGCTATACCTTACAAGAGCATCCCTTGAATTGGGGCATTGCTTAATCTGGGTATGATTTTTTTTGAAAGGGGCACGGAGCGCCCCTTTCAAAAAAAATTCATACATGAAATCAGCAACACCGAATCGGGTCAGCCTGTCAGTCTTAATTTTGAGTTAATGAACTCGCTCTTAGCGCGCTAGCAACCCTTTGTAAAATACCTTCACGTCGCACTGCCCCATTTTCCACAACCTCATAAAAAAGAGTGCGATGCACTCGCACTCTTTTCTAAAAAATTAAACTGAACACGGCTTGAAAAGCCCTCCGCTGATCGGACCGAACGTTACCCTTGATTGCGATGATGCTCTTCTGGTTGGTACTGTTTGGACAAACAGCGCTCTAAATGTCGAATGCTGTGCGAGTAGCGAAATTTCTCAGGATTGAGAATAGCAGGATATTGGCGATCAAACACCCGTTGGGTTAGATAGTGCCAAAAAAGAGAGGTGCGTAGCCAGTGACGTTTGGGATTCATAGGTAAGCAGAGCATCAAAAAAGTTGGATAATGACACTAGCTAGACCACACAGACATCAGTTCTGATCCCCACTTATATTCAGGGCAAGCCCTAACCCAAGCTTTAGGCATACTCTGAATTTATGGGTTTTCGTCTCAATAAACTGTGTGTGCTTTGCCTTTTTAGGGTATTCCTAGCGTCATCAAAGTACTCATCTATAGCACTGTTGTTTAAGCCGATAGGGTGCTGCCGCAAAAGGTATTGCAGAGGTGGTTTAGCGGTTCTAAATTAAGCTTGCCCAGATAGAATGCTGATCTCCCACTTCATAGTCTCCCACTTCATAAAAGGATGTTCAGAGAATTAAAAGGACTTTCGTTACTAGCGGTTTTCGGCAGGCTAAGAGCCGCCATGAAAAACCGAAGCATTTCACAGAAAATGCACCAGACTTTCGTATCGGTTCTTTTGCGGGCATTGCTTAATCTGGGTATGATTTTCTTTGAAAAGGGCGCGGAGCGCCCTTTTCAAAGAAAATCATACATGAAATCAGCAACACCGTTTTGCGCTGTCAGTTGAGCTTAGACAAGTGCCACCAAGGTTGAATGTTTGCAGCCACGGCTCATGCCCTATCTAATAGACAGTTCCTAAGCTCCAAAATCAGGCTAAAATTAGGCCAAAAATCGGTGGTGGTAGTAATGTAATGATTTTTGAAGCGCAGGCAAAGTCTGCGCTTCAAAAATCATTACAAATTTTGGGACTGCTCAACATCTAGGATGATTGAGCGGCTCCTCACTGGGGCTGATAGTCAATGCTCCTGCTATCGGGTTAAGTAAGCCAACCCCAGTAATAGTCCTAACAGTCCAGCGGTGGTCATGACGAAGTGTTTGATCGAGGTGCCGCGCTTCTTGACCATGTTACGCATGGCGAGCTTGACGTAGCTTGGGGGTGGCTCAGTGGGCTGAGAGATATTAGGCTGGGAAGATTGGGCGATCGCATCCCCGCCTATATCCAATGCAGGAATACCGGTTTCCTTGATAGCTGCTGGAGCGCTGCTGACGGTCTCTAGGTCAGGCACCTGTTCAGCAGAGAGGGAGGCGATCGCCTCTGCGGTTGGTTCTACAGTTGGTTCCCCAGTCAGCACATCATCGGCAGCAGATTGTTCAGGATTAGACACTGGAGACAAATCACTCATAGGGTTAAAGCAGGAGTAATTCAGGCAAACTTAGATGGTTGATTTTATCGGTGAGTCTGGCATCTACAGAACACAAGTTAGGACTTAGGACTCCAAGATTCAACGCTTGATGAGGCTTACTCCCTGAACGACGGGTTCGGTAGCTCAGCTATCAGACTTCTTGCCTGAATGCTTTTTCGTGGGCGTGAGTCGTTTTCCGGCTTAGCCGGAAAACGACTCACGCAAGAGGTCTATCGTTCAGTGTAACGTTTTGGGGATGGATAGAGGGTTAGGATTTTTAGTGATTTATCGCGTCTCAGATTCCCGCTAATGGCTTTCCAACCGACAAAACTGGTGGTTCATGTGGCTGATATTGCGCTGTCGGCAGAGACGGGCATGGGGCGGATTGCCTGTCATTGGCAGCAAGCGTTGCAGCAGCGTGGCTACGATGTTGTGCACATTGGGCGCGATCAGGTGGGCACCTTGCCGCATCGGGGTCTATTTGGGGCAGTTGCCTATCGAGCCTATAAACGGTTGGGGCAGCGGGCGACATTCTTTTTAGTTCATGAAGCGGCGGCAAGTTGGTTTGTAAATCGCTCGATTCCCTCGGTGGTGTTTAGCCACGGGCTAGATCGGCGTTCGTGGGAATTAGGGTTAGCGCGAGGCGATCGCCTTTCGCTTAAGTCTCGTTTGCTGTTTCCGCTGTGGCGACTGCGACCGTGCGATCGCGGCATCAAACGAGCGACGACGCTGTTATTTAGCAATACGGAAGATGTGGCGTTTGCTCAGTCTTACTATGGGCGATCGCCGCAGGATATCTTTGTGTTTCGCAATGGGGCAGATTTGATCCCGCTGCATTCAGGTTTGCCAGATCTGAGCGTGCCAGATCTGGAAACAGCAGGAAAAGAAACAGCAAAGGTAGGGACTTTAGAACACGGTGAGCGATCTGCGGCTCCGATTACCGTTGGGTTCATTGCCAGTTGGCTAGAGCGTAAGGGAATTGAAACGCTGCTGCGGGCGGCAGAACGATTGCACCAGCGCGGGGTACGGTTACGGTGGCTGTTGGCAGGTACAGGCAGCAATGTGGAAACAATTGGCGATCGCTGGCTACCTGAACTGCGAGAATCTTTGGAGATTATTCCTTACTTTCCCGCCTCCGAAGAGTTCAAAATCCTATCGCAGTGCGACATTGTGGTGCTGCCCAGTTTCTTTGAGGGGCAACCCCTATCGCTGTTGCAGGCAATGGCCGCAGGATGTTGCTGTATTGCTACCGACTGCTGCGGCCAGCGAGATGTGATCCAGCATGGCGAAAACGGACTTCTATTTCCCACGGGGGAATCAGAGCAGTTGGCAGACCTAGTCCAAACCTGTGCTCAGGATGCCGCTCTGCGATCGCGTTTAGGACTGGGCGGGTGGCGATCGTTGCAACAGCGTGGTTGGCCAGTTGTCTCCGCAGAGGTCGTTGATCGCATTGAAACCGCCTTAGGTCTGGAAAAGACCCGTTAGGGAATCGGCACTGAATGAAGCAGTCGCTCTACAATTACTCTGGCCTTACGTCCGCCTGACGGAATGAGCCGATGCGCCAGTACATGAGGTGCCAGAAATTTTACGTCATCAGGAGTGGCGTAATCTCGTCCTTCCAAAAATGCTAGCGCCTGGACAGCTCGGTGTAGGGCAACGGTGCCTCTGGGGCTGACTCCTAAAACCACATCTTCATCCTGCCGGGTAGCGCGTACCAGCCCCAAAATATACTGTTGTAGGTGCGTTTCCACCCGAATATCGGCACACAACTGACGCAGTTTTTGAATATCGGCAATGGAAAGGCAGGGCTGTAGCGCTTCCGCAGGTGTGCGATGGTGCAGGCGTTGCAGCATCTGGAGTTCTTCAATTTCGGTGGGGTAGCCCAGACTGAGAGAGAGCGCAAAGCGATCCATTTGCGCCTCTGGCAGTGGAAAGGTGCCTTGATACTCCACTGGGTTCTGGGTAGCAATGACAAAAAAGGGTGTGGGTACTTGGCGAGATACACCATCCACCGTGACCTGCTGCTCTTCCATCACTTCTAGCAGAGCCGACTGGGTGCGGGGTGTTGCCCGGTTGATTTCATCGGCCAGCAGCACATTGGCAAACACTGGACCCGGCATAAATACAAATTCACCGCTGCGAGGGTTCCAAATATTGGTGCCTGTAACATCGGTGGGCAAAAGATCAGGGGTACACTGAATCCGCTGGAACTGCCCATCAATTGAACGGGCAAGAGACTTCGCCAGCAGAGTTTTGCCCACTCCAGGAACGTCTTCTAACAGGGCGTGGCCACCCGAAAAGAGGGCTACCAGCACTAGCCGAATGGCATCGGATTTGCCTACGATCGTCTGTCCAAGGTTCTGAACAAGCTGCTCAATGGTGTCTCGCATGGGTATCTGCACGTCTGGCGGTTTCTGCTCCATGATGGCAGCATCAAGCCCTAATTTGCCAAGTAATGCTGTTTCTCTAAAAACAGTATTGGGTAATCTGGTTATAAATTTCATGTCGAGGGGCGCACTCAGCAATCCACATAAGCAGGTAAGCGTAATTAAACATAAAACCTTAAAAGTCTGCGCCGTCCACTGCGCGGGCGGCGCAGACTTTTAGAATCTTGTTTTTACTTAGCTTGCATTACTTATAGCCATAGTCATAAAGCTTAGGACATGCCAGCGTCATTCCGCGCAGGCGGGAATCCACCCCCGCACCTATCGAGCAGATGGATTCCCGCCTGCGCGGGAATGACAGGGAGGCGTCCTATTGATCATGGCTGCCGCCATAACATGAAATTCAGCGCTAGAGCCAGCCATGCCGAGCATTCTTAGGCTGACTCAGGACGATATATATTTCCAGGAGTATGGTCAGCCTGAATTTCAATTACTAAGTCGGTGCGGCATGGATTGTGTAATAAAGGCGTAATAAAAAGATCAGGGTGAAGCGATCGCCAAAAGTAATCGACGAATTGATCGATCTCCGAATCGCTCATGCCAGTTTGGCCTGTAGCCCTCATCTGCTGCTCTGCTTGCCGTCGCCATTGCTGGCTGAGGCGATAGTCTACGGGGTGCAGCACAATCAGCGCGTCGAGATAATCCCATAGGGGTTCATAGTCGCGCAGACGGAGATTGCAGTCGCGGGCAAAGAGGCGATCGCCTGCGGTCACAATAGGAGGTGGGGCTTGCTCAAAGGCGGCATCCTCAAACATGGCATCCTCGATGGGTCGTACGCCGACAAACCAGCCTTCAAACAGCACAATATCAGCCCGTTCAACTAGCTCTGGCTGAGTGCGATCGCCTGCTCCCCCGTGCGCCGATTTATCGAATCGAGGCATGGCGATCGGCTTCATTCTGTCCGATTGCCGGAGCTGTTGGAGAACGGCAATCCCCAATTCGATATCGTGGGTGCCCGGTGGTCCGCGCCACCGCAAGCGGGGATCGTGCCGTTGTAGCTGTTGGCGATCGGCATAGGTTTTGTAAAGATCATCCAGCGACAGGCTACAAACCCGGTGGCCCATGTGATTGAGCAGAGTAGATACTAGCGCTGTCAGCGTTGTTTTGCCAGTGCCCTGTCCACCTAAAATTCCCTGAATCAAAGGATGTGTGAGCGATCGCTGGCGCTCTGCCAGCCACTCTGCCAGCGGTAACCAGAGCTGCCAAAGCGGCTGCAAGGGGCAACCAGCCCAGCCAAACTGGGTACAACACTGGCGGTCGAGCAGCGGGTACGTCGCTTGAAACAGTTGAAGGCGATGCTCTAAGCGATCGCCGCAGTTTTGGGGAGTAATACCAAATGCGGTAGCGCGTCGTTTGTCAGCTAAGAGGGTGGCTTGTAGCTGTGTCCGAGCCTCAGCAGTGAGCGATCGCCCCACCAGCACGTCCGCTAACGCCTGTAACCCTACTGCCACCGTTGCATCATCCGCTGCCATTAACTCCCCAGCTTAAAGGCTTCGATAAACAGCCCATAAGTGAGGCCGATTTTGAGTGAATTTAGCAACTCTGCAAGCAGAAACGGCTGTGCTCTACTCCCCGGCATTAACTCAGAACGGCGACTCCAGCGGTACACATACCAGCTCACCAATTCCGTTAAACCTACCAACACAATTCCGGCCAACACGTCTGATTCAGCGTTTTGTCCAGAGGTAGTGGCGATCGCCGTGGCCAAAAAATTACCAAACAGCAGTCCCATCACGACTAGAGAAATCCGCCGCCACGGATTAAGCAACCACCCTCCCAATTGCCCGATCGATCCATTCAAAATGCGGGTCAGGCGAGTATCTTGCATCAGGGCAGCTCAACCGATGTTGGTTTTGCCACATGGGGCAGACCCCAGCCCAGCTTTTCTCGCAGAATGTGAAAGAATTCGGGCGATCGCAGCCGAACAAAACGAGCAGAGTAGGGCGATCGCTGCACCCGTACTCGGTCTTCAGGGCACACATAGCAGCCAGCATTGCCATCTACCACCATAACCAGGCGATCGGTATTTGCGGCATAAATCGTAACGGGTTCTTGGTCAGAAAAAATTAGGGCGCGGGAAGCCAATGAGTGAGGACAAATCGGCACCAGTTGCAAGACCGGAACCCCAGGCGTAATCACGGGGCCTCCTGCCGAAAGCGCATAGGCGGTGGAGCCGGTCGGTGTCGAAATAATCACCCCGTCGGCTGCGATATCTACCGGGGCGTGGCGACCAATTTCCACTTCAAAGTGGCACATACTGGTCAGCGGTTCACGGTGCAGCACCATTTCGTTTAGACAGAGCGCTTCCCAGCTCAATACATCCTGTTGATAAAGCTGTACGGTCACCATGAGGCGCTCTTCAATTTCATACTCTTTGGCGGCGATCGCCTCAATCGCCAGCGAGAGGTGGTTCACGTAGGTTTCTGTTAAAAACCCCATGTGTCCCGTATTCACTGTCAAGAGGGGAATGCCGTAGGGAGCAACCTGCCGAAAGGCAGCCAGCACCGTACCGTCACCGCCCAAGACAATTGCCAACTCCATCTCTTCTGAGAAGTCTGGGGGCTTTAAACTATTAATGGGAGTACGGCACATAGGACGGTTGGGCTTAGAATAACCCAAAATGCCGCCAATGCTGGTCGCCAAATGGATGGTCCAGCCATACCCAGTTAGCTTGTCTCTTAGCTCTTCCGCAACACGACAAGCTACGGGTTTAATATCGTTGTAGATAATCCCGATTGTGGGCACACTCAGCGTCCGATTCAGGTGTTTTTAGGGGCGGAGAGCTGCCATTCTGGACAGAGACTTACGAAGATGATGCTTCTTGCCTAGCCGCAGATGTTTGGCTTAACACTACTCCTCTATATAGATTAGTGTGTTCAGGAGTGGTTTGAACAATTTCCAACAGCTTATGTAATGAATGGTAGGTTTGATACATTACCCTTGCACTCAACAGTGTTATCAACGATATCAAGACAAAAGGCGATCGCTCTACCAAGGGTGGGTAATCACTACCTCACGAGTTACATTAGTCTTTTCGATAAGACAAGTAAACTTAACTAAACTTATGTAAAAGGTTCATTTCGGTTGTCGTTTCTTTAATAGTTTGTTACAAAAAGGGAGTTACGTGACCAGCTATCGATGTCGCACGCGACCTTAAACCATATGTTTGGTGGTCTCACTAGTTTGAAGCCAAGTTCTGGTAATGATTTGGGCGAGCGCATGCTGAACAGTGTTGCTAGTCAGTCTATCCGCCATCTGTTTACCAGTAGCGAATCGGTAGAGGTTTTTATTCGTTGCAATCCTTCCAGCAAGTTACTGCAAGGCACTATTGACAGCTTCAAAATGTATGGACGGACGTTGGTGATCCGTCGCGACTTTCTAGTCGAAGAAATGTCTTTTGAGACCGATGCTGTTTCCATTGATCCTGGCTCTGTGCTAGGCGGTAAGCTTCGGCTCAGGCAGCCCACGCAGGCAGTAGCTAAGGTTACCCTTTCCGAAGCGGGAATCAACAAAGCCTTTACCTCTGAGCTAGTGCGGCAGCACATGGTTAACCTAACCTTAGAGGTTTTAACCAACTTATCTGGAGGAGAACCCGTTTCCTTCCGCGACGTACACCTAACGTTGTTATCTGACAACCAAGTCAAAATTGAAGCCAAAACCGATCTACCGAATCGTCAAGATGTGCCCATCAGCCTCCGCTGCACCGTTGCCGTAGAAAAGCGACGACGCATTTGTTTCAATGATCCAATCTTCGAGCCAGAGGGGATTCCCGCTGATGTTCAGGGGCTTTCTGAGATTGTCACCATGGCGTTTGCCGACGTCTTAAATGGCATGGTAGATCTAGACCGATTTGACCTAGATGGCGTGCTGCTACGAATCAATCGCCTAGAAACTCACGACAAAATGTTGGTCTTTACTGGGTATGCTCAAATAGAGCGTTTTCCAGGAACTCGGTAACGAGCCGAATGATCCAATGCCTATGAGTAACCTGTTTCTTGCAGGCGGGGTCGTCATGTTTCCATTGCTGGGATTTTCTATCCTGGCAATGGCGCTGATCTTAGAGCGAACTATATTCTGGTCGCAGGTGGCACAGAAGCAAAACAAGCTGATTCAAGAGATCTTGGCACTGTATCGCAGCAACGCCCGTGCTGCCTTTCAGAAGTTGGAGCAAAATGCTCATCTGCCGATGGCGCGAATTTTTCTGGCCGCGCTTGAACTCGATCAGGCGACCCCAGACGAGTTTCGACTAGCCCTTGAAAGCGCGGCTCAAGCCGAACTGCCTCTGCTCAAGCGGTTTAACACAGTGTTCGACACGGTAATTAGTGTGGCTCCCTTGCTGGGTTTATTGGGCACAGTGCTGGGGTTGATCCAATCGTTTAGCTCATTACGGTTGGGTGATTTGGGTGGAACGGAGACCACGGGGGTAACGGCTGGAATTAGTGAAGCGCTGATTTCTACAGCGTTTGGGTTAGTGGTGGCGATCGTGACACTGCTATTTGCCAATACGTTTCGAGGGCTATATCAGCGGCAAATTGCGTTAATTCAAGAATATGGCGGGCAGATTGAGTTACTGTATCGTCGTCGTAAAGACCGTGGAGGCACTCCCTATGCGACTCCCAAGTGAGCCAGATCTACCCCCTCAAATCAATATTGTGCCGATGATTGATGTCATCTTTGCAATTTTGACGTTTTTTATCATGTCTACGCTGTTTCTGACGCGATCGCAAGGGTTGCCTGTTACCCTTCCTGGTGCTATTACGTCAGAAGCACAGCAACAGCAGCAGCTTGTGGTCACAATTGATGCGACTGGCAATTTATCACTCGATCGCCAACCTACAACGCTAGAAACCCTGGATGCTCAGATCAAAGGCTTACTAACAGATGGCAACACCCCCACCGTCGTCATCAACGCCGACACTAATGTATCTCATGGCAAGGTAGTAGCCGTAATGGATCGGCTGCGGACGATTCCGGGAGTACGGCTAGCTATTGCAACTCAGCGTCCGTAAGCGGGCACCCATGAGGTCAAGATAATGTCAAGTAATGTAACAAAGACAGCGGCACTCCTAGGTACTAAGAGCGCCGCTGTCTTTATTTGGAATTTAGATAAATAGACCTCCTGCATCAATGCTTTTTTGGAGGGCGTGAATCGTTTCCCGGCTTCGCCGGGAAACGATTCACGCAAGAGGTCTAATCTATCAACTACTGGATCAAGCCCAATTAGGGTGCCGGTTCTACTGGGGTATCTAGGTAGGTAATCTGGTCACGAACCATTTGTGCCATATCTGTATTGCCAGCCCGTTCATATAGCCGCAGCGCTTGCTGGTAGTCTGCCCGCACAGCCTCCATATTGCCCTGACTGTAATAGATATCGCCCCGATCTAAATAGGGCATGGGCTGAGTCGGGTCTACCTGAATGGCTTGGTTAAAAGCTACTAACGCTTCATCTACCTCACCAAGCGTGTATAAGTTAGATGCTTTTGAGTACGCCTGTTCAAACGGTGTCGCACTGCCGACCGTCACCACATAGTTTCCACCCTGCCCTGAGAAGGAACGAGCTAGTACCTTGTAGGTGCCATTGCTAGGCAAGGTAAAGATAATGGTTGAATTGAGCGATCGCGCGTAGTCGTCGTTGCTGGCGAGTTCTTCGCCGCTGGGAGAAACCAACACCAGAAATGTATCAAAATCAGGACTGGTCATTGCAATGGCGACCGTATCCCCAGTAGCGCCAGAGAAGGTATACTCCGCCTGCATGGGTTCTAGAGTACCCTGCTCTTCAAACAGAGTTTGGGCTGCGACTGGAGTTGAGGCGATCGCTCCTACACCACCTGCTAAAACGATAGCTGCCAGCAGTGCACCCACTCGATTGAACCGTCCGTTTCGCATCCACATAAAAGAAATCCTTTGAATCATTTAAAATCGTTCGACAGTGTATTCAGAGTCTTGTTGGCTCTGCCACTTTTGTTTGCTTACTGAACGAGCATCGCTTCATCCGGAGATGAACGAAGCCTGATCAAACGATGGCGTGTGGCTTCAGTGCTAAATCCTAAACCGTTTTCTCTAACAAGAAAAATAGTTTGCACTCGGGTTATGCCATCGACTTCCCCACCTTAACCGCTGCTTACAGCAACAACCAACACCTGACACACTGAACTTAATCAATACGCCGCCTCCTGCATGAATGCTTTTTTGGAGGGCGTGAATCGTTTCCCGGCTTCGCCGGGAAACGATTCACGCAGGAGGTCTAATGATTAGTTTGGATGTTGCTTAATATTCCCACTCCACAGTTTTGTGGAACATTGTGAATAACCTGCAATCGGCAGATAACCCAACATAGCCGCAAAGAACTATCGGGAAACTTTGCCTTGACAGAGCATAGATTCTAAGGAATGAGAATTAAATAACTCCGCCATTCTTCTGTAGGGGCGAACGGCCGTTCGCCCCTACCAGCAATCAAATTCCCGATCTTATTAAATCCATAATCCTAAACATTTGGATGATAAAACTTCTGAGTTGATTGTTTTTTGACTTCGCCAAAAAACAATCGACTCATAGCCATAGACGGATTGGTTAGGACGGGGTGCAGGGGTGGAACCCCTAGCTGGGGGCAAAGCCCCCACACCCCCTTTGATCTCAGTGTCCTAACCTTTGTGGCGACAGCTATATCAAATAAAAGCTTATTCAGAGAATAAAGGACACTTTGTTAGCTGGTTGAATGACAAATCTCTTGAACACCCGCTGCACCGCCAGGAAATTAATTTCCTGGCTCATCGCTAAAGTTCTCTAAAGAGGACTAGATCAGGGTCTGAGTCTATTTCAATAGACTTTCACGATTAGCCCAAAATTTATTTTAGGGCGGGTTGACACCGGAGAAATGAGACTTTCAAGGCTTTTGTCAGTTAATCAGCTTTGTTAGAGGGGATGAACTCTCGTAAATCCTCTAGAAACGGTATGAGATTTAGTTCTTAGAGGGTTTACTGGCTCTGTTTCAGCGGCAAGTGTAATCGTGAGTGCTTCATATTATTTGTTATCCTGTGCCAGTGGATTTACGCACGAGCCAGAGTAACCACTTCTGACTGATCTTGATACTTACCCTGCCGAGTTTCATAATTGACGTTGCAAGGTTCACCCTCTAGAAACAGCAGTTGTACTACCCCTTCATTTGCATAAATCCGGCAGTCAGCGCTTGACGAGTTTGAGAACTCCAATGTTAAGTGACCCCGCCAAGAGGCTTCGGCAGGGGTAATGTTGGCAATAATGCCACAGCGGGCATAAGTACTTTTACCCATGCAAATGACGGTGATGTAGTCAGGGAGTTCTATTCGCTCCAAAGCAACTCCCAAACCGTAAGAGTGAGCAGGGAGAACAAAATACCGACCTGTAGCATCTGCGTGAAGCTCGGTCGTTTCTAAATTGCCTGGATTAAAGTGTTTTGGATCGACCACTGTACCCGGCACATGTTTAAAGATGCGAAATTCCACGGGTGACAGGCGCACGTCGTATCCAAAGCTTCCCAATCCGTAGGAAATAACGGGGATGCCATCCACAGCGCGAATCAGCCGGGACTCAAAGGGAGTGATCATGCCTGCGGTGGCCAATTTAGAAATCCAGGAGTCGTTTTTAATCATGCATGCTTAGAGGGGGAGAAATTTCAATAGGAGTGGACAGTAGCTATGGCTATTTTGATGCTTGATCGTAACGTATTGCTAGGAGTGCTAAATATATCGTGGCCTACGCAAGATATGGCGTAGTTGAGCAATACATATCCAAGCGGTAGCGTTTTGTCTCATTAGAATAGCGTGAATAGCTTGAGGTGAACGTACAACGATTTGCCCGCTTAAAGACCCAAAATTGGTGGTGATAAATTTCTTTCCTAAACGGGTAAGAATTTTGAGATGAACGGGCTTCGCCCGTTCATCTCAAAATTCTTACCCCAATACCACTACCAAAACCAGAACTGCTGAAACGAATATCTTCAGATTTGGGTGCTATAGCTGGAGGCTTGGAGGGCAAACATGTGGGCATAAAGTCCGTCTTGGGCTATCAGTTCATCGTGACTGCCCAGTTCGGCAATCTGTCCATGTTCTAGTACGACAATGCGGTCGGCCATGCGAACGGTAGAGAACCGGTGGCTAACAAGGATTGTCATTTTGCCTTCTGTGAGCTGACGAAAGCGTTGGAATAGGTCAAATTCGGCGATCGCATCCAATGCAGCGGTTGGCTCGTCCAAAATCAAAATCTGAGCAGGGGTCATAAACGCCCGCGATAATCCAATTTTTTGCCATTGGCCACCCGATAGCTCTGCGCTTTCAGAAAACGTTTTGCCCAAAATTGTTTGGTAGCCGTGGTCTAATTCGGCAATCAGGCTGGTGGCTCCGGCGCGTTTGGCAGCCGCTTCAATGCGCTCTAAGTCGTCGCGCTGCCGCAGGTCACCAAAACCAATATTGTCTTGCACGCTCAAGTTGTAGCGAGAAAAATCTTGAAATACCACCCCAATATTCCGGCGTAAGTCGCTTAAATCTAGATCTCTTAGGGCAATACCGTCAACGCTGATTTCGCCACTTTGTACATCGTAGAAGCGAGTCAATAGCTTCAATAGCGTCGTCTTGCCCGCACCGTTCATCCCCACCAGTGCAATACTTTCTCCGGGCTTAACCGTCAGATTGAGGTTAGATAAGGTCGGTTTGGTTGCACCTGGATAAGTGAAACTAACATCCCGCAGCATCAAACCCGATCGCATGGGCACTGGAAACAGTTTGGGGTAGGGCGGATCAATGACCTCAGGCTTGAGGCTGAGAAACTCAAAATACTGCGATACGTACAGATTAAACTCGTACACCATGGCTATTCCCAGCAAAATTCCTTGAATTAGCCCCTGCGATTGCTGAAAGGCACCGGCATACATGGTCAGATCTCCTAACGTCACCAGGCCTTGGACTGCTTGGACGATAACCCAGGCATAGGCCGCATAAAATCCTAGGTTTGCCACTAGACCCACCCCCACCCGCAAAGAGGCTTGGCGCGCTGCCAGACCCGCTGATTCTTGATTGAACTGATGGCGAATGGTGTGCCATTGATTCAGCAGGTGATCTCCTAAATTAAACAAGCGTACTTCTTTGACAAATTCTTGGGTGGTGAGCACTTGTTGGAGGTAGTCTGCTAACCGTCCACTCTGGGTTTGGCGACGCAGCATCCAAAATCGCACCCCCGAAAACCGTAAGCCTACCCAAAAGGCAGGCAGTGCCGTTAGCAACAGCAGCAGCAAAATCAGTGGGTTGAAGCGAACTAATAGGGTCAGCAGGCTGGCAAACGTAACGGTCTGTCCCACCAGCGAGGTCAGGGTTTCGAGCACACGAACGGGATATTTACTGCCGCTCTGTTGAGCACGACTGAGCGTATCGTAAAAGTCGGGCAGTTCATAGTGAGCAAGGTCGAGCCGAATCGCTTGTTGAAGCAGCACTTGATTGGCATAGAGGGTGAAGCGATCGCTCAACACCAGCGACGTGTAATTGCTGGCCTGACTCAAGCCGACCTGGATGAGAGTTACCCCTAACCCAAAACCGACGAGCACCATTAATGCATTCCAATCGACAAGCGATCGCCCTACGTCTTGTACCACCTGATCCACAATCAGCTTATTGATATAGAGCTGTGTCACGGGCATGAGCGCGCCACTCAGCGTAATTCCCAGGTTAAGCAACAACCACAGAGGAGCCGCGTGCCATACCAAATGAAGCAACTGGGGTGTATTTGCCACCACTTCCAAAAACCGGGTTTTTGGCTTAGCGTTGCGGGTAGTTGCCATGAAATAGTTGCTGAATAAGTTAGTTGGGCAGAGTTAAACCTAAAAATCTCAAGACCTTGCACCGCTTACGGTAAAAATCGCAGTGGCGGTAGTCCTAAATTGGTAAGGATTTTTTGATGGGCGGGCTTTGCCCGCCCATCAAAAAATCCTTACATCAATACCACTACCCGCAGCGGCTTATGGTCTGGGTTTTACTGAGATTGATGTATACGAGTCCAGTTAATCAGACTCATCAAAAGTAGAGGTCTTTAAGTACTGTTATTTCAGTATCCAAGGTGGATGGGGCGTGACTCATATTTTGTGACTCATATTTTGTGACTCATATTTCGTGACTCATATTAAGGAGTGAGAATCCCCGATTCTAATGTATGCACACCATAATAAATGCTATCACAATGTAGTATCAAAACCTTGGCTGTGATAGGGATCACAATGATGCGTGCAATAACTCACAAAATGTGATTACAGTAGTCAAAAAAATTAAGAAAATATAAAATTCATGTAAATTTTTGATGAAGCTTCAAAAGGCGATAAAACGACTGAACCCCTTGTGCAAAAAGCATAGTTGCCAAAAAGCCAATATAAAGTTTCCGTAAAGTTTCAACCCCTTTTCAGGAATCCCTGATCCCCGTTGCAAAACCTTCGTGTTACGGTAGTGCAGTTAAACGGTTAAAAAGACAAACACGTAACGAGTACGAGTTGAGTAGGCCAACGAGGCCTTGAGTATCGCCTTTCGCGACCTTCTCAAGGCTAGTTAAATGCTCCGGGTGGATCTCCTCGGCAATTAGCCCCTAGCTAATCCCGAAACGCTTTCCTGAAACGATTGCGGCGATCGCGATTTCATTAGGACGCTAAAAGTCCCAAGTCTCGGCTCACAATGACCCTTACGATGGAGTGTATGGCTCGAAAACTTTGGAGCGGCTTAACGACTGCCGCCATGTTGGTGACATCTCTGGGCGTAGCGCCTGCTGGGCAGGCTAACGCTAACCAGTCCAGACAGGCTGACGAGGCTTACCAGGCGAATGTTCCCCGCCAAAATGCCCAATCTGATTCAATCCTTACAGTTCTACCGTCTGATTCCTCTCCATCCGAGGCTTCAGAAAGTATGCAGGTCGAAGCGGCCGTAACCCCAACGTCCTTGTCTAACTCAGCCCTTGCTGCATTGAGCAGCGTCAGAAAAGTTGGAGAATACCAATCTCAGGAAGACGTTCAAGAAGCTGCCGAAACCATCGTCAACATCTACCCCCGCCAAATAGGGGGACGACAAGCAGCAACTATTCACGTTCGCAGTATCCCCATTCTGACATTTCTGGGTGCTCCCCAGCCGGAACCCAGCGCATCTGCTACACCGCAATCGGTTGCTCAATCTAGTTCTTTACAATCCGTTTCACAAACCACTACTGCCACATCCGGTGTGAAGCGTCCTACACCGTCTGATGATGCGGAGACAGATTCAAACCTAGAGGCATCTCCAGCGGGTGTTACAGCAACCACTCTGCAAGCTAACGCCGCAGGTGACAGCGCTGAAGCGTCTGACCCGGTTGAACGGGCATTGGCGATCGCAGCTCAGATCAACCAACTCAACCGTGATGGGGTAGACGCTGAAACCATCACAGTGCGCTGGGATGCTACCCAAGAACAGTATGTAATTCAGGTTAGTGGCCAAGATTTAGTAGCCATCAATGCCGATACGATATTGCCCGATACGACCCGCAACCCTGCCGAAGATGCCTTGCAGGCAACCAATCGGTTGCGCCGCCTTCTAGGCGATGCCCCACCACTGCGAGAGATTCAGGGTCGACCTCGACCCACGGTGCAATTCTCTTTAGGCTCAGTTCAGGCGACGCTATCGGGGTTGGCTTCGTGGTATGGTCCTGGCTTTCATGGCAACCGCAGTGCTAGTGGCGAAGTGTTTAACCAGAACGGTATGACAGCAGCTCATCGCTCGTTACCTTTTGGCACGCAGGTGCGCGTGACCAACTTAAGTAATGGCCGTGCTGTAGTTGTCCGCATTAACGATCGCGGTCCCTTTGCTAGGGGACGGGTGATTGATCTGTCGGCGGGAGCCGCTCAGGTGATTGGGCTAACTAGCAGTGGAGTTGCTCCCGTAAGTCTGGAAGTGATGGGGCAAGTCCGATCGGTGTCATCTCGCTAATATTTAGGTCAGGCGTTAAGTGATTCAACCTAAATAAAAACAAGATTCTAAAAGTCTGCGCCGCCCGCTGCGCGGGCGGCGCAGACTTTTAGGGTTTTATGTTTGATTACGGCCACCTACTTATAGAACTCATTTGACATCTTTCCGGTGATCGCGAATATTCTGTAGGGGCGAAGCATTTGCATCAATATTCTGGCAACGCAGCCTCAATTCGAGTGCAAATGCTTCGCCCCTACTGCCCA
>Ga0105046_10008182_pt1 | contig 16450 bp, 20 predicted proteins | sample MAT03_FD_78385 | JGI IMG/M metagenome (GOLD analysis project Ga0105046, IMG submission 78385) | Freshwater microbial communities from Lake Fryxell liftoff mats and glacier meltwater in Antarctica - MAT-03 (megahit assembly) | ecosystem: Environmental > Aquatic > Freshwater > Ice > Liftoff...
GAAAATACATCCGAGAAATCCACCCGAAGAAACGCTTCTTCGAGTTCAAGGTACGCCAGAACGCGCACCGCAAGCCCGCCATTGCGGCAGGCCAAGCTCAAATCCGCCGATACCGCACTGATTCACGCCAACCACCGCGAGCCTCGCCCTCAGCTTGTGAACGCTGAAGTCCCGCCAACCATCGAAGGTCTTTCGCTCACATGATCAGTTGGCTCCCTGAACCGCAAGCGGGATCGGCAGGCCCCTGGCAAACGACGCCGCGATTCGCGTGCGCACAATCTTCATCACCGCCAGCGTTCAAGCGGACGCGTCAAAAGCGCTGCGCGCCGTTCAACTTGATCGTTGGGCCTCAGCCGTGATCGGGACGGTCCGCGCAACAATTCAGGTCACGGAAGTAGAATTGATACTGTGTGCTCAACAGACAACGTGGACGAATGCGGAACTTCTCAGCAGTGATCGAGCGTGACCCGAAGACGGGTCTCTTCGTCGGGTACGTGCCAGAGTTCCCGGGAGCGCACTCGCAAGGAGCCAGCCTCGATGAACTGAATGCGAATCTTCGTGAGGTCGTGGAAATGCTGCTCGAAGACGGGGAACCCGAGCTTGACTCTGAGTTCATGGGTATCCAGACGGTCGTAGTCGCCTGATCGATAGGGAACATCCCGCTACTCAAACCGGCGGAGGTTGTCGCAATTCTGCTGAGGTTGGGGTTCGCGGAGGTACGGCAACGTGGTTCCCACAAACAGTTCCGCAACGTCACGGGCAAGAGCACGACGGTAGCCTTCCATCAAGGGCGCGATATCGCACCTACGCTACTCCGGCAGATCGCCAAACACATCGGTCTCACTATCGACGAGTTTCTCCAGCACCGGTAGGCCCAACCCGGCGCTCGTTCGCATTGGCCGCCTGCGGCGTCCAGTCGCACAGCTTTCAAGTTTCGAGAAGTCCAGGACTGACTACATCACTGGCGCAAAGCTAAAGGAGATTCGGCGTGCCCTCGAAAACCAAACCACTGAGCGACAAATAACTTCGGGTCCATGAAGCCACGCGCGATCTTGCCGCCGGGTTACTTGAGTCCGTGCGGCAAATGAAAGCGGGAAAGACTCTGGCCCTCCTGTCACCAGCGGTTGAAGCTCGCGAACGTGCCCTGCAACGAGCCGTAAGCAACCAGTTGACCACCACTATCCAAATGCGGAAATCCAAGGAGACATAAATGTTCAGTCACGTGATGATCGGATCAAACAACATCGAGCGTTCGAAGCGGTTTTACGATGCCGTTCTCGGAGTACTGGGGGTCGGAGAACCGCATAGAAACAGCGCTGGCACCGGCCACGCCCGCCTCTTCTATCGACACGACGGTGGAACTTTCTGTGTGAGCGAACCCATCAATGGTGAGACCGCCACGTTCGCCAACGGCGGAACCATTGGCTTCAAGTGCAATTCGCCTGAGCAAGTTCGCCAGTTCCATGACGTTGCCGTTGCACATGGCGCGGTCTCAATCGAAGAAGCGCCCGGTCTGCGGGAAGGCAAACTGGGCGCGATGCACCTGGCGTATGTACGGGATCCAGACGGCAACAAGCTCTGCGCCCTTCACCGCCCGAAGTAGGGTCACCAGAAATCCCGGCGACGCCGTCATTGGCTCCGACTGCAGTCGAAGCTCTCGCTCAAGCGGAGCGATGACGGCAGGCCACCGGGTCCGGTCGCGGTACGCGATACATTTTCGCCAGCCCGGGCCTGGCATCCTGCCGTCGTCGCCCGCATACCTCGAACGCTGGACGGCACACCGCCAGCGCCCTACTTTCACCCCAAGCAATAGCCGGGTGCCCACAACACTGAGCCTCGAGAATCCAGTCTTCTGGACGTATGCGCTTGCGGCTTCGATCATGCTTCGTCAGGCGTCTGGGCAGGAGGAGCATGGCATTGACAATGTGTAGCCAGTAGGCTACAGTCAATGCATGATCGAATTGCGCAAAACCGCCCTCTTCGTTCAATGGCTTGACGGCCTGCGAGACCTTAGGGCGAGAGCGCGCGTTCAGGCAAGAATTGAACGGCTGGTTGCCTTAAATCCCGGAGATGTCGAGCCGGTTGGTGAAGACGTCACGGAACTGCGAATCGACTATGGCCCCGGTTACCGGGTGTATTTCAAGAAGCGGGGACGCGAGTTGATCATTTTGCTGGCTGGTGGAGACAAGGCCACTCAATCCAGGGACATCAAGGCCGCCTTGCGGCTCGCACGCAATCTTTCGGAGTAAACACCATGGGCAAAACCGTTACAACCCGCTACGACGTCGCCGAACATCTCAGAAGTCCTCAAGAAATGGCGGCTTATCTTGAAGCCTGCCTTGAAGAAGCCGATGGAGACGCTGCGTTCGTTGCCAAAGCGCTAGGTGATATTGCGCGAGTCAAGGGGATGGCTCAGGTCGCGCGAGACGCCGGCCTGTCCCGCGAGAGCCTTTACAAGGCGCTTTCCGGCGAACGTAGCCCGAGCTTCGACACCATTCTCAAAGTCATCGGAGCGCTGGGATTGAAATTGCATGTGGAAACCAGCCAAACCTGACCCAGGCGCCCAACGACCAAGCCTGGATCGTGCAAAGCCACGATCTGAACCGTTTGCTGGACGAGCCCGATCGAGGCGCCGCGACGCTCGCAGCGCCGTAGCAGCCTGTCATGTGCGATTGCTTGGGCGCACCGATGCCGAAATCAAGTTTCCTTGCGACGCGGTGCGTGTGGATTTCATGCTCAAGGCAGCATGAACAAGCAAACCTGACGCATTCAGTAACCGCGCCCCTTCGCGAACCGATCGATGTGGTAATCGCGGTCACCGAAAAGCTTCTCGAACAGCACCAGCTTCTTGTAGTGGTGGCCGACTGCAGCTTCCTCGGTGACACCGATGCCACCATGCAGCTGGATGGCATGTTCACCAACGATTCTGCCGGCATTGCCTACGTAGGCTTTGGCGGCCGAGATGGCGGTTCTTGCGGCGGCGGCCCCTTGCGCCACGCTGGCGATCGCCTGGTAGAGGATCGAGCGCGATTCCTGCACCTCGACGAACATCTCCGCCATGCGGTGCTGCAGGGCCTGGAATTTGCCGAGGGGGTTGCCGAACTGCACGCGGGTTTTCAGGTGCAGGGCTGTCAGGTCCAGCATGGTCTCCATGCAGCCGAGCGCTTCGGCCACAGACGCCAGGGTCGCGAGGTCGATCGCTTCCTCCAGCACATCGAGCGCACGCTGCGGGCCGATCAGCATGGCATCGAGCGCAACCGCGACATTGCACAGGCGCACATCCGCTGCCCGGCTGTAGTCGATCAAGGGGTAGTGATCCATCGACACACCCGGTGCAGCCGGATCGACCAGGAAAAGCGCAAAACGCCCGGCAGGGTCGTCGATCAGGCGGGCGGAGACGATCAACATGCTGGCCGCCGGGCCGCCCAGCGCCAGGGTTTTGTGGCCGTTGAGGCGGTAGCCGCTTCCCTCACGGCCGGCGCTGGTGACCTTCACACTGGCCGGTTCAAAGCGGGCGCCCTCTTCACTGTGCGCCAGGGACGCGAAAAGCCTGCCTGCGACCAGTTGGCGCAGCAGGCCGCTGCCGCGTTCGGCAGCGTCAGATTGGCTCAGCAGGTTGGCGCACAACACGGCGTTGGAAAGATACGGCTCGAGCACCAGGCCGCGACCGAACTCTTCCATCACGATCGCCACTTCCACGATCGAAAATCCGAGCCCGCCCACGTCTTCACTCTGCGCCAGCCCCAGCCAACCCAACTCGGCAAACTTGTCCCAAAGCTCGCCGCGAAACCCTACATCAGACGCAGCAGCGGCCCGATGCGCTTTCAGGTTGTAGTGCTCGCGCACGAAGCGTGCGACGACGTCGCGCAGCATCTTCTGCTCTTCGCTCAGGCTGAAATCGATCACGGGCCGGTGGCTTCCATTGCGCGCCGACCTGGGCTAAAGGCCGAAGGCCAGCTTGGCGATGATGTTCTTCTGCACTTCCTTCGCCCCGCCGGCGATGGTGGCGGCACGCAGCGAAAGGTGGGTGCCGGTTCTGGCAATCGCATAGTCGGGCCAAAGCGAATCCCCTGCGAATCCTTGCGGTGAGTCCGGAAGGCTTGCGGCATCGAAGTAGCGTATCGCCTTGGGGCCGAGCACTTCAACCTGCAACTCGGCGACTCGTTGCAGCAGTTCCGAGCCGCGCAGCTTGAGCGCCGACGACACGGCACCTTCATGGAATTTGTTGCTCTCCTCCGCATAAACACGCAATACCGAGTAGCGCAGCGCAAGCGCGTCGATTTCCAGTCGCGCCAGCTTGTTGCGAAAGACCTCGTCCTCGATCATGGGCTTGCCGCTTGCGGTTTCGCGGCGTGCAATGTCCTTCAGTTTTTCAATTTCGTTCTCGGTCCAGTACACCTCGGCGCTGACGCTACGTTCCGCGCCGAGAAGGGTCCTGGCGTACAGCCAACCCTGGTTCTCCTCGCCCACCAGGTTTTCCGCCGGAACGGCCACGTCCTCGAAGAACACCTCGTTGACATGATGTTCGCCGTTCAACAGGATCACCGGCCGCACCTGGATGCCGGGCGACTTCATGTCGATCAGCAAAAACGAAATGCCCTCTTGCGGGCGCACCTGTGGATCGGTGCGCACCAGGAAAAACCCCCAGTCGGCCTGGTGCGCCGCGCTGGTCCAGAGCTTTTGCCCGTTCACCATGTAATGGTCGCCCTGGCGGATTGCCCGCGTGCGCAGCGACGCCAGATCGGATCCCGCGCCAGGCTCGGAAAACCCCTGGCACCAGCAGTCTTCGCCGCTGCGTATGCGCGGCAGGAAACGCTCTTTCTGCCGCGCCGAACCCACCGCCATGAGTACCGGCCCCACCAGGTAAGGGCCCTGATAAGGCAGCGAAGGCGCGTGGCCGCGCTTCATCTCCTCGTGGAAAATCTGCTGCCGCGTGGCGCTCCAGCCGGTGCCGCCTTGCTCCATCGGCCAGTGCGGCACCGCCCAGCCCTTGCGATGCAGGATCCTGCTCCACGCCATCACGTCGCGATGGCCGCCGTAGAAGCCCCGGGTACGCACCCGCCAGGCCATGTCCTCGGGCAGATGCTCGCGCAGGAACTGCCTGACCTCTTCGCGGAAGGCTTCGTCCGCCGCGTCGAACTCGACGATCACGCTGCGGCTTCCGCCTATTTGCCCAGGAAGTTCGGCTTGCGCTTCTCGACGAAGGAACGCATGCCTTCGACGGTGTCCTCGGAGTCGCGGATGTCGGCCAGCACCTCCCAGGTATAGGCCACGCCCTCGCTCAAGGGCCGCTCCAGCGCACCCAGCATGGCCTTCTTCGACCCCCGAACCGCCAGCGGCGCGGCTTCCTCGGCAATGTGGGTGGCGATCTCCCAGGCCTTGTCCATCAGGTTTTCCGGCGCCACCACCTCCGAGACCAGCCCCCACTGGTAAGCCTGCTGCGCGCTGACACGGAAACGTCGCCCCTGCATGACCATGCGCATGACGATGCCGTAGGGCATCTTGCGCATCAGGCCGGCCGACTCCACGCCGTTGATCAGGCCCAGGTTGACGTGGGTGTCGAGGAACTGTGCGTTCTCTGCGGCGATGATGATGTCGGCGTCGGCCACCAGGTGCCAGCCGCCGCCGACGCAAAAGCCGTTCACCGCGCAGATGAAGGGCTTGTGGATCGACTGCATCATGTCGGTCCAGGGGCGGTAGATGTCGTAGCCGTCGGCCTTGCCCAGGGCCCTGGTCTTTTCCGCGCCCTCGTTGACATACATGCCGGTGCAGAAAGCCTTGCCGTTCGCGGTGATGATCATCACCCACTGCTCGGGGTCGTCACGGTACTCCGTCAGAATCTGCAGCAGTTCAGCCGACGATTCCGCGCCGATTGCGTTCATGCGCTCCGGCCGGTTCAGCGTCACGCAGACGATGCGGCCCCTTTTCTCCACTAAAAAATCCTTGTAGGTCATCAGACCTGCCTCCCGATTCGTTGTTTCAGTTCCGCCAGCACCTCTTCGCGATGCTGGTCCACGCCCGGCACCCGCAGCAGCGGCGATGCGAGTTCCTCGTTGACCTTGACCGGCACACCCCAGGTGCGGATCTCGCGTCCGCTGGCGAGCAGCACCGGCTTGATCATGTTGCGTGCCAGCACCTGCGGGTCGGCCACCACATCGGCCAGGCCACGCACGTGGCTGGCCGGTATGCCGGCCGCCCCGCACAGCTTTTCCCATTCCTGCGCGCTGCGCTCCAGCAGATAGGCCTGCACCCTGGGGCGCAGGGCATCGCGATTCTTTACCCGCAGCGGATTGGTCTTGAAGCGCTCGTCGTCGGCAAGCTCGGTGGCCTTGAGAAGCTCGCAAAAGCGCCGCCACTGATGCTGGTTGCTCACCTGCACCAGGCAGTATTCGCCGTTGCCGGTGAGGAAGGCGCCCAGCGGATAGATGCCCGCGGTCTCCGAGCCCATGCGGATGGCCATTGGCGAAGCCGCCAGTTCGCCCTGCAGGTAGGCATGCATCAGGCCCAGCGCCGATTCCATCAGCGAGACTTCCAGCAGCATGCCCTTGCCGGTTTTGGCCACCGAATGCAGCCCGGTCATGATCGAGCCCCAGGCCAGGTAGGCGGTGGCGATGTCGATCGGCGAGCCGCCCGCGCGCACCGGCGGTCGCTGGTTCTCGCCGGTGATGCCCATGATGCCGGTGAAAGCCTGGATCATCGAGTCATAGGCAGGCGCATTGGCCATCGGCCCGCTGCGGCCATAGCCGCTCACCGACACCCACACCAGCTTCGGGTGCGCCTCCTTCAGGTCGTTCCACCCCAGCCCCAGCTTTTCCAGTGTGCCGGGTCGGTAGTTCTCGACCAGCACGTCGGCCAGGCCCAGCAGGTCGCGGAACAAGCGCCTGCCGGTTTCGCTCTTGAGATCGATGGCAATGCTGCGCTTGCCGCGGTTGCAACTGGCGAAGTAGACGCTTTCACCATCGACAAACGGCGGCCACTGGCGCATTTCATCGCCGTCCGGCGGCTCGGCCTTGATCACGTCGGCGCCCATCTCGGCGGCCAGCATGGTCGCGACCGGGCCGGCGATGTTGCGCGTGCAGTCCAGAATGCGCACGCCTTCCAGAATCGTCGAAAAGCCCATGGGTTCAATCGGGCTTGACGCCGACGCCAGCTACGATGGGGCGCCATTTCTCGATCTCCCTGGCGACGTAGGCGTTGGCTTCCTCGCGGTTGCCGCCCAGGGGCACCAGGCCCATGTCGGTAAGGCGTTTGCGCGTGTCTTCGCGCTTGCCGATCTCGACGATTGCGGCGTTGAGCTTGTCCTGGATCGCCGCAGGGGTCAGCGCCGGCACCCCCAGGCCGAAGTAGCTGAGAATCTCGAAGTTGGGGAAGCCGGCCTCGGCCATCGAGGGAATCCCCGGTTCCAGCGGCCAGCGCTTGGTGTCCGCCACGGCCAGCGCCTTGAGCTTGCCCTGCTTGACGAAGTTGAGCGCGGTGGCACTGAACATGAACAGCACCCGGTTGGCGATCAGGTCGACGATCGCCGGCGCATCGCCCTTGTAGGGCACGTGTTGCACGCCCATCTCGGCGCGCCGATTGAGCATCTCCCCGGCCAGGTGGGTGGGCGACGCGTTGCCGGGCGAGGCGAAGCTCAGCTTGTTGGGATTGGCGCGCGCGTAGGCCACCAGTTCGCGCACGTTGTTGACCGGGAGGGTCGGGTTGACCACCAGGTAAAAGGTGGTATTGGCCAGCAAGCCCACTGCAGAAAAATCCTTGAGCGGATCGTAGGACAGCTTGGCGTAGAGGCTGGGGTTGATGCCGTGCGAGGTGCCCTGCAACAGGAACAGCGTGTAGCCGTCGGGCGCCGAGCGCGCCACCGCCTCGGCACCGATATTGGTGGCGCCGCCAGGCCGATTTTCCACCTGGACCGCTTGCCCCAGTACGTCCGTGAGCTCCTTGGCATACAGGCGCGAAACCAGGTCGGCGTTGCCGCCAGGGGTGAAGGGCACGACGATCCTGATTGCGCGATTCGGGTAGTTGTCCTGTGCCACGGCGGCGCCGCCGCACGCCAGCAGGGTCGCGCACGACAGCAACAGGATTCGCGACAGGCGCGATACGTGGCCGGGCAGGGCCGGCCGGATGGATCTGCTCATTTTTGATGCCTCCTCTTTACAAGTTATGGCGCCAGGCGTCGATATAGCCGGTTGCCTCAAGGTTAACCGCTTCCACCGGAAGGTTGAGACTGTCATGGACGGTGTTGATGAATTTCCAGTAGCCGACCACACAGGCAAGCTCGATGATCTGGGCCGGGCTGAGATGCGCCTTCATGCGGGCGCGCAGCGCGTCGTCCACCGATGCCGAATCGCGCGAGGCGGTGCGCGCGTAGTCGAAGCAGACGCGCTCGAAATCGTTGACGCCGGGCGCGGTGCCCGCGATCAGGTCGCGCGCCTCTTCGAGCGCAACGCCGAATCCTTCCGCCTGCAAGCCGCGGTCGCGCGTGAGGAAGGTGCACTGATGCGTGGTGCAATAGACGCAGCCGTTGGTCGAACTGCAGATCACGCCAAGCTTGTTCTTCAGGACCCGGCTGAGTGTGGATTCCGGACTGGTGAGAATGCCGCTGCCCATCGCCAGGATGGTACCCAGGATCGCCGGATGATGGAGGTAGAGCCCCATCGAGTTGGGCAGCATGCCCATGCGCTGCTTGAGCTTATCGAGCGCTAGCTGCAGGTGCGCGGGGCAGTTCTTTTCGTCCGCATACGGAATGAAGGGCTGCCATTCGGCGGCAAATTTCGGCGCAGGTCTGGTTGGCGGCAATGCGTTTGCGGCAGTCACGATATTTGTCTCCCGTGCGCACGGCCAGTTGTGCGTTTGTGGTTCGTCAGGCGCAAGGATATTTTTTGAACGTTGTTCTACAATATAAACTCCAGACGCGAACGATGTCAACATCGCCATTGCAGCCGATACGAAAATCGGCGATCGAAAGCCGCTCATGGTGCACTGGGCTGCGGGCAATCGTCAGGCGACATACGCGGAGAAGCGATTGAAAAAAGGTGCCGAAGAGTTGCTCCCAAGCCAGGCCGCATACGGCGGACCGCGCTCGGTGACCCGGCTGCTCGCCATGTTCGACCAGCTCGCGCGCGCGCCGGACGGCATGAGCCTGGCCGAACTCAATGTGGCGCTGAATTCCCCCAAGAGCAGCATCCTCAACCTGCTCAGGCCGCTCCTGGCCGAGGGCTATGTGGTGCATGACGGCGCAACCTATTTCCTCGGCCCCTCGATGTTCCGCCTGGCGGCGGGCGTGATGGCCGGATGGAACTTTCCCAAGCTGATCCGCCCCTTCCTGACGGAGCTTTCCTCGCGCACCGAGGAAACCGTGGTGCTGAGCCTGCTCGACCGGCGCTCCGAGGCGGTGACCTATGTGGAGATCATCGAGGGCTTCCATCCGGTTCGCTATCACATCCCGGTCGGCACCATACGCCCCATCCTCAGCACCGCCGCCGGCAAGATCATGCTGGCCCATGTCGACCCGGCTTGGCGCGACACCTACCTGGCGTCGGTGCATTTTCCGGTCAAGGCGGTGCCGCCGGTCACCCGCCCGGCCCTGATGAAGGAACTCGCGCGAATCCGCGTCCAAGGCGTAGCGGTAAGCCTGGACCGGCATATCGTCGGGGTCTCGGCGGTCGCCGCGCCGGTATTCGACGCGGCTCACAAATGCGTGTGCGCGCTGACCATCGCAGGTCCCACGCAGCGCTTCCGCGCCTCGCTCGATTCGCTGGTGGTCGCCATCCGCGAGGTTGCCGCCAAGGCGTCCGGCGCCATCACCCGCGCTTACGCCAAGCCCACCTCCTGAAAGCTGCGGCGCGCCAGTAGCCCTGGCCCGCGCATCCTGCCGGACCCGGCGCGCAGACGCCCTGCCGCGCGGCGGCCTGTGGCAAGCTTCGGGCTGCCGCTTGCAAACACACCGAGAATCACCAAGCTCGCCCGCCTCGCAAAGAAGGCAGGCGAATGGTATATCGAAGGACAGACCGACCGCAGCCTGTATGCGGCCCCCCCAGGCCTGCACTTTTACCCCAGCATGGCCTTCACATAACAGGGAGCATCATTCATGGGTTTCATAACCGTTGTCACCACCGTCGGCAGCCTGGCCGACGCCCGCCAGATGGCCAAAACACTGGTCGAACGCGGTCTCGCCGCCTGCGCGCAGATCTCGGCCATCGAAAGCTTCTACATGTGGGACAACGCTCTTGCCAACGAGCCGGAGTTTCGCGTGCTCTGCAAGACCAAGGCCGCGCTGTATGAAACGCTGGAACAATCCATTCGCGAGCTTCACCCCTACGAATTGCCTGCCATCCACGCCTGCGCCATTGCCCATATCCACCCACCCTATGCCGCATGGGTCGAAAATGGATGCCATGCCGGGTAGCCGCGCCCACCCGGTCTATCTACGTCCGCGCACCAGTTCCTGTTTAATGTTCCGTTCACCCCACCGAAAGCCTGCCCCATGAGCGCCCGCCACTCCGCCTTTCACGGCGTATTCCCCTACATTGTCTCGCCGATCCGCGACGACGGTACGGTGGACGCCGAAGTGCTGGCGCGCATGACCGACGATTTCATCAAGGCCGGCGTGCACGGCATCACTCCGCTGGGTTCTACCGGCGAGTTCGCCTACCTTTCACAGGCGCAGCGGCGCCGCGTGGTCGAAGTGGTGATCGAAGCGGCTGCCGGGCGGGTGCCGGTGGTCGCCGGCGTGGCCTCGACCACCATCGCCGACGCCAGCGCCCAGGCGCGCGACTATGCCAGCATGGGTTGCGACGGCATCCTGGCGATTCTCGAGGCCTACTTTCCGATCGGCGACGAGGGCGTGTACAGCTATTTCAAGGCGATCGCCGACGCGGTCACGCTGCCGGTGGTGCTTTATACCAACCCGAATTTCCAGCGCTCCGACCTGAGCCTGCCGGTGATCGACCGCTTGAGCCATGTCGACAACATCGGCTACATCAAGGACGCCTCGTTCAACACCGGGCGCCTGCTGTCGATCATCAACAAGGTGCAGGGCCGCATGCAGGTATTCGCCGCCTCGGCGCACATTCCCGCCTGCGTGATGATGATCGGCGGCGTCGGCTGGATGGCGGGCCCGGCCTGCGTGGCACCGCGCCAGAGCGTGGCGCTTTACCAGGCCTGCAAAAGCGGCGACTGGACGGCCGCGATGGCGCTGCAAAAGCCGCTCTGGAGCCTGAACCAGGCCTTTGCCAAGCACGCGCTGGCAGCGGCAATCAAGGGCGGCCTGAAGTTGCAGGGCTATGCGGTGGGCGACCCGCTGCCGCCGCAGGCGCCACTGTCGATTGAAGGCGTGGCCGATGTACGCGCCGCGCTCGAGGGCATCGGCGCGTTGTAACCGCATCCACATTTTCAGGAGTTCATCACATGCATGAGGTTGCCATCCGCCCGCATATCGTCGAACGCGTTGTCGCCCGCCGTGGCAAGCTGCACTGGTTCGATGCGCTCGACCCGCGGCGCACCGCGCTCCTGGTGATCGACATGCAGGGCACGTTTTGCGAACCCGGCGCGCCAGCCGAAGTGGCGCCGGCGCGCGCCATCGTGGCGCCCATCAATGCCCTGACCCGCGAGCTGCGCGCCATCGGCGTTCCGGTATTCTGGGTGTTGCATGCCAACACGCGGCACGGCGACAAAAGCGACTGGGAGCTGTTCTTCAATCATGTCGTCGCCGGCCCCGTGCGCGAGCGCACCATGGCCAGCCTGACGCCCGGCCGTCAGAGCGTGTGGCACGAACTGGAAACTGCGCCCGCGGACATCACGCTCATCAAGAACCGCTACAGCGCCATGATCGCCGGTTCCTCCACGCTGGAGCCGATGTTGCGCAACTACGGCATCGACACCCTGCTGATCGCCGGCACCAAGACCAACATCTGCTGCGAATCCACCGCGCGCGACGCCATGATGCTGGACTTCAAGGTGGTGCTGGTCGCCGACTGCTGCGCGGCCTTGTCCGATGAAGAACACCTGGCCACGCTCGAAACCTTCATCCAGCAGTTCGGCGATGTAATGAGCAAGGCGGAGGTGCTCGATCGGCTGAAACAAGCGGCGCCTGAGGTGCGTTAGCCGCGCGCGACCAAGCCCGATGCAGGCGCCCGCGTGACCTGCCGCCGCCCACGCAGAAGCGTCGCTTTATTCGCGCCGAGGCCTGCGGATCATGATTCTGGTGCATCATTGGCCGCCACTTCCTTTAACCGGCATCAACCCATTTTCAGGATTCGATTTCATGGCTATTCCCTGGCTCGCCGTACTGCAAAGCGTTCCCTGGTCGGAAGTCATCGGCAACGCCCCCAAGCTGGCCGACGGCGCCAGGAAGCTGTGGAACACGGTGGGCGGCAATGCCGCGCCCCAAGAAGCGCCGGTGGCGCCTGCGGAGCAGGAATCCTCGCCCGAGGCACAGGCAATCGCTGCACTTGAGGCCCGCGCCCAGGCCCTGGAGTCCGCCATCAAGGACTTGCATGGCCAGATGCTCGGCTCTGCGGCGCTGATCAAGGCGCTGGCCGAGCAAAATGCGCAGCTTGTCAGCCGCCTCGAAATCATCCGCGGCCGCCTGGTTTGGCTTGGCGCCGCCGGCGCCGTGCTGGCGCTGGCCGCGCTGCTCGGCCTGTTGCTGGTGTTCACGCGCCATGGCGGCGCATGAGCAAGGCGCATCATGCCTGCCGCCGGCCGGAATCCGGTGCCGCCGCCATCCATGACCACCGCCCGTAGTCAATGACACAATGAGCCAGACTTACGTACACGGCTACACCGCCCCGGAAAACCTGCGCCTGCAGGACCAGGCAGGCACCCTGGTCGATCTGCTGCATGGCGACACGGCCTACCCGTCCGGCTGCCACGTGCTCGAAGCCGGGTGCGGTGTCGGTGCGCAAACGGTCACGCTGGCCCGGCAAAGCCCGCAGGCGCGCTTCACCTCGATCGACATCTCGGCAGCGTCGCTGGTCCAGGCGCGGCAGCAGGCAAAGGCGGCGGGACTGGGCAACGTGAGCTTCCGCCAGGCCGACATTTTTGCGCTGCCGTTCGGCCCCGCATCGTTTGACCACGTTTTCGTATGCTTCGTGCTGGAGCACTTGGCACAGCCGATCGCAGCGCTGAAACTTTTGAAGGCGCTGATCAAGCCGGGCGGGGGCATCACGGTGATCGAAGGCGATCATGGGTCGGCCTACTTCCACCCCGCCAGCGCCGCGGCCGACGCCGCCATCCAGTGTCAGGTAAACCTGCAGCGCGCCGCCGGCGGCAACGCACTGCTCGGGCGGCAGGTTTATCCGCTGCTGGTACGCGCCGGCTTCAGCGCGGTACGGGTGTCGCCGCGGGTGGTATACGCAGATGCCAGCCGCCCGGCCCTGGTCGAAGGCTTCACCCGCAAGACCTTCACTGCGATGATCGAAGGCGTGCGCGCACCCGCGCTTGCGGCCGGGTTGATCAGCGCCGAACGTTTCGATGCGGGAATTCGCGACCTGCTGCGAACGACCGCGACGGACGGCGTTTTTTGCTATACGTTTTTCAAGGGCGTAGGGGTGAACCGCGGCGGTGCCTGAAGCGCCGAGGAAGCACGCGATGCAAGCGTGACAATCCGGGAACGCGGCGCCATGCCTGCGGCTTCGCTGCAAAACCCGCTCCGGCAAAGCGTGATCGGGCGCGCATCGCCGCAATCGCGCGGGCCTGCCTGCGCCACCCGTTACGCGCCGGCGCATCTACAATAGCGCCTCCTCCAGCCCGCTGCCTCCCATGGAACCCACCAGTGTTTTCGCCAAGACCCGTGAAGGCATCGACGCGCAGTTCGACCCGCGCGCCCCGCTCTCCTCCGCCTTCAAGCGCCTCTTGACGGCAATCGACGGCAAGCTCACGCTGGCGCAGTTGCAGGAAAAATTCCCGCACCTTTCGATCGGCGATATCGGCATGTGGAGCAGCGAACTGGCACGCATGCGTTTCATCGAACCGGTGGCGCAGTTCGCCCCGACGGCGGCAAGTACCTATGTCTATGACGGCTATGTCGAAATGACCGCCGATCCGGAATTCAAGGCAGCCGCCAGCGAAGTCGGCAAGTGGATGAAGGCGAATATCCAGTCGGCGGCGAAAACTGCCGATGACGAAATGGCCAAGACTTCGCAGATGGCGGTGATCGAGGCCCAGAGCACCATCAACACCATCAACCAGTCGGGCTTTTTCATGCAGCCGCCCGCGGCCGCTCCTGCGGCCGGCAAAAAGCACCTGGTGCTGATCGTCGAGGATGATCCGCTTCAGCTCGCCATGCTGAGGACCATCGTCAACAAGGAGGGGCACGATATCGCCATCGCCGGCAATCGCGCCGAGGTGCTGGCCGCGCTCAACCGCCTGCCCTACCCGGACCTGCTCCTGCTCGATGTGCAGTTGCCGGATGTGGACGGCTTCATGATTCTTGAAAAGGTCAAGCAACACGCGGCGCTCAAGGCCGCGCGCGTGGTGATGGTCACGGCGCGCACCGAACGCGCCGATATCGCCAAGGGCGTTCTGCTGGGGGCGGATGGCTACATCACCAAGCCCTATCGGCCGGCGACCATGAGTGCCGCCATCCGCCAGGCTTTGGGGATGCTTTGAGTATCAGGCAAGCGCGCTGGCGCCCGCTACGCTGGCGCCTGGCTTTACCCGTGTTCGATTCCTGGTGAAACAACCCATGCAGAAAATCCTCCTGATCCAGGGCCCGAACATGAGTTACCTGGGCCGCCGCCAGACCGAAATCTACGGTACCACCAGCGCCGCCCAGTTGGACGCCATGCTGCAGGAAGTCGCGCGGGCGCGCAAGTTCAAGCTCGATATCTTCTACACCCACAGCGAGCCCGACGCCATCGAACGCATCTACGCGGCGGCGGATGCGGGCATCGACGGTCTCCTGATGAACCCGGCCTCGTTCCTGTTCGCCGGTTACGCCCTGCGCGATTGCCTGCGCGCGGTGCCGCTTCCCTATGTCGAGGTGCACATGACCAATATCGAGAAGCGCGGCATTCACTCGATCCTGGTCGAAACTGCGGTCGGCATCATCGCCGGCTTCGGCGTGCGCTCGTATCTTTTGGGACTCGATGCGCTGCTGGGCCACCTCGCGGCGCAGCCTACGAAACCCGCAGCCGCGCACCCCAGGCTACGCGCCTCGCCAGGCACGCGATAGCCGGCCCTCAGCCGCGCGCACCCGGGCCGCAGCGCGCGACGCCGTTGCGCCCGCCCGGGTTTGAGCCGCGCAGCAACTGCGCGGTTTCAAACAGCGGCAGGCCCATCACCCCCGAATAGCTGCCGGAAAGATGGTTGACAAAGGCCGCAGCGCCGCCCTGGATAGCGTAGCCGCCGGCCTTGTCAAGCGGCTCTCGGGTGGCTACATAGGCCGCAATCTCGGCGCGCGTGAGGTGCCGAAAGCGCACCCGCGAATCCGACAGCATCAGCCGCTCGCGGCCGCCTTCCACCAGCGCCACCGCGGTCAGCACCCGATGGGTACGCCCTGACAGCAGGCGCAGCATGCGCGCGGCTTCCATCGCAGGCGCCGCGGCGTCGCCCGGCTTGCCAAGAATCTCGCGCCCGAGGCATACGGTGGTATCCGCACCCAGCACCGGTCGCAACGGTAGTCCGCGCGCCCGCATCGCCCGCATCCCGGCGCGCGCCTTGGCCAGCGCCAGGCGCTTGACATAGCGCGCCGGCGCCTCGCGCCCGTGCACGGCTTCATCCACCGCAAATTCGTCGAGAGGCAGCACCTCGAAAGTCACGCCGATCAACGGCAGCAATGCGGCGCGGCGCGGGCTGGCGGATGCCAGATAGATGCCGGCAGAATTGGCGAGCGGGTGCATGGCCTTTTAGTCGCGGTGGTAGGGATGGCCGCGCGCCACGCTCACCGCGCGGTACAGCGCCTCGGCCAGAATCACGCGCACCAACGCGTGCGGCAGAGTCAGGCTGGACAAGCGCAGCAGGGTCGCGGCGCGTGCCTTGACGCTGTCGTGCAGGCCGTCGGGTCCGCCAATGGCAAACGCCACGTCCCCGCCGCTGCGCTGCCAGCGGCCATAGTGCCCGGCCAGCGCCTGGGTATCGGCATCGCGACCGTGCTCGTCGAGCGCAACAAGAGTGGCGCTGGCCGGCACGGCAGCCAGGACGCGCGCGCCTTCGGCTGCCATCATCTGCTGCGCGGTCTTGCCGCCACTGCGCGACTCGGGCTTGAGTTCCACCAGTTCGATGCGCGCCTCGGGCGGCATGCGCCGGGCATAGTCGGCAAAGCCGTCGGCTACCCAGGCAGGTGGACGGTTGCCGACCGCGATCACCAGGAGTTTCAGGGTTTCAGACCCGCTTTTTGGCGGGTACCGAGACGGTCTTTTTGGCGGACGCTTTCTTCAGCGCCGGCTTTTTGGCGAGCGCCTTCTTTACCGCCTTCTTTACCGCCGGCTTCTTCGCGGCGGCCTTTTTTGCC
>Ga0105046_10008186_pt1 | contig 16445 bp, 17 predicted proteins | sample MAT03_FD_78385 | JGI IMG/M metagenome (GOLD analysis project Ga0105046, IMG submission 78385) | Freshwater microbial communities from Lake Fryxell liftoff mats and glacier meltwater in Antarctica - MAT-03 (megahit assembly) | ecosystem: Environmental > Aquatic > Freshwater > Ice > Liftoff...
GTGCCGAAGGTGCCGAAGCCGCCGCCGCTTGTGCCTCGATGCTGCCGTCAGTGCCTCGTTCGCCTTGATCGACTTTGGCAGCTTCAGGCGCAGCGGTCGCAGCCGGCTTGGCCGTCTCAGCCGGCTGCTTGTCGTTCGCAGGGGTACCCGAGAACTTCTTCTTGAAAAAACTGAACATCTGCAACTCGGGTGATGCCGTTGGGCCTGTGGTGGCCGATTGGATCAGGGATGGGCCCGCAACGAGGTGGCGCTCTCGCTATAATCTTGGGCTCAGGCGCTTTAGCTCAGCTGGTTAGAGCGACGGAATCATAATCCGCAGGTCCGGGGTTCAAATCCCTGAAGCGCCACCAAAAATTCGGGCCCTGCGAGTCCTCTGCTCGCAGGGCTTTTTACTTCACAGCCACTGGATATCAACCATGATTCGCTGTGCGATTGTCTCTATTTTCCTTGGCGCATCGCTGCTCGGCATGGCCGATCTGGCCGCTGCCGCGCCACGCAACTTTCCGGCCACCGCTTTGCGCGGCGAGATCGTTGTCACGCAACCGCCGCAGATGCTGCTCAACAAGAGCCCGGCGAGGCTGGCGCCGGGCGCGCGTATTCGTGGCGCCGATCAGATGATGTTGTTGTCCGGCACCCTGGTGGGCCAGCGGCTGATGGTGCATTACACGCTCGACACCGTGGGCCAGGTGCTCGATGTGTGGGTGCTGACCCCCGAAGAGTTTGCCCGCCGTCCGTGGCCGCAGACACCGCAACAGGCGGCCAGTTGGTCGTTCAATCCCGACAGCCAGACCTGGAGCCGACCGTGAGCGAGCCAACCAAGACACCGAGCAAGACCCCCAGCAAGAAAGTCTTCATCCGCAGTTTTGGCTGCCAGATGAATGCTTATGACGCCGACAAAATGGCCGACGTGCTGCATGCGGCGCAAGGCTACGAGCCGACGACCGATGTCGAACAAGCCGACCTGATCCTGTTCAACACCTGCTCGGTACGCGAAAAAGCGCAAGAAAAGGTGTTCAGCGATCTGGGCCGCGTCAAGCGGCTGAAAAAAAAGGGCGTGCTGATCGGCGTCGGCGGCTGCGTGGCGAGCCAGGAAGGCGCGGCCATCATCGAGCGTGCGCCTTATGTGGACCTGGTGTTTGGCCCGCAGACCTTGCACCGCTTGCCGCAGATGATCAACGACCGCATCAGCCAGTCGCGGCCGCAGATCGACATCAGTTTTCCTGAGATCGAGAAATTCGACCACTTGCCGCCGGCCCGCGTGCAAGGCGCATCGGCTTTTGTGTCGATCATGGAAGGCTGTTCGAAGTACTGCTCCTACTGCGTGGTGCCTTACACGCGGGGCGAGGAGGTCAGCCGCCCCTTTGAAGATGTGCTGACCGAAGTGGCCGGCCTGGCAGAGCAGGGCGTCAAAGAAGTCACGCTGCTGGGCCAGAACGTCAACGGCTACCGCGGCACGATGGGGGGCACGGCGGAGATCGCCGACTTTGCGCTGCTGCTGGACTATGTGGCCGAGATCCCCGGCGTGCAGCGCATCCGCTATACCACCAGCCACCCCAACGAGTTCTCACGACGGCTGATCGATGCCTACGCGCGGCTGCCGGCGCTGGTCGATCATGTGCACCTGCCTGTGCAGCACGGCAGCGACCGCATCCTGATGGCGATGAAGCGCGGCTACACCGCAATGGAATACAAAAGCACGGTGCGCAAGCTGCGTGCTGTGCGGCCAGACATCAGCTTGTCCAGCGACTTCATCGTCGGCTTCCCGGGCGAGACCGAAGAAGACTTTGCCAAGATGATGCGGCTGATCGAAGACTTGAAGTTCGACAGCAGCTTCAGTTTCATCTTCAGCAAGCGGCCCGGCACACCGGCGGCGGCTTTGCATGACGATACGCCGCAGACGCTGAAACTGAAGCGGCTGCAGCACTTGCAAGCCACGATCAACGCCCAGGCGGCGCAGATTGCCGCCAGCCGGGTGGGCACGGTGCAGCGCATCCTTGTCGAAGGCCCGTCTAGAAACAGCGCCAAAGCCGGGGCCACGGGGGCTGCCGATGGGGCTCTGGCGCAAGAGCTGATGGGCCGCACCGAATGCAACCGCATCGTCAACTTTGACGGTGGCCCGCTGGGCACCCGGCTGGTGGGCCAGATGCTGGACGTGCGCATCACCGAAGCCTTGCCGCATTCGCTGCGCGCCGTCGTTGCAGGGGTCGACCGTGTCGAAGGCACGCAGCACGGGCCGGGCGCTGAACCCGTGGTGTGTCGCGCCGGATTGCTTTGAGTTTGCTGCTCTGCGGCGGTGCCCGAGATCATTTTTTGCGCCGGCCCGGGCCGAAGCCCTGCCACCACAGCGTCAGTGCCGTGGCCAGCACCATCGCGCCATAGGTGGCCATGCGGCCATCTCGGCCCAGCAGCACCAGGCCCAGCAGGGTCATAGCGGCGGCGGCGGCGCTGGCCGCTGCTGACAGATGCAACCATCTCACGGTGGCCAGTTCACGTCGCCACAATATTTTGCTCAAGCTGGCCGCAATGCAACCCAACCCCAACGCAGGCGCGAAGAGGTTGGTCACATGCCAAAGCGCATCCAGGGGTCCCATCGGTGAGTTCGAGTTCGTGCTGCGGGTGGGCAACAGTATCGGCGAGCCTGGGCGCTGATCTGTATGCATCAGGCAGGCAAGCCTCGATAGGCAAGCGCCATCCAGCCCCCAAATCTACAATTCGAGTGTGAGCGTCCTGGCCCTCGGGCTCAACCACAACACGGCACCGCTGGATTTGCGAGGCCGTCTGGCCTTTGCGCCCGAGCAACTGGCACCTGCGTTGCACAGCGTGCGCCAGCGCCTGCAAGGCGTTGTGCCCGAGGCCGCGTTGGTCTCGACCTGCAACCGCACCGAGCTGTATGTGGCGGTGCCGGCGGGGGAGTCAGATGCCCGCGTGCTGGCGCACCCCGCGCTGCACTGGCTCGCGGAGCGAGGCGGCATCAGCGCTGCCGAGCTGCAGTCGCACAGCTACGTGATGGAAGACCAGGCGGCCGCCCGCCATGCCTTCAGGGTCGCCGCCGGGCTGGATTCGATGGTGTTGGGCGAGCCGCAGATCCTGGGCCAGATGAAGCAGGCGGTACGGCTCGCCGACGAGGCAGGAGCGCTGGGCAGCACGCTGCATCAACTTTTCCAGCGCAGTTTTTCGGTCGCCAAGCATGTGCGCACTTCCACCGAGATCGGTGCCCACTCAATCAGCATGGCGGCCGCTGCCGTGCGCCTGGCTGCGCAATTGTTCGAAGACCTGAGCCAGGTCAAGGTGCTGTTTGTGGGCGCCGGCGAGATGATCGAGCTGGTGGCCACGCATTTCGCGGCCCGCCGGCCCCGGGCGCTGGCGCTGGCCAACCGCACGCTGGAGCGCGGCGAAAAACTGATGTCGCGTTTTGGCGGCGAAACGTTGCGCTTGTCCGACTTGCCCGATCGGCTGCAAGACTTTGATGTGGTGATTTCTTGCACCGCCAGCACCTTGCCGATCATTGGTCTGGGCGCTGTCGAGCGGGCGCTGAAGGCCCGGCGCAGACGGCCGATCTTCATGGTCGATCTGGCAGTGCCTCGCGACATCGAGCCCGAGGTGGCCTTGCTGCCGGATGTCTACCTTTATACGGTCGACGATTTGTCGCAGCAGGTGCAGACTGCAGGCGCCAAACGCCAGGCGGCAGTTCAGCAGGCTGAAGCCATCATCGACGCCGGTGTGCTGAGCTTCAGCCACTGGTTGGAGCAGCGCCAGGCGGTGCCTTTGATCCAGGCCTTGAACAAGCAGGCCGAAGACTGGGGCAGTGTCGAGCTGCACCGCGCCCGCCGGTTGCTGGCGCGGGGTGAATCGGTCGAGCAGGTGCTCGAGTCGCTGGCCCGTGGGCTGACACACAAGATGATGCACGGCACGCTGGCCGAACTGCACGCTGCCGAAGGCGCTGACCGACTGCGGCTGGCTGACACGGTATCCAGGCTGTTCTTGCGTCAAAGTGGCCGGGCTCCTGCATCCGTCAACGACTCTGGCAACGAAACGGGCAACGAAGGGGGCAACGGAACGGGCTACGAAGGGGGCGACGAAACGAGCCGCAAAAAGCAGGGTGATCATTAGGGCGGCGCTGAACAAGTCCCCGCGAGTGTCCGCGCCCTGGTTTGGGATGGGATGCGAGGCGCAAACCGCAGACACAGCCTGGGCTATGGCGAGGATTTGCAACGCCGCAGACCGCCCAAAGCAGGGATGCGGACGCCGCGAGGGACTTGTTCAGCGTTGCCTTAGCGAAGTTCGGGCAGGTCGTCTGAGCCATCGTTTGAAAGTGAGCCTGAACGGGCCTCCGCACTTCCCACCTCCTTGCTGCGCCCAGCCACCCGCCGGCTGCTGCCATGACTCCCAAACTGATTGAACAATTCGAACGTCTGGCCCGGCGCTTGTCCGAGCTCGAGACGATCCTGAGCGACGGCGAAGTGGCGGCCGACCCGCAGCGCTGGCGTGTGCTGTCGCGTGAGCAATCCGAAGCGAGCGCCATCATCGAGCGCTTTCGCCGCTACCAGCGCTGCCAGGCCGATCAGGCTGCAGCACGCCTGATGCTGGCGCAAGAAAAAGACCCTGAGATGTTGGCGCTGGCCCAGGAAGAAGTCGCCGGTTCCGAGGCCGAGATGCTGCGTCTCAACGCCGAGTTGCAAGCGGCATTGATCCCGCGCGACCCCGACGACGAGCGCAACGCCTTTGTGGAGATCCGCGCCGGCACGGGCGGCGACGAATCGGGGCTGTTTGCAGGTGACCTGGCGCGCATGTATCTGCGATTCTTCGAGCGCCAGGGCTGGAAGGTCGAGATCATGAGCGAGAGCGCTGCCGAGCTGGGCGGCTACAAAGAGCTGGTGCTGCACGTGCAGGGCCAGCAGGGCGACCAGGTCTATCGTCAATTGCGCTTCGAGTCAGGTGGGCACCGCGTGCAGCGCGTGCCGGCCACCGAGAGCCAAGGCCGCATCCACACCAGCGCTTGCACCGTGGCCGTGATGCCCGAACCTGACGAAGCCGAAGAAGTGCAGCTCAACCCGGCCGATCTGCGCATCGACACCTTCAGAGCCAGCGGCGCGGGCGGCCAGCACATCAACAAGACCGACAGCGCCATCCGCATCACGCACCTGCCCACAGGGCTGGTGGCCGAGTGTCAGGACGACCGCTCGCAGCACCGCAACAAGGCCAAGGCACTCGCGGTGCTGGGTGCCCGCTTGCGCGACAAGGACCGCAACGAGCGCGCCGCCAAAGAAGCCGCCACGCGCAAAAGCCTGATCGGCAGCGGTGACCGCAGCGACCGCATCCGCACCTACAACTTTCCGCAAGGGCGCCTGACCGACCACCGCATCAACCTGACGCTATACAAGCTGGGGCAGGTGATGGAAGGCGACTTGGGTGACGTGGTGCAGGCGCTGCAGGCTGCGCGGGCTGCAGAACAACTGGTGCAGTTGGAGGGCGGCGGCGCTTGAAAGCTGCGACCCGGATCGGCGACGCGCTGGCCCAGGCGCAGCGCCTGGGGGTGGCGCGGCTGGATGCGCAGTGGTTGTTGTGCCACCTGTTGCAGCGCCCCCGTGTCTGGCTGCTGGCCAATGACCAGCAGGCGCTGCCCGAGCCGCTCGCCTCGCTGTTCGAGTCCGGCGTCCAGCGCCGGCTGGCAGGCGAGCCTCTGGCCTACATCACGGGCTGGGTGGAGTTTTGTGGCTTGGCGCTGCAGGTCACCCCGGCCGTGTTGATCCCGCGCCCTGAGACCGAAGGGTTGGTGCATTGGGGTTTGGCCTGTCTGCAGCAAGCAGCCGCCCCCCAGCGCCTGCTGCATGCGTTGGACCTGGGCACCGGCAGCGGTGCCATTGCGCTGGCGTTGCAGCGAGGTTGTCAACGAGCCGGGCTGGCCGTTCAGATGCTGGCCACCGACGCCAGCCGATCTGCTCTGGCAGTGGCCCAGGCCAACGCAGAGCGTCTGTGGCTGGACCAGGGCCTGGGCCTGAGCCTGGGCCTGAGCCAACACCCGGGCCCGCACATTCATTGGTCGTGCGGCCCTTGGTGGCAAGCGGTGCCTGCAGCATCTCAGTTTGACCTGGTGCTGTCCAATCCACCGTACATCGCACGGGGCGATGTGCACTTGCTGGCGCTGCAGCACGAGCCGCAAGCAGCGTTGACTGCGGGCCCGCAAGGGCTGGACGATCTGCGCCAGATCATTGCGGGTGCCGTGGCGCACCTGCTGCCGGGCGGTTGGCTGCTGCTGGAGCATGGCCATGACCAAGCCAGAGCAGTGAGCGAGCTGATGGCGCAGCAGGGCCTGACGGCCTTGTGCACGCGGCCTGATCTGGCCCAGCTGCCCCGATTGACCGGGGGGCGCAGGCCAACTTCGGCTGAGCTGGCTGCACCTGGAGCCAAATAGTCAGCAAAAAGCCGTTGGAAGGCTGCAAATTGGGGGGACCGCCCGCAGCAAAAGGCGCGCATGATGGACCTTCCCCCAGTTGCCAACCGGAGACGGCCATGACCCATCACGCAGACCATCCAGACCGCCGGCAGCCACTGCGCCACCGTCAACGCGTGGCTCTGGGTGCAGGGTTGCGCTCACTCTTCGGTTTGGCTCTGTTGCTTGGGGCTGTCACGCCTGCAGCCCAAGCCGCCCAAGGGCTGGCTGTGAAGCAAGCAGACGAGTTGTGGCCGCAGTGGCAAGCTCGTATCAGCATTGCGACATCTGGGTCGACCTATTCAGGCGCTGGCCTGGGTGCCTCCTGGCAGGGCATCACCGCCAGCCAGCCGCAGCGAGCGGCTCTGGGCGCAGCAGTGCTCGGCGACTTGACCCTGGCCAGCCCTTCCTTTGGCAGCTTCAGGGCCAGTGGCGGTTTGCTGGTGGGGGGCTACCGCAGCTTGCCGTCTGCCGGCGCCACCGCGATGCCGCTGTCGGCCAAGCTCAGTCTGGCGATGCCCAGTTACAGCCACGGGTTGGCCGAGAGTGGCGGCGGGCTGGTGGCCTCAGCCGCCGCATCGACCGACGCCTTGCCTTACCTGGGTGTCGGATTCAGCAGCGTGTTGTGGCACGACAGCCTGGCCCTGAGCGCAGACATGGGTTGGGTGTCTGAACGACCCTCGGCGGCTGCGGCTGCTGGCCGCGCCCTGTTTGGCAATCAGGGTTTTGACGGTGCGCTGCGCGAAATGCGCCTGTCTCCCGTGCTGCAGTTGAGCTTGCGATACCGCTTCTGAAGGCCCTCCAGCCTGGGTGTAAAGGCCCGGACGCTCGAATAGCGCCGCCACATCCCGCATACTCCCGGGTCTTGCAATTCTTTGAGGAACAGTCATGAGCGACGTGCAGCAGCGCATCGACGAAATGGTCAAGGGCCACGACGTGGTGCTTTTCATGAAGGGTACCGCACAGTTCCCGCAATGTGGGTTTTCCGGCCGCGCGATCCAGGTGCTCAAGGCCAGTGGCGCCAAAGCGATCACCACCTTCAACGTGCTTGAAGATGAGGAAGTTCGGCAGGGCATCAAGGACTACGCCCAGTGGCCGACGATCCCACAGCTCTACATCAAAGGCGAGTTTGTCGGCGGTTCGGACATCATGATGGAGATGCACGAGTCAGGCGAGTTGAAGCAATTGCTGACTCAGCCCTGAGGTGGCTGCGCGATGCAGCGCCTCGTGGTCGGCATCACGGGTGCCACAGGCGCTGTTTACGGCGTCAAGATTTTGCAGCGCGCGCGTGCTCTGGGTGTGCAGACGCACTTGGTGGTCACGCCCTCGGGGGTGCTCAATGCACACCATGAGTTAGGGCTGGACCGCAAGGGCCTGGAAGCACTGGCCGATGTGTCTTACTCGCCAGGCGATGTCGGCGCCTGTTTGGCCAGCGGCAGTTTCGAGTCTGCTGCGATGGTGGTCGCACCCTGTTCGATGAAGTCGCTGGCGGCCATCGCCCATGGTCTGTCGGACAACCTGCTGACGCGCGCTGCAGACGTGAGCTTGAAAGAACGCCGCCGCCTGCTGCTGATGGTGCGCGAGACACCTTTCAACCTGGCCCACCTGCGCAACATGACGGCAGCCACCGAGATGGGCGCCATCATCTTCCCGCCCCTGCCGGCGTTCTATCACCGGCCTGCCAGCATCGACGAGATGGTCAGCGAGAGCGTTGAGCGGGTGATTTCGCTGTTGGGCCTGAAAGGGGCTGCGCCTCAGCAGTGGCAGGGGCTTTAGGGGCTTCAGTGGCTTCAGTGGCTTCAGGCCGCCGGGCTTCAGGTGCCGTAGGCGCTTTATGTGCTGAATGTGCTTTCTGCGCTTTTTGCCCAGTGCCGCCCAAGTCCATCAGACGGCGATATCCCAGGTTTTCCTGGCCCCAAACACCATGTCCGGGTATTTGGCCTGCCCGCGGCTGCCGTTGTAGCGGCCCAGGGCCATGAACAGATCGCCGCGCTCGCGGTCCAGGTAGTGGCGCAGGATCACGCAACCAAAACGCAGGTTGGTCTGCAGGTGGAACAAGCGCCTGTCGTTGCCATCACCGATCACGCGGGCCCAAAACGGCATCACCTGCATGTAGCCGCGCGCTCCTGCAGAGCTGATGGCGAACTTTCTGAAGCCGCTTTCGACCTGGATCAAGCCCAGCACCAGCGCGGTCTCCAGCCCCGCTCGACGAGACTCGTACCAGACCGTAGCCAAAAACTCGATGCGCGTATGGTGCTCGGCCTTGCGGCGCCTCAGGCGCTGGCTGGCCTCACCCAGCCAGCGCAGGTAGGCCAGGCGTTGGTTGACGTCAGCAAAACTGGGTTTGGGTGGGCGCCGATCGGCAATCGACGCTGCCAACGCGGTACGCACCGAGTCGGCCAGCGGCTCTTCCAGCTGGTTGCCGGCGCGCACCGGCGGGCCCCAGGCAGCCAGCATGCCCAGCAGCAGCGCCCGGCGGTGCAAACCGATCAAAGCCCGCAACGCGCTTTCACCGTGGCCACCACGTCGGCCACGGCGACAGCAGTGGCGGTGCTCTCGCGCCGGCCCTGCACTTCCAGCTGGCCCGACTTCAGGCCGCGGTCTGAGACCACCACGCGCCATGGCACGCCGATCAGCTCCCAATCGGCAAACATCGCACCCGGCCGCTCGCCGCGGTCGTCCAGCAGCACATCCACGCCCGCCGCCGCCAGCTCGTCGTGCAGCTTGTCGGCCGCTGCACGCACCTCTTCGCTGCGGTCATAGCCAATCGGGCAGATGACGGCGGCAAAAGGCGCCATCGTCTGCGGCCAGATGATGCCGCGCTCGTCGTGGCCTTGCTCGATGGCAGCGCCCAAGAGCCGCGTCACACCGATGCCGTAACAGCCCATCACCATGAGCTGCGCTTTGCCGTTGTCGTCCAGGTAAGTGGCTTTCATCGCCTCGCTGTACTGGGTGCCCAGCAAGAACACATGGCCCACCTCGATGCCACGCTGGATGGCCAGCACGCCTTTGCCGTCGGGTGAAGGATCGCCCGCCACCACGTTGCGCAGGTCGGCCACCAGATCGGGCTCGGGCAGGTCGCGGCCCCAGTTGGCACCTGTCAGGTGGAAGTCGAGCTCGTTGGCGCCGCACACGAAGTCGGCCATGTGCGCCACCGTGCGGTCGGCAATCACCTGGACTGGTTTTTGCAGGCCGATCGGCCCCAGATAGCCGGGTTTGCAGCCGAAGTGGTCTTCGATCTCGGCCACGCCGGCAAATCTGAATCCGTCTTCGAGGCCTGGCACCTTGCTGGCCTTGACCTCGTTGAGGTCGTGGTCGCCACGCAGCAGCAGCAGCCACACGGTGACCTGCGGGGCTGCGCCATGGTCGCCGGGCTTCTCAGTGGCCAACACCAAAGACTTCAAGGTCTGCGACAGCGGCAGGCCCAGCAGCGCGGCGACAGCGGCGCAGGTGCTCTTGCCGGGGGTAGGCGTCTTTTGCAGCGGCTGTGTGGCGGCGCCGCGGCTGGCCAGCAACGGCAAAGCTTCGGCCTTTTCGATGTTGGCAGCGAAGTCGCTGCTCGGGCAGTAGACGATGGCGTCTTCGCCAGTCTCGGCAATGACCTGGAACTCTTGCGATGCATCACCGCCGATGGCGCCACTGTCGGCCGCCACGGCCCGGTAGTGCAGGCCCATGCGGTCGAAGATCGCGCAGTAGGCCTTGAACATGGCCTCATAACTGCGCAGCCCGCCCGCCACATCGCGGTCGAACGAGTAGGCGTCCTTCATCGTGAACTCGCGCCCGCGCATCAGGCCGAAGCGTGGCCTTCGCTCGTCGCGGAACTTGGTCTGGATGTGATAAAAATTCCTCGGCAGTTGCTTGTAGCTGCGCAGCTCTTGCCTGGCAATGTCGGTGATCACTTCTTCGCTCGTAGGCTGGATCACGAAGTCGCGGCCATGGCGGTCTTTGACGCGCAGCAGCTCAGGCCCCATCGCCCCGAAGCGGCCGGTTTCTTGCCACAGTTCTGCGGGCTGCACGACGGGCATCAGCAGCTCAACAGCACCCGCGCGGTCCATCTCTTCGCGGATGATGGCCTCGACCTTGCGGATCACCCGCAAGCCCAGCGGCATGTAGCTGTAGATGCCGGCGCCCAGCCGCTTGATCAAGCCCGCACGCATCATCAACTGGTGGCTGATGATCTCGGCGTCGGCGGGCGCTTCTTTGAGCGTGGAGATAAAGGTGGCGGTGGCTTTCATCTTCGGTGTCCTGCAACGGCGCGACCTGCCCACCGTGCACGGATTGGAACAGCGCCCGAAGGACCACCCCAGTGCCGATGCGGGTAAACAAGAGTTCGCCCAATGCACAGTGACGGTGCAATAATGAATTCAGTCAAAAGATCGGGGTCAGATTATGCTCGACCGGGAAGGCTTCAGGCCTAACGTCGGCATCGTCTTGTTGAATGCCCGCAATCAGGTTTTCTGGGGCAAGAGGCTGCGCACGCACTCTTGGCAGTTTCCTCAAGGCGGTATCCAACATGGCGAGTCGCCAGAACAGGCGATGTTGCGCGAGCTGCACGAAGAAGTGGGGCTGCTGCCCGAGCATGTGCAGATCGTGGCGCGCACCCGCGACTGGCTGCGCTACGAAGTCCCTGATCATTTCATCCGCCGCGATGCCAGAGGGCACTACCGCGGCCAGAAGCAGATCTGGTTTTTGTTGCGTTTGCTCGGCCACGACAGCGATCTGAACCTGCGCGCCTCCAACCACCCCGAGTTCGACGCCTGGCGCTGGAACGAGTATTGGGTGCCGCTGGAGATGGTCATCGAATTCAAGCGCGGGGTCTACGAGCGGGCCTTGACCGAGTTGTCTCGCTACCTGCCCAGGGTCAATCACACCAACCGCTTTTTGCGCAGTGGCTTGCGCTCGCAGCGCATGCCGCTGCAAGATCTGCAACCGCGTGCTGAGCCCGATCCGGCGACAAATCGCCCTGCCATCCCCGTTTCTGGCCAGGCTGCCGCTGGCTCATCCGCCCGCCATGAAGGAAGCGGCGGGTCGGCCCGAACCAACATCGCCGACTGAGATCTCCGACTGACTGACTGATCGGCTGGCCAGTGGCCGGCAAGTCAGACCAACACCAGATTCGTGCGGTGAATCAGCTCCGACTCGTTGACGTAGCCCAGCAAAGTGGCAATTTGCGACGAAGCCTTGCGCGAGATCAGGCGCGCTTCGGTGGACGAATAGTTGGCCAGGCCACGGGCGATCTCCACGCCTTCCAGCGTTTGCACGGCAATCACATCGCCGCGCGCGAACTCGCCATGTACCGTGTGCACGCCGATCGGCAGCAGGCTCTTGCCCTCGTCGAGCAGCTTTTTTTGCGCGCCTGCGTCGACGCGCACGGCGCCGCGCAGTTGCAAGTGGTCGACCATCCAGCGCTTGCGTGCCGCCAGCTTGGCGGTGCCCGCCACAAAGGTGGTGCCGAGCAGCTCACCCTGCGCCAGACGCAACAGCACATCGGTTTCGCGGCCCCAGGCAATCACCGTGTGGGTGCCGCTGACGGCTGCGCGCTTGGCCGCCAGTATCTTGGTCAGCATGCCGCCACGGCCGATCGAGCTGCCTGCGCCGCCGGCCATGGCTTCCAGAGACGGGTCGCCTGCTGTGGCGTGGACGATGAAGTGCGCGCCCGGGTCCTTGCGCGGGTCGGCTGAGTACAAGCCGCGCTGGTCGGTCAGGATCACGTAGGCGTCAGCCACCACCAGGTTGGCCACCAGCGCGCCTAGAGTGTCGTTGTCACCGAAGCGGATCTCGTCGCTGACCACGGTGTCGTTTTCGTTGATGACCGGGATCACCTTCAGCGCCATCAAGGTCTGCAGGGTGGAGCGGGCGTTGAGGTAACGCTCGCGGTCGGCCAGGTCAGCATGGGTCAGCAGCACCTGCGCGCTGGCCAGGCCATGCGCGCTGAGGCGTGACTCGTACATCTGCACCAACCCCATCTGGCCCACGGCAGCGGCGGCCTGCAGCTCGTGCAGTTCGGTCGGCCGCTTTTGCCAACCCAGGCGCTTCATGCCTTCGGCGACGGCGCCGCTCGAGACCATCACCACCTCGCGCCCGTCTTGCGCCAGCGCTGCGAGTTGGCGCGACCAGTTACCGATGGCTTCTGCGTCCACACCGCGGCCTTCGTTGGTGACCAGGCTGGAGCCGACCTTGACGACGATGCGTCTGGCGCCCTTCAGCACGCTTTGCACCAGGCTCCGGCTGCCGCTGGCTTCGATGCCGGCGGTTCTGGCTAAGACTTGAGGCAGATCCTGCGGCGGCTCATTGGGTGGCGCGTTGTGCGACAGGCTGGGCGGCTGGTCATGCGACTGGATTGCCGGCTTGGCAACCGACGCCGGGTCAGCGGCTTTGGTCTTGCCCATCGGTGTCGTCCTGGGTCTCAAAGCGCAGATCAGGCAGCGGCGCTACGCGCTGCTGCTCAGCCACGTGGGCGTGGATGCGCTCCAGCAGCGGTTGCAGGCCTTCGCGCGCCAGCGCAGAAATTGCAAACACCGGCCCCTTCCAGCGCAGCCGTTTGACATAGCTGGAGATGCGGGCTTCGCGCTCTTCTTCGGGCACCATGTCGAGCTTGTTGAAGACCAGCCAGCGTGGTTTGGCATGCAGTGCCGGGTCGTACTTTTTCAGCTCGGCGACGATCGCCTTGGCCTGCGCCACCGGGTCGATGCTGTCGTCAAAAGGCGCAGCGTCGACCAGGTGCAGCAACAGCCGGGTGCGCTGCAGATGGCGCAAGAACCGGTGTCCCAGCCCTGCGCCTTCAGAAGCGCCTTCGATCAGCCCCGGGACGTCGGCAACGACGAAGCTGCGCTCGGGTCCGACGCGCACCACGCCCAGGTTGGGGCTCAGTGTCGTGAAGGGATAGTCGGCGATCTTCGGGCGGGCGTTGGAGATCGCGGTGATCAAGGTGCTTTTGCCGGCGTTAGGCATGCCCAGCAGCCCGACATCGGCCAGCACCCGCAGCTCCAGCTTCACCTTGAAGGCTTGGCCGGGCCAGCCCGGCGTCTTTTGACGCGGTGAGCGGTTGGTGCTGGTCTTGAAGTGCAGATTGCCAAAGCCGCCATCGCCGCCTTTGGCGATCAGGGCGCGCTGGCCATGCTCCAGCAACTCGACCATCATCTCGCCAGTCTCGGCATCGCTGATGATCGTCCCCACCGGCATGCGCATCTCGATGTCTGGCCCTGCCGCACCATATTGGTCGGATCCACGCCCGGCTTCGCCGTTCCTGGCTTCGTGGCGCCTGGTGTAGCGGTAGTCGATCAGCGTGTTGATGTTCTGATCAGCCAGCGCCCAGACGCTGCCGCCACGGCCGCCGTCGCCCCCGTTGGGGCCACCGAAGGGGATGAACTTTTCGCGCCTGAAGCTGGCGCAGCCGGCGCCACCGTTACCGGCGGCGACGTCAATCAGCGCTTCGTCTACGAATTTCATCTCTTCCTCGCCTTCAGGGCTGACCTCAGGGCTCAAAAACAGCAAAGCCCCGGGGGCCGGGGCTTGCTGCGGGAAGCTGTCAGCGGTTGAGCAGAGGCGGCGATCGGCCCGGCAGCAAAGGCTTGCTGCGCAGGCGACGCGCTGGGCCTCAGGCGGCCGCAGCCGGCGTCACAAAAACCGTCTGGCGGTTCAGCGAGCCTTTGACGGCATAAGACACCGAACCGTCAACCAATGCAAACAGCGTGTGGTCTTTGCCCATGCCCACACCCGTGCCGGCATGGAACTTGGTACCGCGCTGGCGCACGATGATCGAACCAGCGTTGATGCTCTGGCCACCGTAGACCTTCACACCCAGCATCTTCGGATTGGAGTCGCGTCCGTTGCGGGTTGAGCCGCCGCCTTTTTTCTGTGCCATGGAGGGCCCCTCAGACGTTGATCGAGCTGATTTCCAGCTCGGTGAAGGCCTGGCGGTGACCGCCATGCTTCTGGTAATGCTTGCGGCGGCGCATCTTGAAGATGCGAATCTTGTCGTGCTTGCCATGGGCCACCACCGTGGCTTTGACCATGGCGCCGGCAACCCACGGCGCGCCGACCTGCAAATCTGCACCGCTGCCTACGGCGAGCACTTGCTCGATCACGATCTCCTGGCCTTCGTCCGCAGCCAGCCGTTCTACCTTGATCTTCTCGCCGGCAGCAACCTTGTACTGTTTGCCGCCGGTTTTTATGACCGCGTACATATGTGACCTTTCGTAGGTGTCCTTCCGAAAGGTGACCTCCCGTAAGGTGACCTTTCGTTTCCAACAAATTTCATGTTGCGGGGCATGGCCACGAATCATGAAACACTTTCACTTGAAGTGTCGACGCCGCCGCAGCGCAGTCAAGCAGTGCTGTCAGTTACGCGGAACCCAAGATGATAGCACGCTCGGCTGGCAGTACCGGGCCATGGTGCAGGCTGTGGCGCTCACTCCCTATAATCTGTTCAACTCTGGTTCATGCACCCTGTGCTCGACGCTACCGCCACGATCCCCCAAGCCTCTGACCCGACAGACATCGCGCTGCAGCGCGTGGATGCCGTGATCCGCGAGCGTCTGTCATCGCGGGTGGCGCTCATCGATCAGATCTCTCACTACATCGTCAACGCCGGCGGCAAACGCATCCGCCCGCGCCTGGTGTTGTTGTTTGCCGAGGCGCTCGGTTTTGAAGGCTCTGAGCGCCACGAGCTGGCGGCCGTGGTCGAGTTCATCCACACTGCCACGCTGCTGCACGACGATGTGGTGGACGAGTCCGAGCTGCGACGCGGCCGCGCCACCGCCAACGCCATGTTCGGCAACGCGGCCAGCGTCCTGGTCGGAGACTTTTTGTATTCGCGGGCCTTCCAGATGATGGTGTCGGTCAACCGCATGCGGGTGCTGGATGTGCTGGCCGACGCCACCAACGTGATTGCCGAAGGCGAAGTGCTGCAGCTGATGAACATGCACGACCCGGATCTGCAGGTTGCGGACTACCTGCAAGTCATCCACTACAAGACCGCCAAACTGTTTGAAGCGAGCGCACGACTGGGCGCCGTGCTGGCCGAAGCCGAGCCGGCGGTCGAAGAAGCCTGCGCCGTCTACGGTCGAGCGTTGGGCACCGCATTCCAGCTCGTCGACGATCTGCTGGACTACGAAGGCAGCAGTGCCGAGTTGGGCAAGAACGTGGGTGACGATCTGCGCGAAGGCAAGCCCACGCTGCCGTTGCTGCTGGCCATGGAAGCTGCATCGGCCGCCGAACGAGACGTGATCCGGCATGCCATCGAACATGGTGGGCAAGAGAAGCTGCAAGAAATCCTGGCCATCGTGCGTCGCACCGGTGCGCTGCAAGCCACCCGGGCAGCAGCGCAGCAGGAGGCCGACAGAGCGCAGGCCGCGTTGGCCTTGCTGCCACCGTCCAGAGCGCGTGACGCTCTGCTAAACTTGGCAGCCCGGTCGGTGAACCGCTCCAGCTGACTGCTTCAAGCAGTCGATGTCCATGGTGGGTGCGTGCGGCCATGTCACATGTCCAGGGCCGGCCGTCATCGATTCACATCACGGTGGTGGACAAGAGATCATTTGCCGTACATCGGGGTGTAGCTTAGCCAGGTAGAGCGCTACGTTCGGGACGTAGAGGCCGGAGGTTCGAATCCTCTCACCCCGACCAGTCTTGTCTTGCGAATCAAGACGTTCCGGTCTAGCGCATTGCCGGAATGCAGCGTACGTGCGCCCCTGCTGCGTGTTGATTCGCGGGCGGCGTCTCAGCTCCGTGCGTCGAAAGCCGCAATCGCCGATGCCATCCGGGTGATCGGCAGCACCTCGTCGACCGCACGCCGACACAGGCGATGCCCAGGCACCGGCAGACGGGATCCGGGCTGTGTGGCACGGGCGTCGCACGGCTTGCACGCATCACTACGCTGCCGGCAAGGGTGTGGGCAGGCGCTCTTTCAGGCTGCGCGCGGTACGCCGCAGCAGTGCGCCGAGACAACTGCTGCTGGTCATCGGCGAGACCACCGATTTCTGGCCCGCGGCGGCATATCACGAGGGTCCGGCCGACA
>Ga0105046_10008188_pt1 | contig 16444 bp, 10 predicted proteins | sample MAT03_FD_78385 | JGI IMG/M metagenome (GOLD analysis project Ga0105046, IMG submission 78385) | Freshwater microbial communities from Lake Fryxell liftoff mats and glacier meltwater in Antarctica - MAT-03 (megahit assembly) | ecosystem: Environmental > Aquatic > Freshwater > Ice > Liftoff...
GCCAACCCGGTTGAAGGATTGAAGGGTTATGTATTTGGCGATCCGGTCAATCCACCGTCCAAAGAGCCGGTTGACGCAATCGATGTCAGTTTGGACGCCAACGGCAAACTGACTCAGTCTCTGCCACTAGAGCCCGGTGCGTTGGCGGGCCCGATCGCCGTTTCGCTCTATGGCAGTTTGTTTGAGAGCGGTGGTCGACCGGTATCGCGTATCTTGAAGCGCACGATTTGGCCGGCCAATCAACTGGTGGGCGTGCGTCCATTATTTGATCCAGAGAATTTAAATAGCCAGCAGGAAGCCGCGTTTGAGGTGCTCAAGGTACAAGCCGACGGCACGCGCGTCGCTGCAACAGGCCTGCAAGCAAAACTGATTCGCGAAGACCGCGATTACACTTGGACCTACGACAGTTCCTTGGGCTGGCGGGTTGATTACACGCAGCGCTTTGTGGAAGTCGAACAGCGCGCGCTCGATTTACCTGGAGAAAACCCCGGCCGTATTGCTTTCAACGTGAACTGGGGACCGTATCGGCTCGACATTACTGACCCTGTCACCGGTTTGACCACCCGTTATCCATTCACCGCCGGCTGGAGTTACGCCGACGACAATCGGGGTGTGGATGCGCGCCCAGACAAAGTGAAAATAGCACTCGACAAAAACCAGTATCGCGCGGGCGAGCAACTCACTCTGACCTTGACGCCACCGCACGACGGCCCTGGTCTGCTGCTAGTGGAGACCGATCACCTGCTGCATAGCCAAGCCTTCGATGCGCGCGCTGGTATGCAAATCCGGCTGAATGTTGATGAAAGCTGGGAGCGCCACGATGTTTACATCACCGCATTGGTGTTCCGCCCGGGGACCGCAAGCGACAAGATCACGCCTTCGCGCGCGGTGGGCATCGTGCATGTGCCGATTGACCGCAGCGATCGCAGCATTGCCGTTGAGATCACCGCGCCAGAGCGCATGCGCCCCAACGAGACCCTCAAGGTTGCGGTGTCGGCACCCAAACTAGCGGGCTTAAACGCCTATGTGACGGTCTCGGCGGTCGATCAGGGCATTCTCAACATCACCCAATTCCCGCTGCCCGATGCGGTCAAGTATTTCTTTGGCAAACGCCGCTACGCGGTGGAAGCCTTTGATTTGTATGGCCGTATCATCGAAGCGCTGGCCGGCGAGCGCGCGCGACTCAAATTTGGCGGCGATCTGGCAGTGCCCGGTTTGCCACAAGCGCGTCGACCCACCGCCAAGGTACTGACGGTCGATTTGTTCAGCGGCCAGGTCAAGCTAGACGCGGCTGGCAAAGCCAACATCAGCTTGGCAGTTCCTGATTTCAACGGCGCCTTGCGGGTGTCAGCACTGGTATTTGGGGAGGATCGCTACGGCTCGGCCAGCACTGAAACTTTGGTGCGCGCGCCGCTGATCGCCGAGGTCAGCACGCCGCGGGTCATGGCACCGGGCGACCTTGCGACCTTAACTTTGGATCTGCAAAACCTGTCTGGCAGCGCGCAGACCTTCGATGTGCGTTTCGATGCCGATATGCCGATTAGTATTTTGCAAGCGGCGCGCCAGGTCACTTTGGCCGACAACGCGCGCACCACGCTGCGTTTCCCGCTTATTGCGCTGGGCGATACCGGCGTCGGGCGCTTCCGATTGTCGGCCAACGGCACTGGCATCAAACTCAATCGCGAATGGGAAGTCACCGTGCGTTCGCCGTTTCCCAACGAGCGTCGCAGTCGCGTTGAACAATTGACCGGACCTGGCAGCGTTGACCTGGCGGCGTCCACACAAGGATTGCTCCCCGCAACGGTGCGCTCACGCGTGAGCGCATCCACCCGTGTGCCGCTGCCACTGGGGCGCCTATTGGGTGATTTGCTCGATTATCCCTACGGCTGTATTGAACAAACCACCAGCAAGGGTTTCCCGTATTTATTGCTAGACGAGGCGGGCAGCAAAGCGCTGGGCATGAGCCCGATTGATGCCGCCAAACGCAGTGCCAATGTGCAGTTTGCCATTGATCGCATTGCGTCTATGCAATTGGATAGCGGCCATTTCAGCTTTTGGCCGGGCAGCAGCGATTATTCCGATCCATTAATCACACCGTATGTCGTCGAATTTTTGCAAGACGCGCAAGCAGCCGGATTCGCAGTGCCGGCTAAGTTAATGCAGAAATCGCTGGAGCGACTGCGCGAAGATTTATTGGCAGGCGGCGTGGTTTCCTGGGAACGCGTTTGGGGCGAACCTGCTGATCACGTGCGGTTGGCATTTAATGCCCATGCCGGCATGGTCTTGGCGCGCGTCAATCAAGCGCCGCTTGGCACTTTGCGTAATGTTTTCGACAACAGCAAAGATATGGCGCGCGGCGCATTGCCGCTGATGCGTTTGGCGGTCGCGTTAAAACTGGCGGGTGACAATGAACGCGCCAATGCCGCGGCAAAACTGGCTCTGGGTGAAAAATTCGAGCGTGGTAATGAGTATTGGGGCGATTATTACAGTGGCCTGGGCGATCGCGCTGACAGTTTGGCGCTGGCCGCACAGCACGGCTTTCTGCCAGCGAGCGAGCGCGGGCGTGTATTGCGTGTAGGCCAAGAGGCGCAAGCGGCGCGTTGGATCGGCACGCATGATGCCATTGCGTTGGTCAAACTGGCCCGCGCGCTAGCGGGGGGCAACGACACGCTGGCCGGTGCTTTGGTGATTGGCGGGATTAACGAGGGTTTCAGCAGCCAAGGCTGGTTCTCACGGGATCTGGTAATCGAAGATTTGCGTGCCGGTGCCAGCCTGAATATCAGCAGCGCCGGGCCGTATTTCCTAGTGCAAGACACCGTGGGCGTGCCAACCACTGCGCCACCCGCCAGCAATAACGGTGTCAGCGTGCAATCGACTTGGTATCGCCACGACGGCAGCAAATTCAGTGGTGACACACTCAAAGAGGGCGAAGGGTTGGTTGTGCATCTCAAAGTGAGCGCGACTGAGCGCTTGGCAGACGCATTAGTGATCGACCATTTGCCCGGCGGGCTGGAAATTGAGAACCTTAATTTGATGGACAGCAAACAACTCGCCGATTTAGTGATCGAAGGCACTAATCTGGATGAATGGCGCAGTTATTCGGCCAATGTGCGCTTTCAGGAATACCGCGAAGATCGTTATGTCGCGGCCATTGCACTGGATGCCGCTGGTGAAGTGGATCTGTATTATTTGGTGCGCGCGGTTTCGCCAGGCGAATATCTGATTCCGGCGAGTTTCGTCGAAGACATGTATCGCCCCGAACTGCGCGCCATTGGCACCACGCCAAATATTCGATTGAAAGTGGTGGCACCGTAGGTTGTTGATTGACGGTGGCGCGCAGCATCGGGCCCGCGCTGTGCGCGGACTCTTCGGCGCAACGACGAAAAGCGTTCGACCGATGAAGCGCAGGCCGAACCCACCACGGCTCAATCCATGAGGTTGCCAGGATTATCGTTACTGGCCATTCCCCTGCTGCTGGTCGGTTTGCTTTGGCTTGTCGACCATTTCGATCCCCCATCGTTAACCCGAATAAACGCGCCGGGCAGTTCGCTGGTGCTGGCGCGCGACGGTACACCACTGCGCGCTTTTGCCGATGCCAATGGCGTTTGGCGCTATCGAATTGCGCTGCATGAGGTCGCGCCTGCGTATCTGACCGCCCTGATCAATTACGAAGATCGCTGGTTCTATCGACACCCGGGCGTCAATCCCGTCAGCTTGCTGCGTGCCATCGCGCAATTCGCTTGGCACGGTCGCGTGGTTTCTGGCGGATCGACATTGACCATGCAAGTTGCACGATTACTGGAGCCGATCCCGCGAACGCCCTTGGGCAAATTGAAACAAACCTGGCGCGCGCTGCAATTGGAATGGCGCTTCGAGAAATCGCAAATTCTCGCGATGTACCTGAATCTGGCGCCGTTCGGCGGTGCGATTGAGGGTGTACAAGCGGCGAGTCACGCTTATTTAGGCAAATCGGCAGCGCAACTCAGCGATGCCGAAGCGGCCTTGCTGGTGGTTTTGCCGCAAGCTCCGAGCCGTTGGCGACCTGATCGACACCCAGCAGCTGCCCAAGCCGCGCGCGACAAAGTCATTGAGCGACTGGTGGAATTCGGTGTGTGGAGTGCCGCGCGGGCGCAAGATGCGCGCCTCGAACAGGTCGCCGCCCGTCGGTTACGCGCACCGATGCGTGCCGCCTTGCTCGCCCAGCGTTTGCGCGCGCGCACCGGCCATGCTGCGATTATGCAAAGCACCATCGACGCTGCCATCCAGCAACGCGTGGAAGCGCGAGTCAGCGCGTATGTGCGACGCTTGCCGGCGCGTAATTCTGTCGCCGCGCTGGTCGTGCACAACGCCACGCTGGATACCTTGGCGTATGTCGGTTCAGCGGACTTGCTGGATGCAACGCGCGCTGGCCATGTCGATATGGTGAGCGCCGTGCGTTCGCCCGGTTCCACGCTGAAACCCATGTTGTACGCGATGGCCTTGGATCAAGGGCTGATTCACTCGATGAGTTTATTGGTCGACGCGCCACAATCTTTCGATGGTTACCAACCCAGTAATTTCATGGAGCGCTACCAAGGACCGGTGAGCGCCACGCAAGCTTTGCGCCTGTCGCTCAATGTGCCGGCGGTCGATTTGCTCGATCGCGTGGGTGTGGTGCGTTTCGCATCGACGCTAGAAAACGCCGGACTGCGCCTACGCATGGCGGAAGGCGCCAGACCCAATCTGGCGTTGATCCTCGGCGGCGGCGCCACTTCGCTGGAAGAATTGGTCGGCACCTATGTAGCACTGGCCCGCGGCGGGCGCGCCGCCAAGCCTCGCTTGCAGCCCACCGATGCCATCCACGAAAAGTTCCTGATGAGCGAAGGCGCCGCTTGGATCGTGCGCCGCATGCTGGAGCGCGATCCGAATGACAATCTGGGCACGCAAAGCATCGACACCGCCAGCCGCGTAAGCCTAGCGTGGAAAACTGGGACTAGTTATGGATTTCGCGACAGTTGGGCGTTGGCGGTGACTCCGGAGCACACCATCGGCGTGTGGATTGGTCGGCCCGATGGCACGCCGCAACCCGGTCAATTTGGCGCCATCACCGCCCTGCCCTTGTTGATCGAAATTGCCGACAGTTTGCCGACCCGGCAAACACGCGATTTGTCTCCGCCACCGGCCAGTGTCAGTCAGAAGGAAATTTGTTGGCCACTGGGCAGCCTATTTGATGCCAATCAAGCCCGGCATTGTCACCGTCGTTGGGACGCGTGGGTGTTGGATGGCAGCGTGCCACCGACCTTCGCCGATCGCGAGATTGGCACTTGGCAAGGCGCCTTGCTGCAGTATTGGCGCGATGCAAAAACCGGCCGCCGGCGCAATTTGAGTTGTTTGCGCGCCGATGCCGAATTAGTCACCGTCGCGCGCTGGCCGGCGCTCGCTTATCCGTGGCTGTCGACCGGCCTGCGCGAACGTTCGCAATTGCCGGACCTGGCAGCGGGCTGCGTTAACGACGAATACAGCACCGGGCTGCGTATTGCCGGTATTCGCGATGGCAGCGTATTGCGCACGCCCAGCAATCGCCGCGGCCCCATCAGCGCACGGGTACAGGCATTGGGTGCCGACGGCGACATTAGCTGGCTGTTGAATGACCGCTACATCGGCAGTACCAAGGGTCCGGCAATGCTCGATTTGCGTTTCGAAACAGCCGGCGATCAGCATCTGGTCGCCATTGATAGCGCAGGTCGCTATGCCAGCGCTCGCCTGCGCACCCTATTGATGCCCTAGCTTCCGTACGGCGTGGCCGCTGACGAGGGGGGGGGTTAGCTATGCCGAGTGCAACTCGGCGCTCCAGGGGCGATCTGGATCGCCGACTTGTAGTCGGCGCTGTTGGCTTTGCGCTCTTCCGGTGCGCGAACATGCCGGCCGAGCATCTGTCTGCTCCCCTCCTACAGCATGCCGGTTTCCAGTTTTGCCGCCTCACTCATCATGTTTTGATTCCAAGGTGGATCGAAAACGAGTTCGACATCGGCTTCGCAGATGGTCGGCACCAACTCAACCTTGGAACGCACATCGCTGATTAAGGTTTCGCCCATACCGCAGCCTGGCGCGGTGAGCGTCATCTTGATTTCCACGCGCCGCAGACCATCGCTCAAACGAAACAGATTGCATTCGTAAACTAGGCCCAACTCGACAATGTCCACCGGAATCTCTGGATCAAAGCAGGTACGTAATTGTTCCCAGAGCAGCACCTCGACGTCGGCATCACTCGCGCCTTCAGCCAAGGCGGGCAGCGCCATCGCCGTTTTACCGATCGCATCGGCGTCGGTGCCGGCGATGCGAAACAAATTACCTTCTACGTACACCGTAAAACTTCCGCCCAGCGACTGCGTGATGTAGCCCACGCTGCCTGCCGGCAAGCTGACTTGCTCACCGCTGGGCACCATGATGGCGGCGCAATCGCGTTCGAATTTGACCGGTTCGCTGGTTCGACTGTGCATATTTTTGACCATCTCTATCGGTAAGGCGAACGGTCCGGTATGGACCGCATTTGAGGTTTACATTACGACTACAATCGACGACTCACCTGCCTCGGAACTTTGAACCTAGAAACCTCAGTTGACCGCTTTCGAGTGGCGTAGCTTGATGATTCTTGTGACATTTCAGCAGATTGACTCATTCACCATGTGGGTGAGTGCGCTACGGGGCAGATTGCTCGGTTCTGGGGGCGCATGGCGGCGTTGCAACTCGTTGGAATAGAATAATTATTCCGCCTCATTGCGCTTATGCCCTCTATCCGGCCCGCAAGCAAAGCTTGCGTGCGTTCGAACCGGCGTGCCGCAGGCGGCGCAAGCCGCCGGTTCTCACCCCCCATAACCGCACACTCTACCCCGTCCAACTGAGGTTTCTAGGTTGAAGATTACTTTGCTTGTCGGATTGCTGCCAGTTGCGCGGGCGTTGCTCGACCTCTCTCAGGGGTGGCGAGTATTTCTGTGCGGAACAGCGCTACTGCTCTATTCGCTGGCGGCGACCGCACTCGACCCCGACCGCGCTTTTCGCAATTACGTCATTGACCGCTGGAGCATCGAAAATGGACTGCCGCAATTGTCGGTGTTGTCGATCACCCAAGACGCTACCGGCTACCTTTGGCTGACCACACAAAACGGTGTCGCTCGATTTGATGGCGTGCGATTTCGGGTTTTCAATGTCGAGAATACGCCAGCGCTACGTGCAAACATCATCGACACCGTGCAATTGGCTGCCGATGGCAGCCTGTGGTTTGGATCAACGCGGGGCCTGACCCGCTACCAAGATGGTGTGTGGACGGCGGTTGACTTAGCTGCGGGCGGCGATGTGGCGGTTAGTAATCTGCTCAACGATGTCAATGGCGCCCTGTTGGTGGGTAGCGATCAAGGCCTGTTTAGGGTCGACGTTCAGGGACCGCGCCGTATTGGTCTGGACGGCATTTCCATCACCGCGCTGGCGCGCATCGGCAGTGCCATTTATGCCGGCACGCATGATGCGGTTTTTGAAATTAAAGCCTCGCGCGAACGCCGTCTGGAATTGCCTGGCGGCGATGACGCGCCGGCAGTTAACGTGTTGGTCGCCACACCCAATGGGCTGCTCGCCGGCACCGGTCGCGGCTTGTACCGTTGGGTCAACGAGCAATGGGAGCAGCCAAGCTGGGCTCTGCCACTCAATCAGCATCGCATTGAATCCATCTACCCAGACAACGATGGCAATCTGTGGATTGGTACCACCGAAGGACTCTACCGCCACCATTCCAAACGCGGTTTGGAGCGTTGTCTGAGCGACATCCTGCCCAAAACCGCGTGGATTGGTGCTTTTTTCGAAGATCGCGAAGGCAATTTATGGGTCGGCAGCTTGACCCACAGCTTGATCAGACTCTGGAACGGCTGGGTGTCACGGGTCAGCGTCAGCGATGGTCTGTCCGATCCTTTCGTCTGGAGCGTCGTGGGTAGCGACGACGAGCGTTTGTGGATCGGCACCAATACCGGCGTAGAAGAATTACGCGCCGATGGTTCGATCCATCTGCTGACCAGCACGCGCACGCTACCGGAATCTTCGGTGTACAACTTGTTTCGTTCGCGTAACGGTGATTTGCTGATCGGCACGCGGGCAGGAATGGCGCGCTGGAACGGCAAGGCGCTCACTCGGGACTCCATTTGGGAGCCTTTGGCGAGCGCGGGCATCCGCGCGGTGGTTGAAGAGGATCTCGGCCATTTGTGGATTGCCACCAATCAAGGCCTCTACGAACAGATAGACGATCAACTGCGTCTGCATGGCAAGAGTGAAGGCCTGCAAGAGACGCGAATTCGTGCCCTGGCGCAGACGCCCGGAGGCGAATTATGGGTGGGCACCGAGCGCGGTTTGTATCGTGGCTTCGAGGGCCAGTTCCGCCGCATTGATCAACCGGAAACGCTGGCCCCAGCGCTGGTCACGGCGGTCCTGCCGTGGCGCGGGGCGCGCATGGTGGTAGCCACAATGGATGCCGGACTATTCGTTGGCGCGCCCGGTAACTTTCGGCAAATTACCACCGTTTCGGGTTTGCCGTACAACAGTGCCTTTGCCTTGGCAACCGATAGCGGCTGGTTGTACGTGAGCAGCCCGGAAGGCGTCTATCGCATTGCAACCAGTGAATTGGATCGCTTTCACTTGGAAGGCGGCAGCTTGACCGCGGATATGGTCGTGCAAACCGGTACCCAGCACGCCGGCGCTCTGCGTTCGCGCTGTTGTAATGGCGGTGCGCAAGCGCGTATCGCGCACAGCAAAGGCAGTTTTTGGCTACCCACCTTGGATGGCGTGTTGCGCCTTGATACCGAACGCATTCGCCGCAGTGCGCTTTCACCACCGGCGGTTGCCGAATCGATCGAACATTTGGGTGTAATCTACGACGGCGCCGGGCCGCACCAATTGGATGGCAGCAATGGCGATGTAGCGATTCAATTCGCCGGTTTGGCGCTGCAAGATCCAACCGGATTGCGCTTTCGCTATCGACTGCTGGGTTACGACGAACGCTGGCGTTCGGCACGAGAGCGCCGCGTGGTGTATTACACCAATTTAGCGCCTGGACAGTATCGTTTTGAGGCAATTGCAACCAGCAGCGCCGGGCTGGACAGCCCCAAGGCTGCAACACTGAACTTCTATTTGGTGCCACCGTTTTATCGTGCGCCGTGGTTTATGGCACTGATGGTGATCGTGGCGGTAGGGCTGATCTTGCTCACTTGGATTGGCTATCGAAAGCGCCTGCAATCGCGCGAACACGGGCTCGAACAGCAAATCCGCCAGCGCACCGCCGATCTGAATCGCGCCAATGAACGATTGCGCTCGGCCAACCGAGCATTAGTGGAAGAATCCCATACGGACACACTGACGGGATTGCGCAATCGCCGGTTTTTGGCGCACTTCATGACCGATTGGCGACGTTCCGGTGAAAACGCCAAGGCGCACCGCTTAGCCTTTGTGCTGATCGATTTGGATCATTTCAAACGCGTCAATGATGCGCATGGCCATCTGGCTGGTGACGAGGTGTTACGCCAAGTCGCCGCAGTGTTGATCGACATTGCCGGCGCGGATGGCATTCCCTTGCGCTGGGGCGGCGAGGAATTCCTGTTGGTAATGCCGGCCGAATCCGTTGCCGACGCCGCGCAACTGTGTGAACACCTGCGCGCCAGCATTGCCCACCAGGGATTTATCCATTCGGGCAGTAAGATCAGTCGTCTAACTGCATCAATCGGTTACGCCTTGTTTCCCGCCCTAGCCGACAAAAGTGACGCGGAAGACTGGAACCTGTCCTTGGAACTCGCCGATGCCGGCTTGTATTCGATTAAAACCAGCGGCCGCAACGGCTGGGCGATCGTGCACGCCCGCGCCCATGCACGCGCCGCCGACTTTGGCGCCGGCTTCAGCGGCCGCCTGCGTGAACTCGCCAACTCCGGGCTCGTGACCATCGAAAACAACGCCAAGCCAAAAGCGCAGAATCTGGACGGCGCGCATTGACTGCTGGCACGACTCGTGTGGGCTGCGCCTGCCGTGTCCCAAAACCAGCCGATTCCTGCATCATGCATCATGCTGCTTTTTGACCCAAAACCACTTCCCATGCGCCTGATTAACATTGTGCTCGGCGCATTTGCCGCATTGCTGGCCGCCGCAGCCTTAGCCGCAATTTGGTCCCTAGCGGGTCTGGTCGGCGCCGGGCGTGCGACGTGGCTGGCACCGATCGTTGCGCTGGTATTGGTCGCAATCTTACGTTTTAACAATCATCCACCGGGAATCAGTCGCGCTTTGTTCGGCGCATCCTTGGTATTGCTCACTTGTGCGTATGCCAATTATTTGATGGCCGCCGGCTTTATTGCCGGACAAATGGGACTCGGTTTATTCGACACGCTGCAACTCATCGGCCCCGATATGGCCTTTGCGGTCAGCCAAGCCCACACGGATCGAATCGATTTGCTGTGGTACGCCTGCGCCCTGTTGGTCGGATTGGCGTTCGGTTTTCGCCAACCGGGAGAGCTGCGGCGCAAGTGAATTGGCGTTCGCCAATCGCCACGCATGCGCTTCGCGCTATTCAGCGGCGACTGCCATACTTACAGCATCGCCATACCGTTGAAGATGTTCCTATGCGTTGGTTGCTCTGTTTGTGCTTGTTGTATGGTCTCATTTCGCCACTGGCCGCATCGGACCTCTACACAGGAGAGGTACTGGTGCCGGATCAGAGCGAAGCAGCGCGCACCATCGCGATGGCTGAGGCGCTCAAACAGGTTTTAGTCAAGGTCTCCGGCGACCCAAGTGCAGCCGGGCGGGCCTCGGTACAATCCGCATTAGCGGATCCGGCGCCGCTGATCCAGGCCTTCTATTTCCGCCAGGATGTCGATCGCAGCGGGCCCACCCCCGTATTGAAACTGTATTACGCGGCCAATTTTGAGCCACGCGCTATCACTAGGTTGCTATCGGCGAGTGGCTTATCGCAATGGGCGCGCGAGCGTCCGACGCTAATGGTGTGGGTCGCATCTGACGTGGATGGCGATAGTCAGTTGTTGGGCGAGGGGCAAATCGCGCCGCTGTTGCGACGTGCCAGTGATCGCGGGCTGGAGGTCAAAGCGGCCCCGGTGAGTGACGAAGTTGCATTGGCTGATGTGGAACGCGGCGCGGTCGCCAATTTGCGCGAGCCTGCCAGCCGGTATGGGGCGCCCGGTGTGTTGGCCGGACGTTTGTACAGTACCGGATCGGAGGTGGTTGGGCGCTTTGCTTATGGAGATGGCGAGCGCGAGGAGAGTTTTGAGGTGCGCGGCGCCGACACGCTTGCCACCTTGCGCGCCGCCGCCGATGAAACAGCCAATCGCCTGGCTTCGCGCTACGCTTTTGCGGCGGCCGATAGTGCGCCCGCACCCGTATCGGCCGTCATTCGTGGCATACGCTCAGCGGCCGACTTTGCCCGTGTACATGCCTATCTCAGTTCTTTGTCGGTGGTGCGCGAAATCAAACTGAGCAGCGCAGCAGGCGATTCGATGAATCTGGACCTCAGCGTAGCCGGCGGCGCCGAACGCCTGCGCCAAATGGTTTCGTTGAACGCGCTGCTCAGCGTGGCTGGCGATTCCACCGACGGGCAACTGGTGCTCGACTTGCAGTGACCGGAGCGCGCTGATGCCCACCCGCGACTCAAAATTGCGCCATCTGCCGAATGCTCTGACGATCTTACGATTGCTGATGGCAGTGCCTATTGCAGTCTTGGTGATTGCCCATGAGGGCACATGGGCGATGTCTTTATTCATTGTTGCGGGGCTCAGTGATGGTTTAGACGGTTGGCTGGCCAAACGCTATCATTGGCAATCACAATTAGGCGGTTGGCTGGATCCACTAGCCGATAAAACGCTGGTACTGTCGGTTTGTATCGCGCTGGCCATTCACGGTGATCTACCATTTTGGCTACTGGGGTTAATCATCCTACGCGATCTGGTGATTGTGGCCGGCGCAATCACCTTTCACTTTAAATTTGCGCCATTGCACGCGGTACCCACATTAATAGGCAAACTGACCATGGTCGCACTCATCACCATGGTTGTGGCTCTGTTATGGCGTAACGTCGATGGGCCGATCAGCGTTTGGCTCATTGATGGACTGACCTATCTCGTTGCGGCTCTGTTACTGGTCAGCGGTTTCGATTACGTGCGTCGCTGGAGCGCAAAAGCGCGTTTGCTGCGAGCGCACAATCACCATTCACCTCGGAGCTTTTGACGATGACTAACATCCACCGCTGGCAAATGCTCGCCATTGTCGTCAGTTTGTGTGTGCTGTTGTATTTGCTCGGACCGGTGCTCACGCCATTCGCGGTAGCGGCGCTGCTCGCCTACTTGGGGGACCCGCTGGTCGATCGATTGCAAATCCGCGGTTTGAGCCGCAGCGCGTCGGTCGCCATTGTATTTGCGGCGATGACGCTAGCTTTGCTGTTATTGCCGCTGATTCTGATACCGCTATTGGAAACCCAAATCTCCGCGTTAGTTGAACGATTGCCCCAATACTTTGGCTTTGTACGCGAAAAACTGACGCCCATTTTAGTGGAACGCCTAGGCGTCGACCCGGCCTTATTGAGCACCGACCAGGTTGTCACGATGCTTAAAACGCATTGGCAACAAGCGGGCGGTATCGCCGCGACGATCATCGCATCGGTATCACAATCTGGCCTCGCGATTCTTGGCTGGGCGATGAATTTATTACTGATTCCGGTGGTTACCTTTTACTTTTTGCGCGATTGGGACAGCATGATCCAACGGGTGCGTGAGTTACTACCACGGCATATTGAAGAACGCGTGGTCGACTTAGCCACACAATCTGATCAGGTGTTGAGCGCTTTTTTACGCGGTCAAATCGCAGTGATGTTAGCGCTTGGCCTGATTTATTCGATTGGTTTGTGGATGGCCGGGTTAAAGCTCGCCTTTTTAATCGGCATGAGCGCGGGTTTGCTCAGTTTTGTGCCGTATCTGGGCGGTGTGCTTGGCGTGGGCGCGGCGGTCATTGCCGCCTTGGTTGAACATCGAGATGTGGCACATGTCGTGTACGTGTTAATCGTGTTTGCCGTCGGCCAAACGCTCGAGGGTTTCGTCCTTACTCCATGGTTGGTAGGTGATCGCATCGGTTTGCACCCCGTCGCAGTGATTTTTGCCATTCTCGCAGGTGGTCAGTTATTCGGTTTCATTGGCGTGTTATTGGCTTTGCCCGTTACCGCGGTATTGATGGTCATCTTGCGCCACGTCCACGAACAATATGTACAAAGTACCTTGTATCGTGAAGGCGAAAAAATAGCCGATGCAACAGCGGACCCCAATTTAACCAGCGCTGACACTGCAAAATCGCCCATCACTGCCGTAACGCCGTGAATCAGCTGCCTCTGGCCATCAGTGGGCTAGGACCCGCCAATTTCGCGCATTTTTGGGCGGGTACCGACGCCCTGGCGCTGGCCCGCCTGCGTGCGCTTGCCGAGCAACCGGGCGCCGATCAATTGCTGGTCAGCGGCGCAACGTCTGCCGGAAAGACGCATTTGCTGCTGGCGACCTGCGAAGCGGCCAGCGCCAAGGGCTGGCGCGTCGCTTACCTGCCACTCGCGCAAATTGAACCCGACGCTTTAAGTGAACCGCTGGATGCCGATTTGATCGCGGTCGATGACGTGGATCGGGCGCTAGGCAACAGCACAACTGCCCACTGGTTATTCGCGCAGATCAACCGCCAACATGACCGAGCTCGCGCGCTGTTATTGGCCCTACCCGACTCCAGCGACCCAGCCTTGGCCGTTCTCCCGGACTTGGCTTCACGCCTAGCAAGCTGCGAACGTCTGCCGCTCAGTATTCCAGACGATAGCGCGCGCAAATCGATCTTGCTGTTTCGCGCCGAGCAGGCCGGCATTCCCTTGGATCCCGCCGCCGCCGATCACTTGTTACGCCATCACACGCGCGATCTGCGCGCCTTGCTGGCCAAGTTGGCAGAGCTCGACCGCGAAGCCCTGGCGCGCGGCCGGCGCATCACCGTGCCCTTGCTGCGCGAAGTGCGTTAACACAAAAGCAGCAGAGCAAGCTCCGCTCTACGAAAAGCAAACCTTAGGGCTCGATCGTCAATAACTTGGACTTTTTGCTCGCCGGCTTGGGCGCGCTGCTGCGTTGCGACTCGCATCCCAATCCGACGGCCAAAAGTCCAAGTTATTTCCTCACGAACCCTCAGCGCTCAATCAACTCCACGCCTTCCATGCCGGCCGACAGCGTATGCGCGTCGCCGCCCTGCGCCAGCTTGATGCGCAAACGTACCTCGTTGGACGAATCGGCATGGCGCAGTGCGTCTTCGTAACTGATTTCGCCGGCCTGATAGAGCTCAAACAAGCTTTGATCGAAGGTGCGCATGCCAAGATTGGTCGATTCCTTCATGATCTCTTTAATCTTGTGCACTTCACCCACGCGGATGTAATCCTGTATCAAGGGTGTGCCTAGCAATACTTCCATTGCCACCTTGCGACCTTTCCCATCTGGCGTCGGGATTAACTGCTGCGCGACAATGCCTTTTAGATTCAAAGACAGATCCATCAGCAACTGAGAACGCCGGTCTTCCGGGAAAAAGTGCAGGATGCGATCAATGGCTTGGTTGGCGTTATTCGCGTGTAAAGTGCACAGACACAGATGGCCGGTTTCAGCGAAGGTAATCGCGTGATCCATGGTCTCGCGGGCACGCACCTCGCCGATCAAGATCACATCGGGCGCCTGACGCAGCGTGTTCTTGAGCGCCAACTCAAAGGAGTCGGTATCGATTCCCACTTCGCGCTGGGTGACGATACAGCCTTCGTGTTTATGCACGAACTCAATGGGATCTTCGATGGTAATGATATGCCCGGTGGAATTTTGGTTGCGGTAACCCACCATGGCTGCCAGCGAGGTTGATTTACCGGTACCGGTGGCGCCTACGAAGATAATCAAACCGCGCTTAGTCATCGCCAAGGTTTTTAATATCGGTGGCAAAGCTAGCTCATCCAGCGTCGGAATTTTGGTTTCGATGCGGCGCAGCACCATTCCTACTTGGTTGCGCTGATAAAAGCAGCTGACGCGGAATCGACCGACGCCCTGCAAGCTGATCGCAAACTGGCATTCGTGGGTTTTTTCGAACTCTTCGCGCTGCGAAGGTGTCATCACCGACAACACCAAATCACGGCTTTGTTGCGGCGTCAGCGCGGCCTGCGTAATGGGCGCGATTCGGCCATGCACCTTCATCGACGGCGGCACACCCGCGGTGATGAACAAGTCCGAAGCGCGCTTGTGCACCATCAGCTTCAAGAAGGAATTGAAGTCAATACTCATCTCGAACTCTCCGTCAGATCAGCTGCCGCGCCCAATGCGCCCAAACGTACTACCCAATTGTGCCTGAAGCAATAAACCCTGTGTGCGATGGGCTGCTGTGTGGTTAATTTCGCCGCACTACACTAGTCCCAAGCAGGCACAAAATCAGCCGGCGGCAGCATGGCTAAGCCCTGCGCTTTGAGCGCCGCACGCGCAACGCTCAGTTCTGTGGCGTCGGGCTTCGCCCACGCACCTCGCCAAGTTGCAAAGCTCACTGGCTGGCCGGGGCCGACCTTCTGCATGCCGTTCTCGATGACCCAGGCCAACTCGCGGCGCTGCGCTAGGGCTTTTTTGGCCTGCTCACTCTCGGCAGGGTAAAGCTGCGCTACCAGCCCCAGACCGAGCGAGTGCGGCACGATGGAATCACTGTGAGTAATCATGATTTGCGCCAACTTGCGGCAATCTTCCATCCACGGATGTTCGGCGCTATTGCCGGTACACCACCATTGCGTAGCCACCAGATACGGCATCGCCAATGCACTGGCTACACCGACCGCCATGACGACTTGCACATCGGCAGGCTGCACCCCTTCCCAACCCGGCAAACTGCGGGTGTCTGGCCAAGGCTTCGGTGGCGGCACTTTCTCAAAAGCGCTGATCAGCGCACGCATCGATTTGGCAAAATGAGTATCAAAACGCTGCGCAGCCGCCGCTTTGCCGAGCACCTCAATCGCCACCGGTATAGCGCCCGGCGCATCGCGCGCGGGCAGTGTTCCCAGCCAGACCACTGCGTTATCTGGCTCCAATTCGCGTAAGCGCTCGGCTATTTGCGAGCGCGCAACAGCCAGCACCTTTGGGTCCTCCGATTCATTCACCGGCGGATCAAGCATGGCCCAAAACAGCAGCGTAGTATCGTCCCGACCCGCTTTGATCGCGCCATCCAGTAATTGCTGGGAGCGCGCGCGCAAAGCCGCAGCTTGCTTCGGTTGCTCGGCGGCGCGCAAAGCGTCGCCCTGCAGCATCATTCCGGCAATCCAACGTTCGCGTGGCAAGGCGCTAGCGGCAAGGACCTCGACCGCCTTTGCTGCATAGCTTTCCATTGCGGTTTGCAGCGCTTGCTCTTGCGCAACTGCAGC
>Ga0105046_10008189_pt1 | contig 16443 bp, 13 predicted proteins | sample MAT03_FD_78385 | JGI IMG/M metagenome (GOLD analysis project Ga0105046, IMG submission 78385) | Freshwater microbial communities from Lake Fryxell liftoff mats and glacier meltwater in Antarctica - MAT-03 (megahit assembly) | ecosystem: Environmental > Aquatic > Freshwater > Ice > Liftoff...
AGGCTTTAAGCCCTCTCCCTGGAGAGAGGGACTTTGAAAGCTTTTCCGGCTCCCCTCGCCCTTTGGGAGAGGGGCTGGGGGTGAGGGCTAAAACTACAGTTCTCAACGTGGACTTGGTTTAAATGGCGATCGCTTTGATTGCCATTCCCGTTATTGCTGTTTCAATATGCGTTCCAAAATATCGCTAGCTGGCTCGACGATCGCCCATTTGCCGTCGGGTTGTCGTCGCAGCGTCGCGAATTGTAAATAATCGGCTGAGCCAAGCGTGTCGCCCTGCTGCATTAAGCCGACCTGAGCCGATTTCAAGCCGCAAATCCGAAACAGGTAGGCAGGCAGTTGGGGACTCGAAAAGATGTAGCACCGCTCTACATCGTTGGGCTGCAATTCTCCATCAAATGGGGCATAGACGCGATCGCCACCCATCTCGATTGAAATGTCGCCTAACCCGCCCGCAATGCGATGCCCACCCACAATCTTTCCGGGTTGCAGCTCCCAGTTTTGCTGAATGGGTACCGTACGAACGGAGTTTGATGAATTGCGGCTACAGCCCGTCCCGGCCAACAGCAGTACTGCGAGGAGTGCGATCGCCCTATTGGAAGCTGAACTCAAACCCTGCATACTCCTGGCCTTCGTAGAGAATGACGAGTCGCGTTTGGGGTTTAAACGCCAGCGGATAGACCTGTCGTTCGGCTGTAACCCCGGCTCTAATTTGGAGACTTTGCAGTTGACAGTAGGGAGCGCCCACAATTTGATTCACCTTATCTCGACTGTCTCGTTCAGAAATTGTTAAAAATTGCGCCAGTTGCGTACGAGACAAGTTGACTTGTTCGTTAATGCTGCCCTGACAGGTTTCGTGACGGCTGGCACTGGAATGCACGGGCAACACCTGTCGCATATCAAACGCCAGCCCCACGAATGCAAACACCAGACCCCCAATTAGCAACGGATGCATCGGTGGTAGTTGGCTAGGCGGGATAGGTTCTGGATACGGTTCTGTGTAGCGGGAGCGATCCATCTCAGGACGATTCATAGCAGTCTGCCTCCTACCAATAACCCCATCATCACCAGAAACAAGCGATAGCCCCAGATCATGCTCGACTGCGGCGCAACGGTCGTACGGTAAACCGCGATCGCAGCGGGTGCAACCATTAGCCCCACCACCGGAATCCAAAAGCCGGGATAGGATGCCAGAACTAAATCTGCTGCGATCCGAGCAACAATCGCTCCCCCCAACCAAATGGCCGATGCTTTGTAAGACAGGCTGTCGCTAGTAGGGGATTGGTTTTGGGAGCGGTTCTGAGAATGATTCTGGGATTGGCTTGGGGCGTAGTGGTAAACCTCGGACGAGAACTGACTTGAGGAGTAGTCTGGGGACGGCTCTGGAGCGTAATCGTCCGCGTAGTCTTCGCTGTAGCCTGCTGCATAGCTGGGAGCATACTGCTTTACCTGAGCCATGCGCGCTCGGCGGTTTGACCGAGTTGATGTTTGAGCGGTCATGTCGGTGGCGATCGCCTGGAGCTGTTTCCACAGCGATTGCAGCATTCCGGCTGCCCGAACGGATGCCGAGGGTTGGGTGGCTCGACGGTGGCGAGTTGGGGTGGTGCCGTTGCGATGCCGCAGGGTTTGTGCCATCAACTCGGCATCCCGTTCGGCTTTGAACAGGTCAACGGCACGCGTGGTCATGACGAATGAACCGCTCTGATCGCGCTCAATTGCTGGAACGTTGGTGGCTAAATATTCGCAAATGGTGGATGGCTCCGCAGGTAGGTAGGTGTCTCGCTCGTAAGCGTCGCTGTGCTGTAGTTCTAGTGCTGCTCGGTCGCGTTCTAGTCGGGTAGCGATCGCTTTCAGTTCTAACATGGCCATTTCTTGAGCGGCAGAGAGCTGGTTAATTTGCTGTGCCTTGGCTTCTAACCGCTTAAGGGCTTCTTGGTGCTGCGATCGCTCCGTGACGGTCGATGCAGTGGTTGTTTTGGATGCAGTGGCGCTGGATGGTTTAGACTCAGCCATTCTGGAGTCAGCCATTCTGGAGTCAGCCGTCCAGGCTTGCTCTGACATCTGGGTTGGGGTAGTTTCCCGAACTGGCTCGGCCATGCGGCGTTGACTGGTTTCTGTCGGGGCGGATAGGGCATGGCGCAGGGCTGTAGTGACGGCTGGCGATCGCATTTCTCCCGTGGCTGAGCTAGTGACTACGGCAGCCGACAAGTCAGAACGTGAGCCAGCCCGTGAACCAGAGGGCGATCGTCGCTCGATGTCCGATTCTCGGCCAGGTTTGCTCCGTGTATTCTCGGTCGCTGTTTCTCCCAAACTCGGATTCCCCGCCAGATTAGTAGGCGCAAGCCGATTGGGAAACATTTCTACCATCAGCGACGCAGGTGTCGTACGTGGCGCATGATGTCCTGCCCGCATGGCCTGTAGTCGTTCCTGAATTGCTTTGATTTCTGTTTGTGTTGCTTGCTCGTTCATTTCTTGCTCCTGGGGGGCATCTTAGCCAGAGACAATTCCAGCCGGCATCAAAGCGCCTGTAGCAGATGGGAGGACGGCTAAGAACGAGGCGATCGCTCCCCATCCGCATCCCAAAGCTACAGACCCTATGACCCCTGTCAGAACCATTCATTTGAAAGGGGGAGGGCTGGTCTAATACGCTGTTAGTACAATAGTACTATAAACTATCTTTAGTACAACAGTACTGTAAAACGGATTTGTGTATTAAGTAATCCTATCTACGTAAATCCACAAGTCCGATTTCTGGTAGTCCTAAACTTGTAAGGATTGCGTACAAAATAAAACCTAATCTTTTTTTGAAAGTGCCGCGCTCCGCGCGGCACTTTCAAAAAAAGATTACAGGTTAATTAATTTGCAATCCTAAGGATTTTTTGATGGGCGGGCTTCGCCCGCCCATCAAAAAATCCTTACACCAATCCCACTACCAAGACTGTTAAAATCAGCAGTGATGTTCTTCACAATTTTCTAAGTGACGCTTAAGCAAGGCAAGCCAGACTGGCTACGGGTAAAAGCGCCCCAGTGGGAGCGCGTCGGCAGCGTAAAAGAAGTACTGCGGGATTTGGGGCTAAATACGGTGTGTGAGGAAGCCTCTTGCCCTAACATTGGCGAATGCTTCAGTCAGGGCACGGCCACGTTTTTGATTATGGGGCCAGCCTGCACCCGCGCCTGCCCCTATTGCGACATTGATTTTGAGAAGAAACCCCAACCCCTTGATCCTACGGAGGGCGATCGCCTAGCCGAAGCGGTGCGCCGTATGGGGCTAAACCACGTCGTCATTACGTCGGTAAACCGAGATGACTTGCCTGATGGTGGCGCTTCACAGTTTGTGAGCTGTATCGAAGCGGTGCGGCGGGTGTCGCCTAACACGACTATTGAGGTGCTGATTCCTGACCTGTGCGGCAACTGGGAGGCTTTGGCAGTCATTTTGTCGGCTCGGCCACACGTGCTGAATCACAATACCGAAACCATTCCTCGGCTCTATCGTCGTGTGCGTCCCCAGGGCGATTACGAGCGGACGTTGGAGCTGTTTCGGCGATCGCGGGCGATCGCTCCCCAGGTCTACACCAAGTCTGGCATTATGGTGGGCTTAGGAGAAACGGATGACGAAGTCCAGCAGGTAATGCGTGATTTGCGCCAGGTCGATTGCGACATTCTCACCATTGGGCAGTACCTTCAACCCAGCCCTAAACATTTAGCTGTGCAAGCATTCATCACGCCTGAGCAGTTCGATGCATGGCGAGTTTTTGGCGAACGTATTGGCTTTTTGCAGGTAGTCTCATCGCCGCTTACCCGCAGTTCTTACCATGCCGAACAGGTACGAGACCTAATGCAGCAGCATCCGAAATCAGTTGGCTAGTCCTAAATTGGTAACGATTTTTTGAAGCGTGGGATTTGCTCGCGCTTCAAAAAAGTTCATACCCAGATTAAGCAATGCCGATGTAGATTCACTGAGTTCCTTCGTAGGGCTTGCGTAAACCACCTGCTAATTTGGGCATAATTGAGGATGCTAACGCTGCGAGCTATTCCATGACTGCAACCTTCATCACGATCGACGAGCAACCCATTAATATGGCGCAAGTATTTCGGTACTTGCAGGCGGGGCGCAAGCTGGATGGGTTTATTGGTGAGATTGTGCGGCAGTTTGTTTTAGAAAAAGAGCTGCAAGAACAGTCCGATCTACAGGTTAGCTCTGCCGTGATTGAGCAGGCCGTGATCGACTTTCGATTACAAAATCAATTAACCGATGCCCAAAAATTTCAAGACTGGTTAGCCGCTAACGGCATGACCTATGAGGCGTTTCATCAGCAAGTCAGCGGCAGTTTTAAGCTGCAAAGGCTACGAGAACTAGTGACGGAACCAAAGCTGCAAGAGTATTTCATCAACCGCAAGGTGTTTCTCGATCGCGTCGTGCTATCGCGGATTGTGGTGGCCGACCAGGAACTCGCCGATGAATTAAAGAGTCAACTGGCCGAGGGTGCCAGCTTTGAGCAGTTGGCGCGCGACTACTCCCTGATGGACGATCGCGTCATGAATGGTATGGTAGGGCCTGTTAGCCGAGGCAGTATGCCCGATGTATTACGGGCGGCGGTTGATTTGGCGCAGTCAGGCGATGTAGTAGGCCCGCTGGAACTGGAGTCACGCTGGGGGATATTTCGAGTAGAAGATCTGCTACCGGCCTCGCTGGAAAATCCGCAGGTTAAACAGACGCTACAAAATGAACTGTTTGAACAATGGGTGGCCGAAAAGGTACAAGTGCTGCCAATCAAAATCCAGGTTGCAGAATCATGATGACTCAGGAGTACTTCGCTAGCATTCCGTGGGGCGAGCCGCCGCTCTGCTGGCTGAGTGCAGACGAACAGCTAGCGATCAAAAAGCAGGCAAATCCGCGTCACTACAAGCTGGGCGATGTGATTTGGTCTACGGATGAACCCGATCGCCAGTTTTTGGTGCTGGTGGGAAACGTGCGGCTGGTGCCCGATGAGGGTAAACCCCAGTTGCTGAAGCCGGGAGACTGGTTTGGTCACTTGCCTCAGCTCACAAACCAGTGGAAAGCCCGTGCTGCTGGTAAAGAGGTCGTAGTCCTGGAATGGGATAGTCGCCCCTGGCAGGAGTTTGCGGAGCACTCGACAGAAATGCGGCAGTTTTGGCTGACGGTGCGATCGCGCTATCAGCCAGACTTCTCAGACGCCCCAAAGCCTGTAGCCGGCTATCCCTTTGTGGCCAGCGTCAATTCGGGTGCGGCTTGCCTAACGATGCTGGCACAATTTCTAGAAGCCCCGACCCAACTCGACTGGATGCAGCGGCAGCTCCGGGGGCAACTGCCCAAACACGTTTCAGATGCAGCCGAAAAGCTGGGAATTCAGCTCAAGCGACTGGTAATAACGGATTGGAGTGACCTGCGGCAGACTACGTTTCCTGCCCTGATGCTGTGGCATCGAGAGCATTGGGTAGTGGTCTATGGGGTGAGGGGCGATCGCCTGCTGATTGCCGACCCGCTCGACCCTGAGCAAACCTGCAAGAGTGTACCGCGCCCTGTAGTCGAGTCGGCTTGGGACGGCCAGTTGTGGCAAGCAGAACTGCTACAAAAACAAGAAACCTTTAGCCTTAGGTGGTTTCTGCCCGCCGTCTGGAAATACCGCAGGCTGCTGGGAGAAGTGCTATTTGCCTCTTTGACCCTGCAACTGCTGGGTTTGGGCACTCCTATCATTACCCAGGTGATCATCGATAAGGTGCTGGTGCAAGAGAGCATTGCCACGCTGGATGTGATGGGGGTTGGCCTGCTGGTGATTGCGGTGTTTGAGGCGATGTTGGGCACCCTACGGATGTTCATTTTTACCCACACCACCAATCGGCTAGATCTGGCGCTGTCGGCTCAGTTGTTTCGTCATCTGCTGCGGCTGCCCCTAGCCTACTTTGAGGCGCGTCGCGTTGGCGACACCGTTGCCCGTGTTCAAGAGCTAGAAGAAATCCGGCAATTCCTCACCAGCACGGCGCTCACCGTCATTCTCGACAGCATTTTTTCGGTCGTTTATCTGGTGATGATGGCGTACTACAGCATTAAGCTGACGGGCATTGCTATGGCGGTGATTCCGCTTTACGCCATTCTGACGCTGGTGAGTACGCCCATTCTACGCAACTGGCTAAATGAAACCTTTAACCGCAGCGCCGATAGCCAATCCTTTTTGGTCGAAACGGTAACGGGTATTCACTCCGTCAAGGCGCACGCTGCTGAAAAAACCTCACGCGATCGCTGGGAAGGGCTGTATGCTCGGTTCGTTCGCACGGGTTTTAAAGCTACTACCACCGCCAACGTTAGCAACCACCTGGGCGATTTCCTCACCAGCTTTTCGGCGCTGTTGATTCTCTGGTTTGGTGCTCGGTATGTGATCAATCAGGAACTTACGATTGGTCAACTGGTAGCGTTTCAAATGCTGTCGGGGCGAGTCACCGGGCCGCTGCTGCGGCTGATCCAGCTTTGGCAAAATCTCCAGGAAGTGCTGCTGGCGGTAGATCGAATTGGCGACATTCTCAACGTCGCCCCCGAATCTGAACCCGGCACCGGGTTGACGCTGCCGCCGCTGCGAGGAGAGGTATCCTTTGAGCAGGTTTTCTTTCGGTATCAGGCCGAGCAAGAACCGATTCTTAAAGGCATTTCGTTTCACGTAGAACCTGGCCAATTCGTTGGCATTGTAGGGCGCAGTGGTTCTGGTAAAAGCACGCTGTCAAAGCTGATTCAGCGACTTTACCAGTCTGAGTCAGGCCGCATCTTAATCGACGGGTTTGATATTAAAAGTGCTGATCTGGCATCACTGCGGCCACAAATTGCCGTGGTGCTGCAAGAAGATTTTCTGTTCAACGGTTCTGTGCTAGAAAATATTACCCTGGGCAATGCCGATGTGACGGCAGAACAAGTGGTTGAAGCCGCTCGTCTGGCCGTGGCGCACGACTTTGTCTGCGACCTGCCCAATGGCTACGAAACCAATGTGGGTGAACGCGGTACGGCTCTTTCGGGTGGTCAGCGACAGCGCATTACTCTGGCACGCCTGTTTCTCTCCGACGCGCCTATTTTGATTTTGGATGAAGCCACCAGCAACCTCGATGCCGAAACCGAGCAGCAGGTGCTCGAAAACCTGAAGCGCATTTCCAAAAATCGCACGATGTTCCTGATTGCCCACCGCTTTGCTCCGCTAAAACGCGCCGATTTAATTCTGACGATGGAAAAGGGCGTGATTGTAGAACGCGGCACCCACGATGGCTTGATTGCTCAAAAGGGAGCCTATTGGTCGCTGTATCAGCGTCAGCAGATGTCGGTTTAGAGAAAGGTGCCGTTCAAGCGTTGCTGTGCCCACAGAAAATCCGCTTCCTTGAGGGGTGGCACTGGCTGCTTGGTGTAGTCAATCGCCATTTCCAAAGCAGCCTCTTGGTAAATCTCATTCAAAATCGGCTCCAGATCCAGAATCGGCTCCTCAGCTTCTAGTAAGAGCGGCAGCCGAAACTTGGGAATTGCATCCCGTAGGTTAAATGGGTACAGCTCTGCTTGAAGTCGCTGCTGAGCGCGACTGACTAAGATCCGATAATCAGATTGCACCTGTACTGAGATGGGCTGTGCTTCTCCAGTCCTCAGCAGGTCGATCTCGACGAGATGGGTATGGCTCGTTAAGACCTTCGTGCGTTTGGCATTGTACTTAACTCGACCCACACCCGCTCGCTTATTTTTAGGAGAGAGTAGCTCTATCACCGTTACCACTCGACCTGTACCAGCTTGGCGAATTTCGAGATAGCTCTCCTGCACCTCTTCGCTCATCGGTACGTTTACTTGCATCGGCTGACTGAGTACTTGAGTTGAAGCAGTAGGGCGTGGATCTGTATCAGTTTGGAATACCGAGACATCAGGGATGCCCACCAATACCGCATCGGTGTAGACTCGTTTTTCAACCGCCGCCCGATACCTGGGGGTCAGTAGGGGATTGAGCGATCGCGCCAGCAACACCATCAGCCAAGCATGAACCTCTGTCCATAGCTCAGGATCTTCAAGATACGGATTCATGCCGATAAAGGCGGGCTGCATGGGTGATTTTGAGCGACTTGAGTAGTGGTAGTGGTATTGATGTAAGGATTTTTTGATGGGCGGGCGAAGCCCGCCCATCAAAAAATCCTTACCAATTTTAGGACTACCGAGTAGTCACAATGATACTAGCTCTGCCAGACGCGGATGGTGTTGTCAGAACTGCCACTCGCCAGGATTCTACCGTTGGGGCTAATGGCGATCGCATTCACACTATCAGCATGACCCACCAGGGTATCGCGCAGGGTGCCACTGGCGATTTCCCAGAGCTTGAGGCTGGTGTCGCTGCTGCCGCTAATTAGGTACTTGCCATCGGGCGTAAATACGATGGCGTTTACATCCCGCGTGTGTTCGGTAAAGTTGCGTACCAGCTCGCCCGTTTTTACGTTCCACAATTTAACTGTCTTGTCGCGACTGGCGCTGGCAAGCATTTGACTATCGGGACTAAAGGCCACCGCGTTGACGGCGCTAACGTGCCCTGAAATGAGCCGGACTTGTTCGCCCGTTTGCAGGCTCCATAGCCGTACTTTGTTGTCAAAACCGCCGCTGGCAAAGATTCTACCATCGGGGCTGGCGGCGATCGCCTTAATCATACTCAGCACACCGGGCAGCACCTTCAGCGTTGCCCCATTGGCCATTTGCCACAGGCGGATTGTGCGATCTTCGCCGCTGCTAATCAACACTCGGCCATCGGGGCTAATGGCAACAGCATTGACATCACGAGCATGACCCGGCAAATTCCGTAGCAGTGTCCCCGTGGGTAGATACCACAGCTTAATCAGGCAATCGTCGGCGCCGCTGACCAGCGTTTTGCCATCGGGGCTAATGGCCACGGTATTTACATCGCGGCTGTGACCCGTCAGATTAAACAGTAGCTCTCCGCGTTGGGGATTCCACACTTTGACCGTGTCGTCTAGACTGCTACTGGCCAGCCGACTGGCCGAAGAGTCTAACGCCACACTGGTAATCCAAGACGAGTGTCCTACCAGCGTCTCAATGCACCGCCACCCCGACGATTGAGTCACAACCGCTCGCACAAACGGCGGTTTAAAGCTGGGGGGTATTGATGGACGCGAGGTGGGTTGTGTAGACGCGGGCGGATTGGAGGGATTCACGGGCGGGCTGACCACCGGAGCGATCGCCGCATTGGGTGACGCGGCTGCCCGTGTGCCCTGATTGGGCGATCGCCCTGGAGAGTTATGCGATCGCCCCTGAGAATTGACCCCCGGTCTAGCGTTAGGAGCAGTAGGTAAGAAATAGTCGGCGTTGAGATCGCGCATCAAATCATCAGCGGCCTGGTATCGCTCTGACACCATATCTTTTAACAGCTTGTCGAGAATTTCGGCCAGTTGGTCACTAACCTGGATACCCTTATCGCTCAAGTGCTTACGCCAGATCCAATTGCCGTCTAACGGGTCGTAAAGGTTGTCGGGGCGGGTTTGGGTCATCAGGTGCAAGCAGGTAGCACCGAGGCTGTATAAATCGCTAGCGGGGTAAGCGCGACCACTGCGAAATTGCTCAATTGGAGCGTAGCCTTCGGTACCAATACGAGTACCTGTTTGGGCAGGGGCATCGCTCAACTGCTTGGCTACGCCAAAGTCAATTAAAATCAGCCGACCGTCGGGCTGTCGCCGCAAAATGTTGGTCGGAGTAATATCACGATGAATGACTTGACGGTTATGCACAAACCGTAAGACGGGCAAAATATCTGCCAGTAAGTCGCGAATTTGGCGCTCGCTAAACGGCCCCTGCTGTCGCATTTCTTGCAGCAAACTGTAGCCTTCGACAAATTGCTGTACCAGGTAGAGGTAATTGTCTTGCTCAAAGTAGGCCAGCAGAGTAGGAATTTGGGGGTGTTCTCCCAACTCGTCTAGCCGCATGGCTTCTTGGTTAAACAGGCGGATGGCCTTTTCTAAGGATTTTGTTCCCTGTACCTGGGGCGAAAATTGCTTGACAACGCAACGAGTACCTAGCCGATCTTCATCCAGTGCCAAGTAAGTTCTACCAAATCCCCCTTGACCAATGGGCTGTACGGGTCGATAGCGTCCCCTTAACATGATGGTTAGGGGCGCGCCACAGCTCGCACAGGCTTCTGAACCGTCTGGGTTCTGAGGATTTTTGCACTTGGGGTTAAGGCAACAGATCATGGGGGTAGTGCACTGAGGCAGATGTCTTTAACAGTTCCCTGGGGTGTTGGAGGTGGCGATCGCGCTGCCAATGAATGGTGCCACCCTCTATATTCAGTATGGCGGACAACGTCACTCCACTTCGCCACGCCAGCCACATAAATGCACAATGTGCAAATTTATAAAGACCTGGTTGACCCGTCACGAGCCGCGTGGCTTACGACAACACAATCCGTCCTCGTGCGATAGAAATCGTCACTAATAACTATCGCTAATGCTAACGCCAAGCCTGCAAAACGAATCAAAGATCGTGCGTAAAAAATAGTTTTTTTAGTGGCGGCGAAATCGGTCTTTAAAGAAAAGGGTAGTCCTAAATTGGTAAGGATTTTTTGATGGGCGGGCGAAGCCTGCCCATCAAAAAATCCTTACATCAATACCACTACCAAGAAAAGAAAGCTGCCAGAGCCTAAGGAAGTTGCTCTCGTTGCTGAATGGCCTGCCGAAATCCCAACACCACCAGCACATTTGCCAAGGTTAAAAAAGACTCTGCACTCCCGTGCAAGAAGTCTACATCGGCCAGAGATTTACCGTAAACCGTTTGAGCGTAGAGAGCGGCTGGAATGGTAACCGCAACGAAAACGAGGGTCATGTAAAACCCAATTAGGGCTAGGCGCGGTGTTTGGCCTGAGCGGGTTAGAAACCAGAGAAACCCTAAGTAGGGAAACAGGGAAATGGCAAAGAGGGATTCTTTGGACATAGAGCGAAAGGCGTTAGGGCTTAGGGGTTGGGGGTTCAGTTTGGGTGGAAAGAGGGGAGGGCAAGTCTTGGTGAGACTGCAACGGCGATCGCCATACCCACCAGGCACCCGCGCAGAGCGTTACATTGCCGACTACCGTCATTGCGGCCTGTAAGGTGACAAGCCACTCTAGATCGGTGGTGTTGTCAAATAGATGCCAGGTACAGGCGCACATGGCACTAATTAAAGCAGGTAGCATTCCTATAGACAGGGCACGCCATGCCGGGTTTTGAATCACGTTGCCATAGCGCCAAATGAGTCCGATGGCGGCAATCCACTCGACGACGCTAGAGATATGAATAATCCAGGTTGGGATAGAGAGGGCGTGCATGAGTGGGATCTGAGAGGTGAAGAGACAGCTTTAGGAGATAGTTCTAACGTGATCGTAAATGATTTCTAGGACTTACGCAGTTGAATGAATTTGTGAGCGTGGAGCACCCGCAAATTCATTCAAATTTCGTTAGTGGTATTGATGTAAGGATTTTTTGATGGACGGGCGAAACCTGTCCGTCCAAAAAAACCTTACCAATTGGGGACTACCGGGTTTGTATAGCCATAGTCATAAAGCTTAGGACATGCCAGCGTCATTCCCGCGCAGGCGGGAATGACGCTGGCACCTATCGAGCAGATGGATTCCCGCCTGCGCGGGAATGACAGGGAGGCGTCCTCTTGATCATGGCTACCGCTATAGTTTGTTCAACCTAAATAAAAACCAGATTCTAAAACCCTGCGCCGCCCGCACAGCGGGCGGCGCAGGGTTTTAGAATCTTATATTTAATTAAGCCCACCTAACTTAATGCCACAATAAAGAGTGCTCGGGAAAGAGTGCTCGGGAAGAAGAGTGATCGGGAAACACTATTTGGGCATACGAGTCAGAGTAATTTTTGAGCGATTTTAATTCCTTCAGTCTAATATTTTTAGCTCATGCGCGTTTCGTTGATTCGTTTGTTCTCTCGACTTCCTGTCTCTGGTCGGTTGGTTTGGGTGGCGATCGCCCTCGTAACCCTGGCCACGGGCTGCTCTTTACCTCAGGTAAGTGTAGAAGAGCGCATGTTTTTGAACCTGTCGCTCGATTTTTTAGGAGCATACGAACTACCTAAACAGACGATTGAGGGAGTGCCTTTAGGAGGTCTGTCGGGTATTACCTACGATCGAGAACGCGATCGCTTTTATGCTATTTCCGACGATCGCAGCGACAAAGGCGCAGCCCGCTTTTACACCCTCAAGCTGATGATTAAGGAGACGGCTGCGCCCTCCCCTGACTCAGATACCGCTTCAACTAGCACGCCTGCAAGCAGCGTGCTTACAAGTAGCGCGCCCACAGCGATCGCCATTCACCGCGTTGAGGTTGAAAAAACTACCCCGCTGCTTGCCGAAGACGGTGGGCCTTATCTGGAAGGAACCATCGATGCTGAAGGAATCGCGTTGACTCCTCGCCAAACGGTATTTGTTTCTAGTGAGGGCGTTGCCGATGATGAAATTTTGCCGTTTATTAGCGAATTCGAGTTGGCCACTGGCAAGTGGCTATCTAGCCTGCCCATTCCAGAGCGGTATGTGCCTCGAATCGTAGACAACCAACCGCAAGGCGTGCAAAACAATTTGGGATTCGAAGGGTTGACCCTGGGTGGCTCTGGTACTACTGGCGGCTATCGGGAGCCTTTTCGGATCTTTGTAGGTACGGAGTCGGCCTTGGTTCAGGATCTGAACCCTGCCACACCTGACCAAGCATTACCGATCCGCTTGTTACATTATTTGGTGAGCGAAGGGTTGCCGCTCTTACTGGCTGAACACCTCTATTTTCCGAGTCCTGCGGCTCAGGGAACAGGATACTCTGGTCTCACAGAGATTTTGGCTCTTGATCAAGGCGGCCACTTTTTAAGCTTAGAGCGATCGTTCAATCCCTTAACAGGCTTTAGTATCCGGCTATTTCAACTGGCTATGGGCAGTGCTACCGATATCTCTGGCGTTCTCAGCCTCAAGGGGGATCTCAGTGTGATTCAACCCGTTCGCAAGAATCTATTGCTGGATCTAAATGACTTAGGAATTCGTCTCGATAATCTAGAGGGAATGACGCTAGGTCCCCGTCTGCCAGATGGGACTCAAAGTTTGTTGCTGGTGAGTGACGACAATTTCAATGCAGAGCAGGTGACGCAGTTTTTGCTATTTCGCCTGCGGTAAGTAGGTGAGCGTAAGCAACTGTGGTGTTGCTGATTTCAGGTATGAATTTCTTGGCGACAGCTATACTAATCTTTCGAGACTGATCGTTTGAGTCATATCTTCCGAAATTTGCGCTATTGGTTTGAAGCTGCCTAGTAGCAATCGCTTTAAACCTGACCGTTACAGTTCTGACCGTTCTAATTAGTGTGAATGCTGCTTTAAGCCACCTTTATGCAATCTCCCCTCTCTGCTGGACTTGTTTTACAAAATCGCTACCGATTGCTCAACATTTTGGGGCAAGGCGGATTTGGGCGCACCTATCTGGCAGAAGATCTGGGGCGGTTCAACGAACGATGTGCGCTGAAGGAGTTTATTCCGTCTCAGTCTGGCAATTATGCCCTAGAAAAATCTAAGGAGCTATTTCAGCGAGAGGCAGCGACGCTTTACCAAATTCAGCATCCTCAAATTCCTCAGTTTCGCGCCACATTTGAGGAAAATCAACGGCTGTTTTTGGTGCAAGACTATGTAGAAGGAAAAACCTACCGGGCAATTTTGAACGATCGCATCGCCCAGGGGTTGGCATTTTCTGAAGCCGAAGCGCTGCAATTGCTGCGGCAACTATTGCCAGTGCTGGCACACATTCACGCTAGGGGAATTATTCATCGCGATATTGCGCCCGACAATATCATGCTGCGTCAGTCTGATTTTTTGCCTGTGTTGATTGATTTTGGGGTTGTTAAGGAAATTGCAACACGGCTTCAAACTGCCACAGCTCCCCAATCCACCACGGTAGGCAAACTGGGCTATGCTCCGAGCGAACAAATGCAAACTGGGCGGGCTTATCCCAGTAGCGATCTCTACGCTCTAGCGGTGACAACGGTTGTGTTGCTTACAGGGCGGGAACCGCAGGATGTGTACGATGATATTAGCCTCACGTGGCACTGGCAGCGCTATGCCAATGTGCATCCCGGATTGGCGCAAGTGTTGAATAAAATGCTGAGCTATCGACCCGGCGATCGCTATCAATCGGTGGCGGAGGTGGCTCAGGCACTACAAGCGCTGACCCATCCGGCGGCGATGCATCCATCTGTAGGGCAACAACCATTGCCAGGGCAACCGCCTGGGATGTACGCTCCAACGCAGCCGCCCATGCCAAACCCAGACCCCTTCTCGCAGGTGCAAACGGTGGCAGTTGGCCGTCGTCCAATCTCCACCAGTGCGGCTGGGGGGACTATAGTTGGGAGTGGTGCAGGTGGCAGCACCCGTCACGCTAATCCGTCAATTCCACTGCCTAGTCAACAATCTTCTTCGGTGTGGGACAACCCACTGGCGGTAATTGGCGTGGGCATCGGGCTAGCCATCGTAGCCGGGATTGCCTCCTGGGCGGTAGTCAGCGCCTTCCTCAACGTCAATAATCCTGCTCCGATGCCGTCTCCTACTCTTACGGTTGCTCCGCCGCTAACGCCTAGCCCTACCCCAACGGTGTCACCGTCATCCTCCCCTACGCCTACACCCTCTCCAGCGCAACCCGTTGAGTTCGACCAGCGGTTGGATGTACGTCCCGGCTCTACAACGAACACTCAAGGCAACTTGCGAGGCAACCAAACGATTAACTATCTCGTGTCCTTAGAGGAGGGGCAACGCCTGACGGCAGCGGTGAATGGTGACGGCGTAACAATGAACGTCTTGACTCCTGATAAACAACCTGTAGATCAGCAATCTGTTCAGGTGTTGAACTGGACTGGGAGCGCCGACGTTACAGGGGACTACATTGTGCAAGTCAAACCTGTGGACGCAACGGCGGGCACTGATTACGCCCTTACTCTTAGTCTGGAGGATCGCCCCAGTCCGTCGCCATCGCCCACGCCACCGCCCGAACCCACTCCGGCTGAACCCGATCCAGGTAATGTAAATATTCAGACTAATTACGTAGATTTCTCGCCCGGTCAAGCGGTGCAGGAAGTGTCTGCACAGGTCAATGCCAATCTAACCCAGCGCTATTTGGTGAATCTGCAACCGGATCAAACGCTGAATGTTGAGGTACTTCAGGGCAATGTTAGGCTGCGGCTGCGCTACCCAGACGGAGGGTTGATCGGCGATGCATCGGGAGGGCAATCTGCTCAGGTTGGCCCCGGTCTACCTCAATCGGGCGATTACCAAATTGATGTTGTGGCTAACCCAACCGTCAATTTTGTGATCCGCATTAGCCTGACCAATTGATCTGACCAATAGACCTCCTGCATGAATGCCTTTTTGGAGGGCGTGAATTGTTTCCCGGCGAAGCCGGGAAACAATTCACGCAGGAGGTCTAATATTAGGACTTACGTACCTGACCCGCAAATTCATTCAACGGCGTAAGTCCTACAATAGTTGATCTGACCAATTGAGAGGAACCATCGGTTTGAGCGCGTTACTGATTGCTAGTACAGATTCGGATACTGGGAAAACGGTTTTAACTTCCGCCTTGGCAGCCTATTGGCAAACCCATTGTGCTGGGCGATCGCTTGGTATTATGAAGCCTGTACAGTCGGGGACGGGCGATCGCGAACTCTACAGTCGTCTGTTTGCGCTGACCCAATCCTTAGCTGAAATTAATCCCATCTACCTTGACCTGCCTCTGGCTCCCCCGATTGCCGCTGAAAAAGAAGGCCGGCGGATTAATCTAGAAACTGCGTGGCAGATGTTTGAAACTCTTTCTCAGCAGAAAGATTGGGTACTGGTAGAAGCATTGGGCAGTCTGGGTTCTCCTATTACTCACGAGAGCACCGTGGCAGATCTGGCGTGGGACTGGCAAATTCCGCTCGTGTTAGTCGTGCCTGTAAAGATAGGAGCCATTGGGCAGGCTGTTGCCAATGTGGCGCTGGCGCGACAATCTCGTGTACACATTAAGGGTATTGTTTTGAACTGTGTGGTGCCCTGTTCCGAACAGGAGATTTTAGATTGGGCACCTGCCGACCTGATGCAATCTCTAACGCAAGTACCCGTGTTAGGTCTAATACCCCATCTGCCTGACCCTACTAATCTGTCTCATTTAACTCAGGCAGCGGCAGGTCTAGATTTAGAGCGGTTGATGCCAATCACCTTTTGAGTTAGGACTTACGCAGTTGAATGAATTTGCGGGCGCTCCGCGCCCGCAAATTCATTCAACTTTCTTGGTTTTTCGTGTGAGGTGCGTAAGTCCTATAGAACCCATTTGACATCTAATTAGAATTGAGATTTAGGGCGATTTTTGGGCAGTAGGGGCGAAGCATTTGCACTCGAATTGACGCTGCGTTGCCAGAATATTGATGCAA
>Ga0105046_10008190_pt1 | contig 16443 bp, 14 predicted proteins | sample MAT03_FD_78385 | JGI IMG/M metagenome (GOLD analysis project Ga0105046, IMG submission 78385) | Freshwater microbial communities from Lake Fryxell liftoff mats and glacier meltwater in Antarctica - MAT-03 (megahit assembly) | ecosystem: Environmental > Aquatic > Freshwater > Ice > Liftoff...
AGACGCCCGACCGGCACCGTGGCCAGTTCCTGCCTGGGCTGGCTCGTGCCGGGTGGTGGGTGTGGTCAGGCGGGTGGCCGCCTCATGCGGTCGCAGTGCGGATACGCGCCGCTATCTCGAACGATTGCAGGCGCTGGCCATGGTCGAGTATCTGCGAGGCGATCATCAGTTCGTTGGCGCAGGTGCGCGTTATGAAGGCCTGCACCGCAGCGCGCACCGTGTCGGGCGATCCGACCGCGGAACACGACAGCACCGAGTCCAGCAAGGCGCGTTCTTGTGGACCTGTCTGTTCGTAGTAGCCAACCCGGGGCGGGGGCAGGCGCCCCGGGCGACCGCTGCGCAGGTTGACGAAGGCTTGCTGCATGGAGCTGGCGCGAAACGCCGCTTCTTCGTCCGTGTCTGCTGCAAAGACATTGAACCCCAGCATCACGTAGGGTTTGGCGCACTGGGCCGACGGCCGGAATTGGGCCCGGTACAGCGCAACGGCGTCCATCATCTGGGCCGGTGCGAAATGCGATGCAAACGCATATGGCAAGCCGAGTGCCGCCGCCAACTGGGCTCCGAACAGGCTGGAGCCGAGAATCCAGACCGGCACCTTCGTGCCGGTGCCGGGAACGGCGCGCACCGGCTGGCGCGGGTTGTCGGACAGGAAGTCGATCAGTTCCACCACGTCCTGGGGAAAATCGTCCGAGCTCGATTGCAGGTTGCGCCGCAATGCATGCGCAGTGCGTTGGTCGGAGCCGGGAGCGCGACCCAGGCCGAGATCGATGCGCCCCGGGAAAAGCGACTCCAGCGTACCGAACTGCTCGGCGATCACCAGCGGGGAGTGGTTCGGCAGCATGATGCCGCCGGCGCCAACCCGGATCCGGGTCGTGGCACCCGCGACGTGTGCGATCAGCACCGCGGTGGCCGCGCTGGCGATGCCCGGCATGCCATGGTGTTCGGCCAGCCAGAAGCGTTGGTAACCCCAGGCCTCGGCATGTTGGGCCAGGTCCCGGCTGTTGCGAAACGACTGCGCTGCATCGCTGCCCTCGGTGATCGGTGAGAGGTCGAGAACGGAAAAAGGAATCATGGTGGTACTTGCAGGGAATGGGAGGGGTGGGGCGCAATGTGAATGGCAAACCTTGGCGCCATGGGGCACCATGGGGCGCGATGGACCTTGTTGTCGCTGATGCGTCCCATTGTCCATGGGATGGCCCAGACCGGCCCGCAGCAACGCGAGTACCCAGTCGCTGAGGCGCTGCAGCGCCGCTTGCGATGGACTGTGTTGGAATGGGGTGATCGACCCATTCCCGGACCCCGCACCATGCCCCAAGACCCAGTCCCACCCCGCGCCAGACGCAGGCGCAAGTTCGATCTGGTGCTGTATGGCGCCACCGGTTTCGTCGGGCGCCAGACGGTCGCATACGTGGCCGCCTATTGCCGCAACCACGCACCGGGCCTGCGCTGGGCGCTGGCCGGGCGCAGCCGGGACAAGCTCGAGCAGGTGCGCCGCGCCGCCGGGCGGGGTGCTCTTGAGGCGGCCATCGTGGTGGCCGATGCGCACGACGGCCCGGCCTTGGCGGCGCTGGCGCGCAATGCCCACGTCGTGCTCAGCACGGCCGGGCCGTTTGACCTGTTCGGCGGCCCGCTGGTAGCGGCTTGTGTCGCGCAGGGCACGCATTATGTCGACATCACCGGCGAGACACCGTGGGTGCGTGGATTGATAGACCAGCACCACGACAAGGCGGCGGTCGATGGCACCCGCATCATCCCGTTGTGTGGTTTCGACTCGGTGCCGTCGGACATCGGCGCCTGGATGCTGATGCAGGCCATGCAGGAGCGTCATGGTGTGCCCTGTGTCGACATCAAGGCCGCGTTCAGGATGCGCGGCGGCCTCAACGGCGGAACGCTGGCATCTGCGCTCAACGCGATCGGCGGCGAAAAGGCGCGGCTGCTGGCCGATCCGTTTGTCCTCAATCCCCAGCCAGCCGGCCTGGACCGACAGGCGCATGCCGATCCGGTGTTGCCGTATTTCGATGGTGACTTTCAGGCCTGGCTGGCTCCTTTTGTGATGGGCCCTGTCAATACGCGGGTCGTGCGGCGCAGTGCGGCGTTGCTGGGTTATGGGGGCAATTTCCATTACCAGGAGCACCAGCGTGTGGGTTCAGGCCTGGTCGCCGGGGCGGGCGCATTGACGCTCAGCGCAGCGATGGCGGCGTCGCAGGCCGCCCTGGGCCTGGCTCCGGTACGCGCGCTGGCGCGGCGGTTCGCACCCAAGCCCGGTGAAGGGCCATCGCAGTCCGCGATGGACAAGGGCTCGTTCCGGTGTGAACTGGTCGGACGCAGCGCCGACGGCAAACTGGTGCGTGGCCATGTCAGCGACCAGGGTGATCCCGGAAACCGTGCCACGACCAAGATGGTGTGCGAGGCCGCATTGGCGCTGGTGCTAGACACGCAGGCTTTGCCCGGTGGGCCGGCCTATGGCGGAGTGCTGACACCTGCCAGTGGGCTTGGCGGCGTGCTGGTACAGCGCCTGCGCCGGGCCGGCATGGTATTGCAGGTCGACCCCTGAGCGGGCAGCGCTGGCGCCTAGAATTCCGCTACCGAATCATCTGAATCTTTTCAAGGAAACATCTGTATGAAAGCGAGTTGGAACGGCGCGGTGATCGCGCAAAGTGACGACACCGTCATGGTCGAGGGCAACCACTACTTTCCGCTGGCGGCACTGGAGCGCCAATACGTCACCTTCAGCAACCACAAGACCCGGTGCAGCTGGAAAGGCGAGGCGAGTTATTACTCGTTGATCGTCAATGGCGACATGCTCACCGATGCCGCCTGGACCTATGCCGACCCGATGCCGCAAGCCGAAGCGGTGCGTGACCGGGTCGCGTTCTGGAAGGACGTGAAGGTAGAGGCATGAGCGCTGCGCCGGGCCGCCCCAAGCAAGCTCGCACCGCAGTGCATCGCGCGGAGGTTACCTTATGAGCTTGGCCACGCTGGCGCCGCCATTCGCCTCGCCCGCGCACCTGGGTCAGGCATTGGCGCAGCAGGGCCATGCGCTGGTGAGCCCGCAGGCGGTGTGTGAACTGGCGGGCTGCCTGGCCCGCGATCTTCACGACCTGGCGCGCTCCTGGGACGCTCTGCCCAGCGACAACTATCTCAAGGACGGCGGCAAATACCGGCGCCGGCGCCATTCCTGTTTTGTCGTGCAGGGGGAACATATCGAACTGGTGCCACACCGGGCGCATTGGCAGCCGCTGGAATACAACGCCCTGCACGGCGGCATGCAACGCTGGTTCGAGCCCGTGGCGGGGCAGGTGCTTGACCACAGGGCCTGGAATCCGCTGTTGCGCTGGTTGGCCCATGTCAGCTCGGAACTGCGCGGCGAACAGCCGTGGTTTGTCGAGGCGCACCAGTTCCGGATCGATACCACCGATGGCATAGGACGACCGACGCCCGAGGGCGCGCACCGCGACGGTGTCGATCTGGTGGCGGTATTTCTGGTGGCCCGCCACGACGTCAAGGGCGGCGAGACGCGTGTATTCGAGGCCGACGGACCCAGCGGGCGGCGTTTCACGCTGACCGAGCCGTGGTCGCTCCTGCTGCTCGATGACGCGCGCGTGATCCACGAGACCACGCCGATCCAGCCCGATGGCGCCAACCCCTACCGCGATACCCTGGTGGTCACGTTTCGCAGTGGCGGTTTTCAGGGTGACAATGGATTGGCTTGATCTGCGTCAATCAGATCACAGAGCGAACGCGGACACTGAGAGCGCCCCCAGCCCTGGCTTCGCCAGGCCCCCCGAGGGGGTGCGAGGAAACTTGGGAGCGGCCCGGCGTTTCAGCAATTGAGCCCCCAGCCCTGGCTTTGCCAGGCCCCCAGAGGGGGTGCGAGGAAACTTGGGAGCGGCCCGGCGTTTCCTCATGAGCATTTTTGAAAGGAATCTCCGCCATGTTCAAACACATTTTGGTGCCCATCGACGGTTCACCCACCTCCGAGTTGGCGGTTTCCAAGGCGATCGGCCTGGCCAAGGCTTTTGACAGCAAGGTCACGGCGATCTACGTGGTCGACCCGTATCCATTCACTGGCGTCGGCGCCGACTTCGCTTACGGTCAGGGCCAGTATATGAATGCCGCCAAGGCCGCCGCAACCGAAGCGCTTGCCGATGCGCGCAAGGCCATGGAGCAGGCCGGGGTTCAGGTCACAACCGCCACGGTCGAGGCGCACGCGCCGTGGCGCGGCATTCTGGATGCGGCCGACACCGGCGGCGCCGACCTGATCGTGATCGGCTCCCATGGCCGCAGCGGGATCGAGAAACTGGTGCTGGGCAGCGTAGCCCAACGCGTGATCTCCCACACGAAACTGCCGGTGCTGCTGATACGGGTCTGAGCTCCGCTGTAAAAGTGCGGTGTAAAAGTGCGGTGTTTTAGCCGCATTGCCCCACAAACCCGCAGGCGGTGCAGAAGTCGCAGCCATCCTTCTTGATCACGGTCGGGTTGCCGCATTCGGGGCAGGGGCGACCGGCGAGCGTCGCGCTGGTGCGGCCGGCGCCGGGGTTTTCCAGCACACCCATTTCGCGCACCGGGTAGCCCTGCTGGTCGAGCACGCCGAGCATGGCGTAGCGGTGGATGATCAACCGGGCCATATAAGCCACGGTCGAGGGCCAGACCTGCTGGCGCCGTTCGCCGGGCGGCAGACCCGGAACAAAGGCCATGAAGTGCCCCAGCGGCTCGGCATAGTTCAGCAGCTTGCGCAGCTTCATGCCGATCCAGGCCGGATCGATGACCCGCATATCCAGTGACAGCAGGCGTGCCAGCCCGTCGAAGGCACGCGGATAGTTGCCGGAGAAACCGACCGCGCACGGTCGGGTGACCGCGTGGCCGTCGTGCTGCGGCAGCGTGACTTCCTTCAGGGTCAAGGTGAAGGCCTCGCCGGTGGCCGGGTTGTCGACGTCCACCGCCCAGGCCAGGGTCCCGCCCGGGCCGGTCATCGGTTCATCGCGGCTGAACATGGCGTCGAGCACCGGCGTCGGGCCGGGCTTGCGGTCCAGTACAAGCAGCTGCTCGCAGCGCCAGCGGATCACCGCTGCGGTGGCGGCCACAACGCCGGGGAACAGGCGCTTTTCGCCATACGGCGGAAAAGGCATCTCGAAGCTGCGCTCCTCGGCTACCGTCGCCAGCGCGTCGAGCTTGAGCTGCAACCAGGCCTTGTCGTTGGCGCGCAGGTCCATCGACAGGGTCTTGGCCAGGGCGCCCAGGCCGCGCGGCTGTTCAGCGCCATTGACCCAGACCTCGAACGGGCGCGGCGCACCACCTTCTTCGGGCGCGAGTTCACCGACGAACAGTGCGAAATCCCCGAACGGGTGGTGCACCATGAAGGTCCAGGACGGATTGCCGGCCGGCAGTTCGGGCCGCCCGGGCCAACGCAACGACGACAGCACCGGCGCGGGCAGGCGCTCCAGCGCCAGCCGCTGGTTGGCATCGTTGATCTGCAACGGCGCGGCCGGTGCCGGCGTGTCGGTGCGCAGCACCGAGCCCAGCACGCTGTTCGGGCGGTAGGTAGCCAATCCCTTGAGCCCCGACTTCCAGGCTTGCAGGTACAGGTCCTGGAAGTCGGCGTAAGGGTAGTTGACCGGCACATTGACGGTCTTGGAGATGGCAGTGTCGACGTACGGTGCGACCGCCGCGACCATGGCGGCATGGGCATGGGCGCTGAGTTCGAGCGCGGTGACGAACGCGGGCGGCAGCGGAGCGTCGTCGCCAAACAGGTGGCGGTACAGGCGCCAGGCGTGGTCCTGAACCGCATATTCCTTAAAGCTGCCATCAAGCATGCGTTTCTTGCGCGTGTAGGTCCAGCTGAATGCCGGTTCGATGCCGTTGCTGGCGTTGTCGGCGAACGCGAGGCTGATGGTGCCGGTCGGTGCGATCGACAGCAGATGCGAGTTGCGCAAGCCGTCGCGCCGGATGCGATCTTTCAAAGTCTGCGGCAGGCGAGATGCGAAACTGTGTCCGCTCAGGTACAGGTCGGCGTTGAACAATGGGAACGCGCCGCGTTCGCGCGCCAGTGCATGGGATGCGGCATAGGCGGCGTCGCGCAGCGTGCGGCTGATGTGCGTGGCCATCGAACGTGCCGAATCGCTGTCGTAGTGCAGGCCGAGCATGACCAGTGCATCGCCCAGCCCGGTGAAGCCCAGTCCGATGCGGCGCTTGTTGCGCGCCTCGTCCTGTTGCTGTGGCAGTGGCCAGACTGTGATGTCGAGCACGTTGTCGAGCATGCGGGTGGCTACTGCGGCCAATTCGGCAAATCCGGCATCGTCGAACCGGGCCTGCGGGCTGAACGGATCGCGCACGAATCGCGTCAGGTCGATGGAACCCAGGCAGCAGCAGCCGTAGGGCGGAAGCGGTTGTTCGGCACAAGGATTCGTACTCGCAATCGTTTCGCAATACTGCAGGTTGTTGTCGTCGTTGATATGGTCCAGGAACAAGACGCCGGGTTCGGCATGGTCGTAGGTGGAGCGCATGATCTGCTCCCACAACACGCGCGCCGGCAGTTTGCGGTAGACCCAGTAGGGGGCGCCTGCATCCGGTGTGACCCTGTGGGCGCCAGCCGCCTTTTGGGCTGGCCCCGCTTCGGCCTTGTGCACCAGGGCGATCTCGGCGTCGCTCTGCACCGCCAGCATGAAGGCGTCGGTCACGCCGACCGAGATGTTGAAGTTCTTCAGGTCACCCTTGTCCTTGGCACGGATGAACTCCTCGATGTCCGGGTGGTCGCAGCGCAACACCCCCATCTGGGCGCCACGGCGTGCGCCGGCGGACTCGACGGTTTCGCAGGAGCGGTCGAATACGTGCATGTAGCTGACCGGACCCGACGCGCTGCTTTGGGTGCTGCCGACCCAGGCACCACGCGGACGGATCAGCGAGAAGTCGTAGCCGACGCCTCCGCCCTTGCGCATGGTTTCGGCGGCTTGTGTCAGCGCAATATAGATGCCCGGCTGGCCGTCTTCGATCTGTGCGATCGAGTCGCCCACCGGCTGCACGAAACAATTGATCAGCGTGGCCGACAGATCGGTACCGGCAGCGGACTGGATTCGCCCAGCCGGCAGGAAGCCGCGCTGCAGGGCGTCCAGGAAACGGACCTCCCAATGCGCCTGCTGGTCGGGTGCTTCGGCCTTGGCCAATGCGCGTGCAATCCGCTGGTTCACGTCGCGGATCGTGCGTTCGTTTCCTTTGGCGTATTTCTCCAGCAGCACTTCCTCGCTGATGGCCTGGGCGGCCATGGCAGTTGCTGGTGGTGTGGTGGTTAAAGAGGCGTCTTTTTGCATGGTGGTTGGTGGTCGCGAAGGCGGCTCGTGGGTGGTGACTCGTTTGGTAAAGATGCAGCTTATGGCGCAATGGTCGGCGATGGCTTGACCTCTGGCAAAAGCCGGGATAATCGAGCGGCTTTCTCCAGCAAATCTTGCGCCGGTTTCTGCCGGCCGGCAACCCGGACCCACACCATGAATATTTCCTGTTTCGACGACCTGCTGGCGGCAGCACGCGAGCAGACCGATCCGCAGCGGCTGCTGTTTGTATTTGCCGGCGCGGAGCTGGCCGACGACAGCACGCCCGAGCAACGCGAACGATTCGAGGCCGGCGAGGGCGGCGCCCTGGTGCCCGTGATGTCGGTCGATAAATCCCCGGACGACATTTTGGATTTTCAGGCGCTTATGCAGGAGTCGTTGCAGTTCGACAAGCCCTGGGTGCTGGTGTTTGTTGCGGCACTGTCGGGCCGCAATGGCGTGCCTGCAGCGGCTGCAGATGTGGATCAGGCCCTCGCGCGCATGACCGATGCCATCCGTTCGGGAAGCATGTCGGCCTTCATACCGTTCGACCGCGAAGGCAAGACGGTCCAGTTCTCCTGACCACGGTTGCCGTGGGCCTTGGCTGGACGGCGGTCGTTCACCACAAGCCCAGCGTCGCCGAGCGGCTGATCGCGACCGCCACGATGTAACCCACGGTGGCGAGCGCTCCGACGAAGGCCAGCGCCTGCTGCGTACGCGGCACGGCGGGGCGAAACGCGATGCTGCCAAGCACGATGTAAACCAGCAGTGCGATGACCTTGGCGCTCAGCCAGGCCTGCGCCACCGGGTACTGGTGGCTCATGACCGACAACGCGATTGCCGCAGCCAGCAGCACCGTGTCGTTCACATGGGGCACGATGCGCAGCCAGCGCCGGCGTCGCCAGTCGACGCCGGTCAGCTGCAGCACACCGCGCAGCAGGAACAAACTGATGCTCAGACTGGCGCAAAAGATATGCAGTAGCCGCAGCTGCACGTAGTCCATGGCGCCTATCCGTGCCGTGCGTCGGTGTGGGCCGCGTCAGGCGCCTTGCAGCAAGACGTGGCCGGTCAGCAGTTTGTGCATCAGATCGCGCACGCTGCGAATCTGGTCGCCGAATGGCAAGACGCCGGTGCCCCGGAAAAACAGGCCTTTGCGGGTGTCGCCACGCAGCGCCGCGGCGAGTTGGTTGTCGATGCAGAACTGGCCCCAAGTGGCGAATCCGTCGCGCAGGCCGCATTGGGCCAGGCAATCGAAACTCTTGGTGCAACGCGACTTGGGATGGGCCACGGCCTGCAGCTTGCCCTCCAGCTTCAGATAGGTCTCGAGCCATGGCGTGCGCACCGCCCGCGCCGGCAGGCCGGCAACGCTGGTGAACTCGACCAGATCGTCGTCCCGGGCCTGTGCCAGCACCTGCTTGAAGGCCGGGTCGGCATCGCCCTCGGTGGTGACGGCAAACGGGGTTCCCATCTGCACCGCTGACGCACCCAGATCCTGCAGGCGCCGGATGTCGGCCTGGCAACGCACGCCGCCGGCGGCAATCAGCGGTACCTGCCCTTCGACGCCGGCCGAGCGCAGGAACGCGAGCGACTGCGGGATCGCGTTCTCGAAATCGAAGCGTGGATCCTTCAGGTCGTCGATCTTCGCCGCGCCCAGATGGCCGCCGGCCAGCCGCGGATGTTCGATGACGATCGCGTCGGGCAAACGTTTCTTGCGCTCCCATTTGCGCACCACCAGTTGCACGCCGCGCGCGTCCGACAGGATGGGGATCAGCGCGGTGTGCGGGTGCTCGCGTGCCAGGTCGGGCAGGTCGAGCGGCAGCCCGGCTCCGACCACCACGGCATCGATGCGGCACTCCAGCGCCCGGCTGATCGACGGGCCGTACGCCGTTACGGCGCGCATGACGTTGATCGCCAGCAGGCCACGACCGTGCGCGAGCACGCGCGCCGCGGTGATTTCACGCTCCAGCGCTTCCAGATTCGCCGCGTCGATGGCTTCGCGCGCCGCTATGCCGGGTGTCAGGCCTTGCGTTCGCGCCATCAGGTCCGGATGGTGGCGACGCAGGTCGACCGATGAAATCGTCCCCATCGCCCCCAGCGCGGCAACCGAGCCGGCGAGCCGACTGGCCGAGACGCCGATGCCCATGCCGCCCTGGACGATCGGCAACAGGCGCCGGCCCAGCAGATGCAATGCCTGCAGCCCGCCGTCCCGCAGCCAGTTGGCGCATTCGGTTGCGATCCAGGGGGATGTGGGAGATGTGGGGGATGTGTGGGAGGGGGGCGACGTGATGAGCGTGGAAGCGGACATGGTGGCTATTCGGGCGAACGATCGCCGTGCAAATAAGCGCCCAGAGTAGCGCCCTGCTGGCGGTAGGGATTTGAGGTGGGTCAAGTACATCGACCCCAGGCGCCGAAAAAACGCCCGCTGCGGCGTCAACGCTCGGCGATGTAGTGCTGCATCGTCACGGTTTCGCCCGGTATCAGGAACGAGCGCACGTGCGACTCGAGTTCATGGTCGGCCATGGTGGCGCGGGCTCGCTGGTGCAGGTAGTCGGCCCACGAGGTCACGATGAAACGTTCCAGATAACGCTGCGGATCGGCCAGATCGCGGTAGACGCGCCAGAAAGTTGCACCGTCACGCCGGCGCGGTGCGCGCAGCTGGCTGATGGCGCTCAGGAAATCCTCCGCACTGCGGGGCTCGATGCGGTAGGCCATCTCGACCGCTATCGGGCCGTCGCCGGGGTCGGGCTCCTTGCCCATGAACAGGTCCTGCAAGGACGGGGTTGCCGGCGTCACGTCGCGCGCCTCGCCCATACGCAGCGGAAAGCGCCGCGCCATCAGCGGGCCGGCCGCCATGCAGGCCGCGGCCACGCACAAGGCGATCGGCAGTCCGGCGATGTCCGACAGGGCGCCCCAGAAGGCAGAGCCGAACGCGAAGGCGCCCAATGCCGCCAGTGTGTGCATCGCCACGGCCCGGGCCCGGACCCAGGGCGGCACGCTGGTCTGCGTGGCGGTGTTGAAGGTCGACATGACCGACATCCAGGCGCCTCCGCCGACGACCAGGGCCAGGTAGACCGGGAAATGCCAGCGCGAGAATGCGGCAATCAGCATCACCAGCGCGTACGACAGACAGCCGGCCGTGACCAGAGCTTCGAGCCCGAAACGGGCACGCACACGCCCGATCAGCAAGCCGGCAATGACGGCGCCCGAGCCAAGGCAGCCCATCATCAGACCGAATCCGCCGGCACCCAGGCCCAGCTGCTGTTGCCCGATGATGGGCAACAAGGCCCACAACGCGGAGCCGGCGCCGCTATAGGCGGCAGAGCGGACCAACTGCGCCAGCACGGTATGCGAGTGCCAGGCAAAACGCAGGCCGCTGAGCATGCCGCCCCACAGGCGCTCGGCCGGCAAACGCGACGGCGGATGTGGCTTGGGTGGCCAACTCCGGATCGAGTGCATCATCACCAGCGTGCTGATGACGGCCAATGCGAAGTTCCAGGAGCCGCTGGTGTAGGTGAACACCAGGCCGGCTAAGGCCGGACCCAGCGCCCGGGCGCCGTTGTAGGAGACGCTGGTGGCGATGATCGCCTGCGGCAGTTCAGCGCGCGGAATCGATTCTGCGACGGTCGAATTCCAGGCCGGCGACAACAAGGCCGTGCAGCTGCCGGCGACAAAGATCAGGAACAACACGCCCGCGGGCCCGACCGATTGGGTCAGCGACAGGATGGCGAGCAAGGTGCCTGCGGCCACCTGTATACCCAGGGCCAGCAGTATCAATCTACGCCGGTCGGTGATGTCGGCCAGCACCCCGGCCGGCAGCGAAAACAGGAACATCGGCAGGAACACGGCGGTCTGCACCAGGGCGGCGAGGAAGGACGAGCCGCTGAGCTCGACCATCATCCAGGACGCGGCCATGGTCTGCATCGCGTTGCCGACAAAATAGACGCTGCCGCCGGCCCACAAGCCGCGGAACTGCAGGTGGCGCATGGTGCCGCGGGTCAGAAAGGCTGCTTGCATGAGGCTCAATTGTCCATGCAGCGCTGTCAGCAAGCGCGACAAAGCCTATCGGGGGCGGATAGGTCTAAGATTGCTTCATGGGAGAGTTGCGGTTCGCAGCCCGCACGACGCTCGGCATTCCTGGCTTTGGCGGGCATACGGTCTGTCGGTGGTTTGTTGCCCGGTGCGAACCGGGATTGCCGATTCCATTGATGGTTTGCCGCGTTCAGGCGAAATGGCGGCCGCGCCAACGATGTGGTTCGACAACACAGGAGAAAAGTAGATGGCTGACCTTTTTGACAATCCCATGGGTCTGATGGGATTCGAGTTCGTGGAATTCGCGTCGCCGACACCCAAGGTGCTCGAGCCGGTGTTCGAGATGATGGGGTTCTCCAAGGTGGCCCAGCACCGATCCAAGAACGTGTCCTTGTACCGCCAGGGCGGTATCAACTTCATCATCAACCACGAGCCGCGCAGCGTGGCGTCGTATTTCGCGGCCGAGCACGGCCCGTCGGCCTGCGGCCTCGCATTCCGCGTGAAGAATTCGCGTCTGGCCTACGAACGTGCGCTTGAACTCGGCGCCGAGCCGATGGAGATGCGCACCGGCCCGATGGAGCTGCACCTGCCCGCCATCAAGGGCATCGGCGGCGCGCCGCTGTACCTGATCGACCGATTCGAGGAGGGCAAGTCGATCTACGACATCGATTTCGATTTCATCGAAGGAGTCGACCGCCATCCGGTCGGACACGGCCTGAAGCTGGTGGACCACATGACCCACAACGTCTACCGTGGCCGCATGGCCTATTGGTCGCGGTATTACGAGCGCTTGTTCAATTTCAGAGAGATCCGCTACTTCGATATCCAGGGCGCGCATACCGGCCTGACGTCCAAGGCCATGACGGCACCGGATGGGCAGATCCGTATTCCGCTGAACGAAGAGTCGGCCAAGGGCTCGGGCCAGATCGAGGAGTTCCTGATGGAATTCAACGGCGAAGGTATCCAGCACATCGCGCTGCTGTGCGACAACCTGATCGACAGCGTCGACAAGTTGCAGATGGCCGGCATACCGCTGATGACGGCGCCCAACGACGTCTATTACGAGATGATCGAAGAGCGACTGCCGGGCCATGGCCAGCCGGTGGGGGAGTTGCAGGCGCGCGGCATCTTGCTCGATGGCAGCACCGAAGGCGGCAAACCCAAGCTGCTGCTGCAGATCTTTTCCAAGGCCTTGCTGGGCCCGGTGTTCTTCGAGTTCATCCAGCGCGGCGGCGACGATGGTTTCGGTGAAGGCAATTTCAAGGCCTTGTTTGAGTCGATCGAGCGCGACCAGATTGCGCGCGGCGTCGTCGGGGCGGTCTGAGCCATGTCGGGCCTGTCGTACCAGAGCGGGTTCGGCAACGAATTTGCCACCGAAGCCTTGCCCGGCGCCTTGCCGGTAGGGCGCAATTCGCCGCAGCGTTGTGCCTATGGCCTGTACGCCGAACAACTATCGGGCACGGCTTTCACGGCGCCGCGTGCCGAGAACCGCCGCTCCTGGCTGTACCGCATCCGCCCGAGCAGCATGCACCAGCCATTTGTGCAGGTCGACGCCGGCCGGCTGACAGCCGACTTCAGCGCCGCACCACCGCCCAACCAGTTGCGCTGGAATCCGTTGCCGATGCCCAGCGTGCAGACCGACTTTGTCCAGGGGCTGGTCACGATGGCCGGCCACGGCGGTGCGCAGGGGCAGTCCGGCGCGGCGGTCCATCTCTACGCAGCCAACCAGGGCATGCGCGAGCGGGTGTTCTACAACGCTGATGGCGAAATGCTGATCGTGCCGCAGCTCGGGCGGCACCGTTTCGTGACCGAGCTGGGCATCATCGAGGCCGAGCCGCACGAGATTGTCGTGATCCCGCGTGGTGTGCGGTTCCGGCTCGAATTGCCCGAAGGGCCGGTGCGTGGTTATGTGTGCGAGAACTTCGGCAGCCTGTTTCGCCTGCCCGACCGTGGACCGATCGGCTCCAACGGGCTGGCCAACACGCGCGACTTCCTGACGCCGCACGCCGCTTATGAAGATGTCGACGGCCAGTTCGAGTTGCTGGCCAGATTTCAGGGCCAGCTGTGGTCGGCCGCCATGGACCATTCGCCGCTGGATGTGGTCGCCTGGCATGGCAACTACGCGCCGTACAAGTACGACCTGCGCCACTTCAACACCATCGGCTCGATCAGCTACGACCATCCGGATCCATCGATCTTCCTGGTGCTGCATTCGGTGTCCGACACGCCCGGCGTCAGCAACATCGACTTCGTGATCTTCCCGCCGCGCATCCTGGCGATGCAGGACACCTTCCGTCCGCCCTGGTTCCACCGCAATATCGCCAGCGAATTCATGGGGTTGGTGCACGGCCAATACGATGCCAAGGCCGAGGGATTCGCCCCCGGCGGCAGCAGCCTGCACAACAGCATGACCGGCCATGGCCCCGACGCGTTGACCTTCGAGAAGGCCAGCCATGCCGACCTGTCCAAACCCGACATGATCACCGACACCATGGCGTTCATGTTCGAAACCCGCTGCGTGCTGAGCCCCACGGCCGATGCGTTGCAATTGCCAGAGCTGCAGCGCGACTACTTCCGCTGCTGGCAGGACCTGAAGAAACATTTCAATCCGGAGCGGCCATGAGTTTTTCCATCGACGACACGCACGACGCGGCGCTGCAGAGCTGGCTGGCATCGGCCAACGACCCGGCGACCGAGTTTCCGATCCAGAACCTGCCGCTGGGCCGCTTCAGGACCAGCGTGTCCGCGCCGTGGCGGCTGGGCACCGCTATCGGCGACCAGATCGTCGACCTGCAGTTGGCCGGTCTGGTCAAGTCCCAGGACGCCAATCGGCTGATCGGCTCGGACCTGGCAACGCGCCAGTCGCTGCGCCGGGGTTTGTCCGAGGGTCTGCGCGCCGGCAGTGCAGAGCAGGCTGAGTTCGAAGCTGCATTGGTGCCGCAGTCGACGGTGGAGTTGGGCCTGCCCTGCTACATCGGTGACTACACCGATTTCTATACCAGCCTGCACCACGCGACCACGATCGGCAAGCAGTTCCGGCCCGACAACCCGCTGCTGCCCAATTACAAGTGGGTGCCCATCGGTTACCACGGACGCGCATCGTCGATCTGCGCCAGTGGGCACGGTTTCCATAGACCCAACGGACAGACCAAGGCGCCTGACGCAGATGCGCCCAAGCTCGGGCCCTGCGCGCGGCTGGACTACGAACTCGAACTTGGCATCGTCGTCGGGCGAGCCAATGCGATGGGCGACGCGGTGGCCATGCAGCAGGCGCAGGACCATGTCTTTGGCCTGGCGCTGTTCAACGACTGGAGTGCACGTGACATCCAGGGCTGGGAGTACCAGCCGCTGGGCCCGTTTCTGTCGAAAAACTTCGCCAGCACCTTGTCGCCATGGATCGTCACGATGGAGGCCCTGGCGCCGTATCACCTGCCGTTCACCCGTCCCGCCGACGATCCGCAGCCGCTGCCTTACCTGGATTCGCCCGAGAACCGCGCTGGCGGTGCCATGGACATTGAACTGGAAGTCTGGCTGCAGACCGGGAAGATGCGCGCCGACGGCCACGCGGGCGAACGCCTGTCGTGTTCGAATTTCAAGGACGCCTACTGGAGCGTGGCGCAACTGATCGCACACCACACGGTCAACGGCTGCAACCTGGCCAGCGGCGACCTGCTCGGCTCCGGAACCTTGTCCGGGCCGCTGGCGGAGCAGGGCGGTTCGATGATGGAACTCAGCGGGGGCGGCAAGAAGCCGATCGGACTGGCCAATGGCGAGTCGCGCACCTGGCTGCAAGATGGCGACAGCATCATCCTGCGCGGTTATTGCCAGCGACAGGGTTTTCGCCGCATCGGTTTCGGCGAGTGCCGGGGCACGGTGTTGCCGGCGCGGTCGCCGGCCTGATCGGGGCCACCATGCGCGACAAGGCCAAGGACAAGGACAAACACGGCGCGGCCGCGGGGGCAGTGCCCGAACGCGCGGACTGGACCATCGACCAGGGATGGGACAACTACAGCCCACAGGACCACGCGGTCTGGAAGACGCTGTTCGATCGCCAGAGCAGCTTGTTGCCAGGACGCGCCTGCGACGAATTCGTTGCAGGCATGCGGCAATTGCCGATCGGCGCCGACGCGATCCCGGATTTTCGGCGTCTCAGTGACGTATTGATGCGCCAAACCGGCTGGCAGGTCGTCGCGGTGCCGGGCCTGGTGCCGGACGAAGTCTTTTTCGACCATCTGGCGAACCGGCGTTTTCCGGCCGGGCATTTCATCCGCAAGGCGAACGAACTCGACTACCTGGAAGAACCCGACGTCTTCCACGATGTGTTCGGCCACGTGCCGATGCTGATGAATCCGGTGATCGCCGATTTCGTGCAGGCCTATGGTGTGGGCGGGCTGCGTGCGCAGCAGCTCGGTGTGTTGCCCAACCTGGCTCGGGTGTACTGGTACACGGTCGAATTTGGCCTGGTGAAGCAGAAGGACGGCCTGCGCATCTATGGCTCGGGCATCGCGTCGTCGTATACCGAGTCGGTGTTTGCACTGGAGAATCCCTCGCCCAACCGGATCGGATTCGATCTGGAGCGTGTGATGCGCACCCACTACCGCATCGACGATTTCCAGGAGGTCTACTTCGTGCTCGACAGCCTGGACGATCTGCTGCAGCTGGCCAAGATCGATTTCGCCCCGATCTACGACCGGGTCGGCGCGGCATCGGAGCTGCAGCCGGGCGATGTGCTGGCGTCGGATCGCCTCGTTCACCGTGGCAGCGGCCAGTACCACCGCGACGGCGGCGCGGCGTTTCCGGGTTGAATTTGGCGCCTGGATCTCAAAGTGCCGCCGATCGCGGCAGGCCGCGCTCGCGCTGCAACGCATCGATCCGTTGATGAACTTCAATGAGTTCGGAGGCACGCGCCAATGAGGAGCCGCGCAGCAGGTGGATGCCGGCTTCGGTGACGATGAAGTCCATCGGTATGTCGTGTCTGTGTGGCCGGATAGTGTCGATGCGCGACAACTCATGGGCCACGCCGATCTTCAGTGGCTGGGGCGACAAGCATGCCAGCGTGCGGTCGAAATATCCGCCACCGTAACCCAGGCGGTAGCCACGGCTGTCAAAGCCG
>Ga0105046_10008191_pt1 | contig 16440 bp, 16 predicted proteins | sample MAT03_FD_78385 | JGI IMG/M metagenome (GOLD analysis project Ga0105046, IMG submission 78385) | Freshwater microbial communities from Lake Fryxell liftoff mats and glacier meltwater in Antarctica - MAT-03 (megahit assembly) | ecosystem: Environmental > Aquatic > Freshwater > Ice > Liftoff...
AGTGCACCGATCTCACCGAGTCGCTGCAGGATGGATTTCGGGTAAATGCCGCGTCGGTCAATATCGTCGGCCAGTTCGGCCAGTGGGCCGTCGGCCAGCTCCCGGACAGCGGCCAGCAGCGCTGAAGCGGGCGAGCCCGGGTCTGAATTTTTCGTATGGCTGGCTGCATTTGCTGCACGGTCTAGGACTTCCATGGACACTCCGGCTTGGGGTTGGATAGGCGTGAACGCGCGAAGTCAGGCCAGCGCAATCTCGAACGCGATCGGGTTGCGTATGCTGTTGGCCACCGGCGAGTAAAAGTTGGCGTGTTGCACGATCTCGTCGAGTACTTCCCGTGTTGCATCACCCTCGATGACCACCTTCACGCGAATTGCCTGGAAGCCCATCTCCGGCGCCTCCTTGGGGGCGCCGCCGGCGCCCCACGCCGCCGGGTTGCCGATGTCGCCTTCCATGAAAATTTCCAGCTTGGTCAGCTTGACTTGTTTCCAGGTCGCCACGGCGGTGATACCAACCGCCAGGCAGCCGCCCAGGCCCGACAGCACGATTTCGCCGGGCGCCGGCGCGGTGTTTTCGCCGAACAGGTGCACGGGCTCGTCCACCACCACCGGCGTATGGTCGCCGACGTAGCTGAGCGAGCGGTACATGCCCTGCATCACGGTGCGAACCTTGTTGGTGCCGCGTGAAGCCGGGTTGGCGCTGCCCTTGGCGGCGAAGGCGGCCAGGCCGTCGCCGTCAATGGGCTTGAGGTACGCCTTCACGGTGCTGCTGGCGGCGGGTTCGATAACGGTGTCCACGGACATGGGAAGTCTCCTGATCGGTTGGGCAATAAATGGGAAAAGCGGGAGGCAACTCAAGCGGCCAGGGCCAGTACCGTTGGTTTGGCTTTCGTCACCGGCGCGTCGGTTTCAATCGGCAGCGAGTCGTCGCGCGACCACTCGTTCCATGAGCCGAAGTACATGCGTACATCAGAGAAGCCGGCCTGCTTGAGCGCCAGAAAAGTGTTGGAAGCCCGTGCGCCCTTGAAGCAGTAGAGGTAAACCGTGTCGTCGGTACCAATGCCGGCGGTAGCGCATTCGGCCTGAACTTCCAGCGGCGACTTGAACACCGGGCCCTGTGCGGAAGGCTTCATGAAGCGGTACCACTCGATCCATTTGGCACCCGGCAGGCGGCCCTTGCGTGGCGCAAAGTCCTTGCCGTAGGGCGAAGAGCTCTCACCAGTCCATTCGTCGATGTCGCGCACGTCCAGCAGAGCCACGTCGCTGCCCAGTGCAGCGGCGACGTCGTCCTTGGTCAGCATCACATCGCTCATGGCCAGATCCGCCGGGAAGGTTGCAGCTTGCGGCGTCGCAGCCTCGGTGCTGACTGGCAGGCCCTGTGCTTTCCAGGCGGAAAAGCCGCCGTTGAGCACCTTGATCTTCGGGTAGCCGAGCCAGGTCAGCAGGTAGTAGCCGCGGCAGGACTGGCCATAGCCGCTGTTCAGCGCGTCTTCGTAAAAAACCGCTGTCTCCAGGCCAGACAGGCCGACGGCGCCGAAGTGTTCGGCAAAGGTGGATTTGAGGGCGCTCAGGCCTTCTGCCGTGGAGGTGGCCAGAAAGGTGAAGATTTCGCGCATGTTGACCGCGCCGGGCAGGTGGCCGGCCGCGTAGGTATCGGCATCGCGTGTGTCGATGATGACCACCGGCTCGGCGCCCATCATGCGTGAGAGTTGTTCGGGGGAAACAAGAACGCTGTCGGTCGTCATGGCAATCTCCAGATGAGGTCACGGCACATGCCGTTGTCACCCTATTGCAACCGTCGTGCCAGCGCATCCCGCCCGAAAAACTCATAACAAAATATGCTTTTGGCCCTTATTCCACGGACATAATGCGCTATGAATTACATAGCAAGTATTATTTTGACAATACGATGAAGCCGACACAATGGCTACAGATTGTCGACATTGTGCAGACCCAGTTTGCGCAACCGGTAACTGAACTGCCGCACGGTCAGGCCCAGCGCCTGCGCCGCGCGCGACTGGTTGCTACCGTGCTCCTGTAGCGCCTGTCGCAGTTGCGTCGCCGGGTGCGACTGCACGTCCTGGTAGGCGCGCACCACAGGCGGCGCCGGGTTGACCGGGGCAGCGCGCTTGTCTGCGGGGGCCGTGTCCTGGACCGCGTCCTGCTCGCGCGGTAAAAACCGCTCCAGCTCGTCGCCGCTGACCACGGCGCTGTCGGTCAGCAGCACCAGTCGTTCGATCACGTTGCCGAGTTCCCGGATATTGCCGGGCCAGAGGTGTTGCTCCAGCCGGGCCAGCGCAGACGGCGAAAGGTTGACGTTGCGCTGGTTGGCCTGGTTGGTCCGGCTGAGGAAATGCAGGGCCAGTGGCCGGATGTCTTGCTGGCGTTCGCGCAAGGACGGAAGCCTGATCGGGATCACATTGAGCCGGTAAAACAGGTCGCGCCTGAAAGTGCCTGCCAGCACGTCCTGCGCCAGGTCCCGGTTGGTGGCCGCCACCACCCGCACCGCCACCTGGATCTCGCGCTTGCCACCCAGGCGCACGATGGTGCCTTCCTGCAAGGTGCGCAGCAGCTTGGTCTGCATGGCCAGTGGCATCTCGCCAATCTCGTCGAGAAAAATCGTGCCTCTGTCGGCCTGCTCAAACCAGCCGGCGCGCGTGGTTTGTGCGCCGGTGAAGGCACCGCGCTCGTAACCAAACAGCTCGGACTCAAACAGGGTGTCAGGAATCGCCGCGCAGTTGACCTTGATGAAAGGCCGGTCGCGGCGCTGGCTGGACAGGTGCACAGCGCGTGCAAACAGCTCCTTGCCGGTACCTGATTCGCCGAGCAGCAGCACGCTGGCGGTGGCCTCCGAGACTCGCTCGAGCTCGCCGAGCGCCTGCAGCAACGCGGGTGAGGTGCCGATGATGCCGTAACGCGCGGCAGCCGTTTCCAGCGCACGCGTGAGCAGCTGGTTTTTGGCCTGCAGTACCCGCGTTTTTTCTGCCACCAGCGCTTGCAGCTGCAGCAATTGGCCAGCCAGCGTGGCCAGGATTCTCAGCACCGCCACATCGTCGGCGAGTTGCCGGTCCCGGCTGCGGATGCGGTGGCAGGCCAGCACGCCGATGACCTCACGGTTCACTTCAATCGGCAGCGCGATGAAAGCCACGATGTCTTGCGGCAACTGTGCACGCGCCACAGCGCGCACCAGAAATTGCGGCTCGGCGTCAATGTCCTGCACGATGATGGGCTGCGCCGTTGCCAGCACCCGGCCCGTGATGCCTTCACCCGGGCCGTAGCGGCCGCGCGCCATTTCGGCTTGTGTCAAGCCGTAGGCATATCGAATGGCCGAGCTGGGGGCGGGTGCCCCGGCAGGCCGGGCGCCGGGTTTCCGGTCCGCCAGCCCTTCCAGGGCAATGTCGCCCACAAAGTCAGCCAGCACGATGCGACCCCGGTTCAGGCCCAGCAGCTCCGACATCAGGTGCAGCATTTCGCGCATCACCACCTCGGGTGCCAGGCTTTTGCCAACCAGGCGCATGACCTCGCTCATGAGCAGCAGCTCCTGGGCGCGCCATTGGGTTGCGGCAGCAGCTTTGGCTGTGGACGAGGGTGGCGGGGGCATGGTCCGAACAAGCAATAAGTCAGCCATGTGCGCTTGGTCGTCTGTAATGTAGAGGGTTCCCAGGGCCGGGGCGCACGCGCCGGGTTGCAGTTGCAGCCTTTATGGCGCAAAATGCGCCATAAAGGAGTACGTCATGACCACCCCCAGCAACTTCGCGTCCGTCAAGCTCCCGCTGAGCCTGGTTGAGCAGGCCCGAGAAGCGGCCCAACCTCTGCGTCGATCGGCAGCGGGCCAGATCGAGTACTGGGCCACGCTCGGTCGCGTGGTCGAGCATTCTGGCTTGACGGTTCAAGAGGCGCAGACGGCGATTGAGGCTTATGAAGCCGCAGCGCGCAAGGCACGGCAAACGCGCGCCGTCGCAGACCTGACCAGCCGCTTGCTTGCGGTTGAAGTAAGCGGCTCGCTGGCACAACGGGTGCGGGAAGTGGTGGAAGAAAACCGCAAACTCGCCAGCTAGTGCCGGTTTTTCATCTGCTGGCGGGTCCTAATGGCGCGGGCAAGTCCACCCTCTACCGCGCCTTGGTGCGCGATGGCATCCTCAGCGCCGACCTGGCGTTTATTAACGCTGACCTTTTTGAACGCGAGCACCTGCAACACATCACCGATCCTGTGCGGCGTTCACAAGCCGCCAGAGACTGGGCTGATGCGCAACGCGCGATCAAACTGGTTGGTGGCGAGTCGTTCGCCAGCGAGACGGTTTTCTCCCATGAGTCCAAGCTGGCCCTGCTCGACGAGGCGCTTGCGCAAGATTACGTGGTGGCTCTGTATATCGTGGCACTGGACGACCCCCAGCGCCTCTTGGCGCGGGTGCAGCGTCGTGTGCGGGAGGGAGGGCATTTTGTGCCGCCTGACAAAATCCTCGCGCGTTATCCCCGCACCTTGAGCAATCTGTCCCACGCTGTTGGTCTGGCGACGGTGGCGTATCTATATGAAGCGCGTGATCTGGAGGACGGCGGACCGTTCATGGTCGCCATGTGCGAGGGAGTCAAGGTGACCACTTTTGCCGATCACCTGCCGCGCTGGACCCAAACGGTGTTGGGCGTGGAAGAGATAGGTTGATGCCTGGCTGCGGACCTACCCCCGCATCAACGCTTCAATCTCATCCGCCTTGACAGGCACACCGCGCGTCATCAGCTCGCAGCCTTTGTCAGTCACCAGGGCGTCGTCCTCGATGCGGATACCGATGTTCCAGAACTCTTTCGGCACCCCCTTGGCCGGACGCACATAGATACCGGGCTCTATGGTGGTCACCATGCCAGGTCGCAGAATGCGCGAGGGCTTGCGCATCACGGTCTGACCCAGCGCGTCTTTTTCCTCGCGCGGCTTGCTGCCGGGCTCGGTGTAGTCGCCGCAGTCGTGCACATCCATGCCCATCCAGTGGCCGGTGCGGTGCATGTAGAACTGCCGGTAGGCGCCGGATTCCAGCACATCATCCACCTTGCCGTGTTTGGCTTTGGACAGGAGGCCGGTGTCGAGCATGCCCTGGGCCAGCACGCGCGTGGCGGCGTCATGCGGGTCCATGAAACGTTTGCCGGGTTTGGTCACCTTCACGGCGGCATCCTGCGCGGCCAGCACGATGTCGTACAGCGTGCGTTGCGCCGGGGTGAACTTGCCGTCAGCCGGAAAAGTGCGGGTGATGTCGCTGGCGTAGCCGTCGAGCTCGCAGCCCGCATCGATCAGGCACAAGTCACCGGCCTTGAGCTCGGCATCACCGGCGCGGTAGTGCAACACGCAGGCGTTGGCGCCGGCCGCGACGATGCTGGTGTAGGCCGGGTACTGTGAGCCGTGGCGGCGAAACTCGTGCAGCAGCTCGGCCTCCAGGTGGTACTCGCGCAGTCCGCCCTTCACGGCCGCACGCAGCATGGCGGCCGAGGTCTGCATGGCGCGCACATGGGCACCGGCAGAGATTTTTCCGGCACGCCGCAGGATAGCCACTTCATGCGAGTCCTTGACCAGCCGCATTTCATCGAGCACCTTGCACAGGTCGTGCTGGCTTTGCGGGCATTCGGCGCCAAAACGGATGCGCGCGCGTACTTTGGCCAGCCAGCCATCGACCTGGGTTTCCAGCCCCTTGTGGGTTGCGAACGGAAACCAAACCGCTTTCTGGTTGGCCAGCAGCGCCGGCATTTTTTCCTCGAGCAGGTCTGCGCTGAAAGCAGCGTCCACGCCCAGCGCAGCGGGCGCGGCTTTGGGGCCGAGGCGAATCCCGTCCCAGATTTCACGCTGCATATCCTTGGGCTGGCAAAACAGCGTGCTGCGGCCGTTGGACTCCACCGTCAGCCAGGCCCCGGGCTCACTGAAACCGGTCAGGTAATAAAAATAGCTGTCGTGCCGGTAGGCAAAGGTGCTATCCCGGTTGCGCTGTGCCTCAGGGGCGGTGGGCAGCAAGGCGATACCGCCACCGGCGGCTTTCAGTGCGCGTGCCAGTGTGGCGCGGCGCTTCTCGTAAATCGTGGTCATATGCAAAGCGCTTTCTCAGCCAGTGGTGTTGAGCTCGGCCAGACGTTCGGGCGTACCCACGTCGGTCCATGGGCCTGAATATAGCGCCGCTGTCACTTGCCCGCTGTTCATGGCGCGCCGCAGCAATGGTGCCAGTGCGGCTTTTTCGCCGACGGGGGTGTCCCGGAACAACGCGGGCCGGTACAGCCCCAGCGTGCTGTAAGTGAACCGTTCATCTGCGCGGGACAAGGCCAGGGCCTGCGCGCTGATGCCAAAGTCCCCCTTGGGGTTGTGCGGCGGATTGGGCACCAGATAAATATGCGCCAGCGCAGAAGAGGCGGCAAAACGCTGCGCGTCAGCCGCCGGAAAATCAAAACCTGGCATGAACACATCACCCGCCACCAGCCAGAAAGGGGCGTCCTGTAGCTGCAGCAAGGCGGTGGCAATACCGCCGGCGGTCTCGAGCGCGCCGCCAAAAGCCGCGCCTTCGTGCGAATAGCAAATGCGCAGGCCGAAGGCCGCACCGTCGCCCAGCGCCGCCGGAAACTGCTCTTCCAGCCAGGCGGTGTTGATCACCACGTCAGTGACGCCGGCGCGTGCCAGGCTTTCGAGGTGCCAGACGATCAGTGCCTTGCCCTGCACCCTGAGCAAGGGCTTGGGCGTTTGGTCGGTCAGCGGCCGCATGCGGTCGCCGCGGCCAGCGGCCAGAATCAGGGCTTGGGTGGTCATGTGTCCCGGATTATCGCCGCTTGGGCATTAAATCGCCCTCTGGCCCTTATTCCGTGTGCGTAAACAGCTATTGAATTCATAGCGACTTCGGTTCGTGCTGCGGCAGGCTGCGTTGCCGCCTGCCGCACCAAGCGCATCCCGTAAAATCTGGGGTTGTCCCGCGTTCGTGGCAATTTACCAATTGCCTGCCGTGCCGGGATGTGTCTGACTCGCCTCACCACCTACCTGGACCCCCACGCAATGGCTGACCACACCTCATCCCTCATGGCCAATTCGATTCGGGCGCTTGCCATGGATGCCGTGCAACAGGCCAACTCCGGCCACCCGGGCGCGCCCATGGGCATGGCCGACATGGCGGTGGCGCTGTGGGGCCGACACCTCAAGCACAGCCCGCACAACCCACATTGGTTCAACCGCGACCGTTTTGTGCTGTCCAATGGCCACGCCTCGATGCTGATTTATGCGCTGCTGCACCTGACGGGTTACGCGCTGCCGATCAGCGAGTTGAAAAACTTCCGCCAATTGCACAGCAAAACGCCCGGCCACCCCGAGGTCGGCTACACCCCGGGCGTGGAGACCACCACCGGCCCGCTGGGCCAGGGCATCGGCAACGCGGTGGGCATGGCGCTGGCCGAGAAGCTGCTGGCGACTGAATTCAACCAGTCCGACCACGCGATTGTTGACCACCACACCTATGTCTTCCTCGGCGACGGCTGCCTGATGGAAGGCATCAGCCACGAGGCCTGCGCGCTGGCCGGTGCCTGGAAGCTGAGCAAACTAATTGCAATGTACGACGACAACGGTATTTCGATCGATGGCCAGGTCACGCCCTGGTTCATCGACAACACAGCGTTGCGTTTTGCCGCCTACGGCTGGAACGTGATTGGCCCCATCGACGGCCATGATGTCGAGGCGGTCGCACGCGCGCTGGTGGATGCCAAAAACAGCGCCGACAAACCCACGCTGATTGTCTGCAAGACCCACATCGGCCAAGGCTCGCCGAATCGCGCCAACACCGCCAAGGCCCACGGCGAGCCGCTGGGTGCCGAAGAAATCAAGCTCACGCGCGAAGCTCTCGGCTGGACCCACGCGCCTTTCGATATACCGAAAGAAGCCTACGAAGCCTGGGACGCCAAGGCCAAAGGCCTGGCACTTGAGGCCAACTGGGACGCCAAATTTGCGGCCTACAAAGTCGCGCACCCCGAACTGGCGGCAGAGTTCACGCGCCGCATGAAGGGGGATCTGCCGCGTGCGTTTTCGCAGATCGCGGTGGACACCGTGGTGGGCGCGCACACCAAGGCCGAGACCGTGGCCTCGCGCAAGGCCTCGCAGATTGCGCTGGAAGCCTTCACCGCCGGCCTGCCCGAAATGCTGGGCGGCTCGGCGGACCTGACCGGCTCCAACCTGACCAACACCAAGAGCACACCCGCGCTGCGTTTTGATCTGGCCGGCGATGTCGTCATGACCGACACAGCCGACGGCGGCGAGGTCATTGGCCGCCACATCAACTACGGCGTGCGCGAGTTCGGCATGGCCGCCATCATGAACGGCATTGCGCTGCACGGTGGCTACATTCCCTACGGCGGCACTTTCCTGACTTTCAGCGACTACAGCCGCAACGCCATCCGTATGGCCGCGCTGATGAAGATCCGCGTGGTGCACGTGTTCACGCACGACTCCATTGGTCTCGGTGAAGACGGCCCGACGCATCAGTCAATCGAACACGCCGCCAGTCTGCGCCTGATCCCCAACCTGGATGTCTGGCGTCCGGGCGACACGGCTGAAACCGCAGTGGCCTGGGCTGTGGCCCTGCAAAACAAGAACAAACCGACGGCCCTGCTGCTGAGCCGCCAGAACCTGCCCTATGCGCCTAAGAACGACCTCGGCGAGATCAGCAAGGGTGCGTATGTGCTGGCCGAGCCGGCCGAAGTGGGCCTGAACAAAAAAGCCCAGGCCGTGATCATTGCCACTGGCTCTGAAGTGCAGCTGGCGCTGAAGGCACAGGAGCTGCTGGCCGCCCGCAAAATCGCCGTGCGCGTGGTCTCCATGCCCAGCACCACGACCTTCGACAAACAAAAGCCGGCCTACAAGTCCGAGGTCTTACCCGAGGGCATTCCGCGCATCGCGGTCGAGATGGGCGTTACCGACGGCTGGTGGAAATACGGCTGCGCTGCGGTGGTCGGCATCGACAGTTACGGCGAATCGGCACCCGCGCCGGTACTGTTCAAACATTTCGGTTTCACGCCCGAAAACGTAGCCGACACCGTGCGCAAGGTGTTGTCAAAGCGTGTGTCATCCCGGGCGTGACCCGGGATCCATGCAGCGAATAGACAGCCTCACTTTTTGCCACCATGGATTGCGGATCAGGCCTGCCCCGGGCTTGACCCGGGGTCCGCAATGACACCCTCACATATTTCATCATCCAGGAGCCATCAACATGACCATCAAACTAGGTATCAACGGCTTCGGCCGTATCGGGCGCAATGTCTTGCGCGCCGCCGTGCAGAATTTCAGCGACATCGAGATCGTTGGCATCAATGACCTGCTGGAGCCCGATTACCTCAAATACATGTTGCAGTACGACTCGGTGCACGGCCGCTTCAAGGGTGAGGTCTCGGTCGAGGGCAATACGCTCATCGTCAATGGCAAGAAAATCCGCCTCACGCAAGAGCGCGACCCTGCCGCCCTGAAATGGAACGAGATTGGCGCCGACATCGTGCTCGAAGCCACCGGCCTGTTCCTCGACAAAGCCTCGGGTGAAAAGCACCTCGCCGCCGGTGCCAAAAAAGTCATTTTCTCGGCCCCGTCGAAAGACGACACGCCGATGTTTGTTTACGGCGTCAATGACAAAACCTACGCCGGCCAGGCCATCATCTCCAACGCCAGTTGCACCACCAACTGCCTGGCGCCGATTGCCAAGGTGCTCAACGACAAATGGGGCATCAAGCGCGGCCTGATGACCACCGTGCACGCGACCACCGCCACGCAAAAAACCGTGGACGGCCCGAGCAACAAGGACTGGCGCGGCGGCCGCGGCATCCTGGAAAACATCATTCCGTCCAGCACCGGCGCGGCCAAGGCCGTGGGTGTGGTGATCCCCGAGCTCAACAAAAAGCTGACCGGCATGTCCTTCCGTGTGCCCACCTCTGATGTGTCCGTGGTCGATCTGACCTGCGAACTCAACAAGGAAGCCACTTTGAGCGAAATCTGCGCCGAGATGAAAGCGCAAAGCGAAGGCGCTCTCAAGGGCATCCTCGGCTACACCGAAGACAAAGTGGTCGCCACCGACTTCCGCGGCGATGCCCGCACCTCGATCTTTGACGCCGACGCCAGCATCGCGCTGGACAGCACCTTCATCAAGGTCATCGCCTGGTACGACAACGAATGGGGTTACTCCAACAAGTGCCTGGAGATGGTGCGCGTGGTCGCCAAGTAAGCCTTCCTGCGGCGGCGAAAAATCGCCTCCACGCAGGTGCGCGCTCGGCCCAGCCCCGGCGCATGCCTCATGATAAAAATAGGCTCCAGCCCTTGTATAACGGGCGTAAGAAGCTATCAATAAAATAGCAACTGGCAAATGCTTTGGCTGTAGTTTCCCAAGAGGTTGTTGATTCGAGGTGAAGAAAGATGGCCGTTCTGCCGCTCAACGCGCCAGCGCCAGCGTCAGGCCGATGACCGCAGCAATGGCGACCACCGCCATCACGCCGGCCAGTAGCAGGAGCCGCACACGGTTGACCTCGGCGCGCCGGATCAGCTGGGTGTTCTGCTCGGCCAGGGCCTTGATCAGCTCCGACGACGCGAGCATCTGCTCGTGCAGGTCCCGGGTGGCGGTTTCCAGCGCCAGCACCTGCGCCTGCAAAGCGGCGATCGCCTGCCCTTCAGGCGACTGCTGCACGCTGGCAGCGTCATCAGGCAGCGGCCCGGTCGGCGGCGGCTTCTTGCCGACGGCATGCCATAGTTTTTTGGCGCCATCGGCCACCTTGGGCGCGTTCTTGATCACGTCCGACCAGGGAACCATCTGCAACACCGCCAGCCAGCCTAGGGCCATGGGACAACCTTTGAAGTGATGAAAAAGCAGGCAACGCCTGCGCGGTGGGCCTGCATGCAGTTTACTGGTTGTGCGCTCAGGCGACGGCCGTCTGCGGTGCTTCTGGTGCCAGTGCCGGCCTTTCCTCACGCCCGTCCGGATGGCGCGCAAAGCGCGCCGGGTCGCGCCCGTGGACCGGCGCATCGCTGTCAAACGACCAGCCGCCAAATTGCGTGCGCTGGTAGTCGGCCATGGCTTGCGCAATCTCGGCCTGGGTGTTCATCACGAAGGGGCCGTATTGCGCCACCGGCTCGGCGATCGGTTTGCCCTGCAGCAGCAAAAATTCGCCCTCGACGTCGCCGTTGACCAGTTCCAGCGCCGCATCGGCACGGAGCCGTATCGCCGAAGGGCTGCTGATGCGCTGCCCGCCCAGAGTCACTGCGTCACCCTTGAAGAAATACAGCATGCGCTGCGTGCCCTGGCCCTCAGCCGGCGGCAAGATCCAGCGCGCGCCGGCCTGCATGCGGATTGTCCAGATCGCCACGTCGGCGTCGCCCTGTGCGGCCAATGAATCAGGTGGCGGTGCCAGTGGTGCCAGCGCGGCCTGGCCGGCCTCCTGTAGCGGGCCGGCAATCACGGCCACCTCGCTCGTGCGCCCCTGTGCATCGGTGTCCACGCGGCGCGGAAGGGTCTCCGACCACAACATCGTGAAATGCGGCTGGCTCATCTTGCTGCGCGCCGGCAGGTTCAGCCAGATCTGGAACAGCTCCAGCGGGTTGTCGTTTTGCTGGTCCAGCAGCGGAAACATCTCCGCGTGCACGATGCCCTTGCCGGCGGTCAGCCACTGCACATCGCCGCCGCCGAACCGCGCGGTCGCGCCCAGCGAATCCGAATGGTCGATCAGGCCCTTGCGCACAATCGTCACGGTCTCAAAGCCACGATGCGGGTGCGGCGGAAAGCCCGGCACGGTTTCACCGTGGTACATGCTCCAGCCGTCCGTGCGGCTGAAGTCCTGGCCCATGGCGCGGCCGGCCAGCGAGGCAGCTGGCCCCATGTCGGCATTGGCCTTGGGGTAGGCGTCGTCGTGGTACGCGCAGAACAGGAAGGGGTCGATGGTCTCCCACGGAAAACCGAGGGGCTTGACCTGGAGAACAGGGCTGGCTAGGCTGGCGGAAGTGACGGGAGAAGCAGGCATGGCGTGGCCTTTGCGGCGTGGGACTTTCAAAAAACCCACATGAGGCTGTGGCCGCGTTGTTTCAAGCCATCCCGCGGCAGCTGCGCTACGCGGCGCGGCGTGCAGGCTCAGGCCTTGAGTTTCCAACCGGCGCGGAAAATCCACCACACCGCGCCCAGGCACAGCGCCAAAAAGCCGAGGATGGCGGCCACGCTGATGCCCACGTTGACGTCAGCCACGCCATAAAAACTCCAGCGGAATCCGCTGATCAGGTAGACCACCGGATTGAACAGCGCGATTTTCTGCCACAGCGGCGGCAGCATGTTGAGCGAGTAAAACGCGCCGCCCAGAAAAGTCAGGGGCGTGACGATCATCAGCGGCACGATCTGCAGCTTCTGGAAGTTGTCCGCCCACAGCCCGATGATGAAACCGAACAGGCTGAAAGTCAGCGCCGTCAGCAGCAAAAAGCACAGCATCCAGAAAGGATGGGCAATCTGATACGGCACAAACAGGCGCGCCGTCGCCAGAATCAGCAGGCCCAGCAGCACAGACTTGCTGGCCGCAGCGCCCACATAACCCATCACCACTTCCATGGATGACACCGGCGCTGACAGCAGCTCGTAAATCGTGCCCGACCATTTGGGCATGTAGATGCCGAAAGCCGCGTTGGAGATGCTCTCGTTAAGCAGCGACAGCATGATCAGGCCGGGAATGATGAAGGCGCCGTAGCTGATGCCGTCAATGTCACCCATGCGCGAGCCAATGGCCGCGCCGAAGACGACGAAGTACAGCGAGGTCGAGATCACCGGCGAGACGATGGACTGCGCCAGCGTGCGGAAGGTGCGCGCCATTTCAAAGCGGTAGATCGCGCCGATGCCCTGCCAGTTCATGCGATCACCCCGGCCTTGCTGCTGGCTGGCGCATCGGCCGGCCTGCCCGCATGGACCAGGCTCACGAAGATGTCTTCCAGCGAGCTCTCGCTTGAATGCAGGTCCTTGAAATCGATGCCCAGCCCGGCGAGTTGTTTCAGCAGGGCGCCGATGCCGGTTTCCTCCTGCTGGGTATCGAAGGTGTAGACCAGCGCCTGGCCGCCCTCTGACAATTCCAGTGGCAGCCCAACCAGCGCCGCAGGAATGGCCTGCAGCGGCGCGCGCAGTTGCAAGGTCAGCTGCTTTTTGCCGAGCTTGCGCATCAGCACCGCCTTGTCTTCCACCACGATCAGCTCGCCCTTGCTGATCACGCCGATGCGGTCGGCCATTTCCTCGGCCTCCTCGATGTAGTGTGTGGTCAGGATGATGGTGACGCCGCTTTCGCGCAGCTGGCGCACCATCTGCCACATGCCCTGGCGCAATTCGACATCGACGCCGGCCGTGGGTTCGTCGAGAAACAGAATTTGCGGCTCATGCGACAGCGCCTTGGCAATCAGCACCCGCCGCTTCATGCCGCCCGACAGCGTCAAGATCTTGTTGTCCTTCTTGTCCCACAGCGACAGGTCTCGCAACACCTTCTCGATGTGCGCCGGGTTGGCCGGCTTGCCAAACAGGCCCCGGCTGAAGCTTACCGTCGCCCATACGGTTTCAAACGAGTCGGTGGACAGCTCCTGCGGCACCAGCCCGATTTTTGCGCGCGCCGCACGGTAGTCGCGGACGATGTCATGCCCATCGGCCGTCACACTGCCCGAGCTGGGCCGGACGATGCCGCAGACAATGTTGATCAGCGTGGTCTTGCCGGCGCCGTTAGGCCCCAACAAGGCGAAAATTTCGCCGCGCTGAATGGCCAGGTCCACCGACTTGAGCGCGTGAAACCCGGAAGCATAGGTCTTGCTGAGTTGCTGGATCGAAATGATGGGTTGCACGCGGCTTCCTGGTCTTGTTGCGGTGCCGGAACAGGCGGAGCCGATTTTATCCAGCCTTTGTGAAAACATGTGCGCACCGGGCATTGGCTTGAGCACCTGCCGATTCGGGACAGGCAATCGTGCGTCCGTCCTACAGCCTTCGCCGTGCCATGCGCGTAAGTTCAGGGTTCGTCCTTTGTCTACCCAGAAATAATTTTAGGCAGTTCATGGCCGAGGCAGGAAAAACTGTCTGCGCACAATTTCTCGCGCATTTTTGCTCACTCCCTAAGGACCCACATGAAATATTCCCTACTGCTTGCAGCTGTTCTTGCTACCCTCGGCCTGTCCGCCTGCGACCGGACAGTGGTAGCCCCGCCCGCCGCCGTGGTGACTGTGCCTGGCCCCGCCGGTGCCACTGGTGCGACAGGCTCAACTGGCTCCACCGGATCCACCGGCTCCATGGGCGCGACTGGTGCCGCCGGCTCCAGCACAGGCACGACGGGCGCCACTGGCGCAACCGGTGCGACGGGAGCCACCGGCTCGACCGGATACACCGGCTCGACAGGTGCTACCGGTGCTACCGGTGCCACGGGTGATACCGGTGCCAAAGGCGCAACCGGCGGCGACACCGTGGTTGTTGTGCCGCAACGGTAAGCGCTGACCGCCTGCGCGTATCGCGCTGGCTGTAATGCAAAGGCTCCTGCCATCCCGTCTGGCCGGAGTCTCTTTCATGGGTGTCTGCCCTACAGCGCCTTCTTCGGCACAAAGCCGATCACCAGCCCCTTGGCGGTGACGGTGATGGCGCCCGGCTCCAGCCCCAGGCCGTCGGTCAGCATGAGGTCTTGCGGCTTCAGTTTGTGCAGCACCACCTCCCGCAGGGACTGTTCGGCCAGCGCCGGGCCATAGGCTTGCAGCAGCGCAGCCGGCCCCGGCGGCAGTCCCGACAGGCTCAGCGTGTTCACGCGCAACTTGTGCGCGCGTATCGACTGGTCGCTGGCTTCATAACGCAGCGCAAAGTCCACGTCGAAGTTGCCCGTGGTGCTGCGTGACAGCGCCGGGCCAGCCGCGTCCACCAGCATCAGTGTGCCCAGGCGGTTTTCCCCGGGCAGCAGGCGCAGGCGCGGCGCTTGCAGCGTCAGCTCCAGCAGCCCGCCCACCGGGTAACGCATCGGAAATTTCCCGGCCACCGCCTGCTGCAGCTGCGCGCTGCTCACGGTGTGGCTCGGCTGTGCGTGCGTGGGCGTGGCGGCACCGAAGGTCAGCACGGCCAGACCGGCGGGCAGGGAGAACAGGCACTGTCTGCGTTTCATCAGCTTCCTTCAAAGGCACTAGTCTCTCAGAGGCCGTGCAGCCGTGTTCGTTCCCCACTGCGCCCGCAGCAACATCTGGTAACGCAAAAACTTCTGCCCGCCTGCAAGCCTACCCGCGCGCCATATCCCGCCCTACCCGCCCTACCCGCCATACCCGCGACGTGCCCAATCACTCAACCGGCCACTCTGGACGGGTGTGAGGACACATCATGTTGATCAAGACAACACTTCTGGTTCTGGCCGTCGCAGGCCGGACAGGCTGCCGTCTACCCCGCTGAAGCTGATGGAGACCACGGCACGGTCTGCGAGCCCGCGCCCGTTTATGTCGCGCCACTGCCTGTGTTTATCGGCGGGTCGGTGCATTACGGCTACCCGCGCGGCTCCAGCCGGCCAAATTTCTCGCACGGGCACCGCCCGCACGTTGCAGCGCCCGCACCTGCATGGCCCCAGGCAGCATCGCCAGGGACCTTGGGCAGGAATGTAAAGCTCGCGCGCAGGGTGAAACCAGATGTGAGCCCGGTCAACAGCGGGGCGGGCTGCTCCGTTGAACACGTGGCCATGTGACATCAACCTGATGGACACAAACCGCATCCAAAGGATTCCCATGAACAAATTACTCGCCACCCTGGTGACCACCCTGATTGCAGGCGCCGCGTTTGCGCAAGCAGTTGCACCTGCGGTGCCTGCCGTCCCAGCTACCCCGGCTGTCGTGAAGGCGGAAACCAAGGCCGAGAAGTCGGTGGCTGCCGCCGTCAAGAGCGAAGCCAAGGTAGACGCCAAGGCCGATGCCAAGGTGAGCAAAGCCGAAGCCAACGCCGCCGAGAAGAAAACCGAAGCCATGACCAAGGCCGCCGACACCAAGGCCAAGGCAGATGCCAAGGCCGCCAAGGCTGACCCTGAAGACAAGGCCAAGGCGACTGCCAAAGCGGAGAAGAAAGATGCCAAGGCCGACGTCAAAGCCGACAAGACCGTCATCAAGGCCGACACCAAGGTAGACACCGTGCGCATCAAGGCTGCAGGCGACAAGGCCGCCGCCAGTGCCGAAACCACCGGCGTCAAGGCAGCAGCCAAGGCCGACGTGAAAGCCGCCGGCAGCAAGTAAGAATGCTCCAGGGGGTGCAGGCAGGCTTCAGCGGCCTGCTTCACCCTTTTAAAAGACAGGCTTCGGCCTGTCTTTTTTTTATGCGTGCGAGAAAGCTTTTATGGTGCGCGGCCACGCACAGGTTGTCGTTGTTGCTGCACCCGTCATTGCGCCTGCTTGCAAGCTAAATCAGCCTTCAGCCCTTGCGCAGCGGACGTACACCGCTATCAAAACAGGAGTGGCCAGAATCGC
>Ga0105046_10008193_pt1 | contig 16439 bp, 13 predicted proteins | sample MAT03_FD_78385 | JGI IMG/M metagenome (GOLD analysis project Ga0105046, IMG submission 78385) | Freshwater microbial communities from Lake Fryxell liftoff mats and glacier meltwater in Antarctica - MAT-03 (megahit assembly) | ecosystem: Environmental > Aquatic > Freshwater > Ice > Liftoff...
CCATGGCTGTTTACTTTGATGCATTCGGACGCAGAGCCAATTTATTTACAAAAAGCTATACGATTGAGGAGAAAAACGCTTTCTGGAAAGTTTTATTTGAGCGATCTGATTTTAGACACGTACCGGCTGAACGTAAAAAGTTTATTTTAGAGGCTGCGCATTTTTCAACTTCGGTAGTGTGTCGAAAAAATACGGCCATTCAGCTGACCCGATATATAAAGGAGCCATTTTCTGAAACGGATAACCAGATTCTGAAACGTTTTGCGACTGTTTTTGAGCAAGCCTATACCCGTTTTCTCGATTTGCAAAAAGCCGAAGCACAAGCCTTAGACGCGTTAAGGCGCACTACCGTGGATCGGGTACGAGCAGAAATTGCCTCCATGCGAACGACGGGCGATCTGGAACGCATTACCCCATTGATTTGGAATGAACTGACCACACTCGGCGTACCCTTTATTCGCTGTGGGGTTTTTATTATGGATGAAGAACAGCAGCAAATCCATACCTTTTTATCCTCGCCTGACGGAAAAGCGATTGCCTCCTTCAACACTCCTTTCTCAAATCCGGGACTTTTAACTGAAGCCTTGCCCCATTGGCGAAACAAAGAAATTTATAAAACGCATTGGGATGAGGCCACTTTTTTAGCGCAAGCCCAAACACTGTTTGGGCAAGGGGCAATTTCGTCGACCGAATCATACCTGACTGAAAATAGACCGACCAGCCTCTACTTACACTTGCTCCCCTTTTTACAGGGTATGTTGTATGTTGGCAGCGACACGGCCCCGTTGACGAACGACCAATTAAGCTTGGTTCAAACCCTTGCCGATGCCTTTTCGACGGCTTATGCACGCTATGAAGATTTTAACAAGTTAGGAGTAGCCAAACAACAGGTAGAAACCGCGTTCTCTGAACTCAAAGCCACCCAAGCCCAACTGATCCAGAAAGAAAAAATGGCCTCGTTAGGTGAACTGACCGCAGGCATCGCCCACGAGATTCAGAACCCCCTCAACTTCGTTAACAACTTCTCCGAAGTGTCAGCTGAACTGGTGACCGAACTCGAAGAGGAACAGCAAAAAGCAGATCGCGATACCGAGCTGGAAGCTGAACTGCTCGGAGATCTCAAACAAAATCTCCAGAAAATCGCGCATCACGGCAGTCGGGCCAGCAGCATTGTTAAAGGCATGCTCGAACATTCGCGCACCAGCACCGGCGAACGCCAATCCACCGACCTTAATGCACTGGCTGACGAATACCTGCGACTGGCTTATCAGGGCTTGCGGGCGAAGGATAAAAGCTTTAACGCCACCCTCAAAACCGACTTTGCTGCCGATTTAAGCAACGTTGAGGTTGTTCCCCAGGAGATTGGCCGGGTGTTGCTGAACCTGTTCAATAACGCCTTTTATGCCGTTCGGGAAAAACAGAAGTCGGCGTCGGCCGATTACCAGCCTACCGTGACGGTTAGCACCAGGCAAACATATAACCAGGTAGAGATCATCGTAAAAGACAATGGCACAGGTGTGCCAGAGGCCGTAAAAGCCAAGATTTTTCAACCGTTTTTTACGACTAAGCCAACAGGCGAAGGAACAGGATTAGGCCTGTCGTTGAGTTATGATATTGTAACGAAAGGCCATAACGGAACATTAACTGTAGAAAGTGAGCAGGGCGAAGGGACAAAATTCGTAATTTCAATTCCTGCCCAAAAAACAGAACAACTGCTGAATCTTAGGTAGAAATAATAGCATTTTGTCAATAACTTAACCATCATTCCATGTACCACCTGTATCTCGTTACGTTAATCTCGCTCCTCACGTATGTTACCTGTCATGGACAAACATCGCCCGATCAAACCACATCGACTGCACCAGTCGATCTGAACGAGCGGGTTCGATTATTGGAAGAAAATCTCCGCTTTGCGAATCAGAGCCTGGCAAAAAATGTCGATGACCTGTTGTGGTATCAGAAACTAGGCGACATTGCTATTATCGACAAGGTTCGGTATGCCAGTAAGCCGCCCCATGTTATTAAAAACCCAACGGGGCAGGGGGCCAACAATCCGGTTGTGATTCCGGCTTACACCTTTGTATCACGGAAGTTTGCCACAGCCAAAAAACTGCCATTGCTCATTTTTGTACACGATGGCGTACACGGTGATTTTAGCACACTCTATGCCCACGTTGTCCGCGAGTTGGTGGAGCAGGGATATGTGATTCTGGCCCCCGAATACCGGGGCAGCGCTGGGTACGGCGGCACCTTCTACAATCAAATTGACTATGGCGATTACGAAAACGATGATGTGCTGGCCGGCAAACGCTGGGCTGTCGAAAATATGCCGCAGGTAGATGCCGACCGGGTAGGTATAATCGGTTGGAGCCACGGTGGCATGATTTCGCTGATGAACGTGTTCGACCATCCCGAAGACTACAAAGTGGCATATGCCGGTGTGCCTGTCACCGACATTATTGCCCGACTAGGCTACAAACCCCAGAGTTACCGCACCATCTTTTCGGCGGCCACTCATATTGGCAAAGACCCTTCCGAAAATGTAGCGGAATACCGTCGCCGGTCGCCGGTCTGGAATGCGCAGAAACTTCAAACGCCCCTGCTGATTCACACCAACACCAACGACGAAGACGTGAATGTGCTGGAAGTCGAATCGCTAATCAACGCCCTGAAAGCCCACGACAAGAAATTCGAATACAAGATCTATCAGGATGCACCGGGCGGACACAGTTTCAATCGGCTCGACACCAAACTGGCCCGCGATTCACGCGAAGAGATTTACAAATTTCTGGCCCGCTACCTGACCCCACCAGCCGCTGTTAAGTAAAACTATAGCCTCTAGCTGATTTTCAAGATGTACTACGTTGCACACGCAATAATTGCAATAGGTTCATAAAGTTTGCACATCGTGGCCAAGCTGTCGCGAGGCTTCTACCGAAGGCATTGGGAAGCATTCGTCAACGAATAGTAAGGCCATTAATCGGCGTCATTTTCGGTAATGGCTGCTTCAATTTCTGCCGGCTAAGCACGAACGTAAGACCAGGTATTGGCCAAGTCGGCAGCTCGAAGTGATGGATAAGCCCGAAGCAGGTCAGACTCCGCAGCTCCCAATCGTCGGGTGTGTTCCAGAAGCCAAACAGGAATTCGCGTGCGAACGATACAGGCGTTGCTACCAGCAACCCCGGCAACACGTTCAATGCCCGGAAAAGCCTCTCCTAAATCCTGCACAATCCATTGCAGAATCTGAGCTTTTTCGGCCCGGAATAGGCGACTCAGCATCTTTTCGGTTTCTGAAACGGCAGTGCTCATATTCTAAAGATATACGGTTTACCCCAAACTCACTAATTCCTTCAGTTCGTCATTGCTTAAGTCGCCCAGCCAGGTTTCACCGGTTTTTACGCTGAGGTCAGCGAGCTCTTTTTTGGACTGGATCATAGCGTCGATTTTCTCTTCCAGCGTCCCCTGGTTCATCAGGCGATAGACAAGCACGTTTTTAGTTTGGCCAATACGGAAGGCGCGGTCGGTGGCTTGTGCCTCAACAGCGGGATTCCACCAGAGGTCGTAGTGAATCACATGGTTCGCCTGCGTCAGGTTAAGACCGGTGCCTCCTGCCTTCAACGACAGAATAAAGGTATGATCGGAGCGGTTGTTCTGGAACTGCTCTACCATCCGGTCGCGGTTGGGGCGCGATGTGCCACCGTGCAGGAACAACGGCTCTTGCCCGAATTGCTGTTTGATAAATTCCTGTAACAGCACGCCCATTTCGTGATATTGCGTAAAAATCAATACCTTCTCGTGGTTAGCATAGATCGTTTCGAGCAGGTCGAGCAGCATGGTCGCTTTCCCCGAAAGGCTGGGGGCTGCATTGCCTGCTTTAAGGTATTGATAGGGGTGGTTGCCAATCTGTTTGAGGGCCGTCATTAGTTTCAGCACCAGACCGCGCCGGGCAATGCCGTCTTTGTCTTCGATGGCCCGGATGCTCTCCTGCACCACGCTCTCGTAGAGGGAGGCCTGCTCGGAGGTAAGCGAACAGAACTGGTTGTTCTCGATTTTGTCGGGCAGGTCGCTGATAATGGTCTTGTCGGTTTTGACGCGCCGGAGTAAAAACGGACTGGTCACGCGCCGGAACTGGTCAAGCCGCTGTTGGTCGCGCTCCTGCTGAATGGGCTTGCCAAACTCCTCGTTGAACTTACTGAGCCCACCCAGGTAGCCCTTGTTCACGAAGTCCATAATACTCCAGAATTCCGACAGCCGGTTCTCCACGGGCGTGCCGCTTAAAGCAATCCGAATAGGCGATTTCAGGCTTTTGACAGCTTTTGTCTGCTCTGTATCGGCGTTTTTAATGTTCTGCGCTTCATCGATGATAACCAGCGCCCAGGTAATTTTCTTTAATTTTTCGAGATCCGAACGTACCACTCCATAGGTCGTCAGCAGAAGGTCGTACTCGCTTTCCTGTTTGCTTTCCGGCAATTTCCGGTTGGAGCCATGATACACATGAGGCCGCAAATCGGGAGCGAACCGGGCAATTTCTTTTTGCCAGTTGGTAATGAGCGTCGTAGGCAGCACCACCAGGGCTTTCTGTTTTTTGAACCGGCCTTCCTGCTTAAATTTAAGCAGTAACGCAATCACTTGCAGGGTTTTACCCAAACCCATATCGTCGGCCAGCAGGCTTCCCATACCGAGGGCCGTGTTCTTGATAAGCCAGTCGTAGCCACGTTGCTGATAAGGGCGTAACTCCGCCCGGAGGTTGGCGGGCAAGGCCTGATTCTGAGTGTTGGTGAATTGCTTGATGATTTCCCGAACGTCTTCCGAGATTCCCAATCGTCCCCCTTTGTACTCCTCCGAGAGAGCCGCCCGGAGTAAATCGGTTCCGGTCAACTCCGGCGGATTTCCGAGTTGTTTGTAAAGTTTCGTAAGATCGTTCGGGTCGATCAGTACGTACTGATCCTTGATCTTGACCAGCCCCGTTGAGTTGCTCACCAACTGCTGAAACTCCTTCATACTCACCATTTCATCACCAAGGGCCACCTGCCAGTCGAAGGTAAGCATATCATCCAAACGCATGAATGAGTTGTTGGCCGTGACCTGTGCTTTGGCCCGCAGCCGACCACCCGCCGACGGTTTCACCCAATGCCGGAGCGATTTGGGTAGCAAAAGCGCAATGCCCAGCAACTGCATACGCGGCAGCGTTTCGAGTAGCACCTTCACAAAGTCGTCGGGCTTGTAATATAGGGCAGCAGGGCCGTCGGTTTTGGTGAGTTGAGCCAGATCGGGAAAGTGCCGCGAGAGTACCAGTAAATCCTGCAAAACGGCCATGCGCATCCCCGTGTACTGCTTTTCGTGCAGGATTTCCGGCAACGGAATCGGTGGCGCAACCGAGGGTCGGGCCGACGCTTCGGCTGGGGTTGTTTTCCGGGTGTTGCGAGCCGATTTTTTGGGCGCTTGAGCGGGTGGTGCTTGCTTAGTGGCTTCGTTGTCTCGAATCAGCAGACTAACTCTAAACTCATCACTTTGCTCAGAGTCTTCGACGGCCAAAATTGGCACGAACCGCTTGTGGCTCAGGAAGAAATCGTTGAGCCAGAGTTGCATAGCCAGGGGCATTTCGCGCTTACCAAAGCCCTCAAATCGTACTGTTTCGACCCCAAAAAAGAGCCGGTCAGCATCTTCGAGTGGCCATCGTTCCCAGAGTTCTATGGTGGAGTTATGAATGGTTGGGCGCATGAGTAGCGAGCAGAGTGTCAGTACCTGTTCGCGACCCGGCAGTGCCAACCACTCTTTTTGCCAGCGCACCGTGAGTAGCAAAGGCGGCAGCTGTGCGGCCAGCAAATCGGTTTGCTGACGGACGGCTTCGTTGAGCGTCGCGGGAATCCATCGGACTCGGTAATGCTCCTCGGCAGACCCTACGCGCAGGAGTTGAGGAACTATGGCCCCGCGTCGGAGCATAGCCATCGAAAACTGATTGACCAAATACATGGCTCGTACCGAATCGCTCATTTCGGCAAAATCGGCCTCGGTGAGCGTGTCGAGCCAGGTAGTCAGGTCGTTCAGTGTGAAATCGGGCAGGGAGCGTTGATCGCCATGCTCACTGAAGATGCCAATTTTTTTGACATCCATGATCTCGTCTAGTTGTAACTCAATACTGTCACTGGGGTCGGGCGTACTGATTTTTTCAGCCGCGACAGGCTTGGAAGACCGCCCATTCGCATAGCTTGCCCGCTTAAGAGGCTTGGCAACCAGCGGTTTACTAAACAAAGTGTATGCTTTACGAAGCGATTTTAGAAAATCGCTTTTGGTAAACGTCGTGTTGGGCTGAAGCAGACCAAGAAGCGGTTCGGCGAGCAGCGGAATGGTTGCAAAGTTAAGTTTAGCGCGGGCATCGTCGTCGGGCTTCCAGTCTTCCTCGTCGGGCAGGTCGTCAGTACCGAGGTCTTTAAACAACAGCACCGTTTCCATGCCCCCACTCATTATTTCCGACTGGGTACTTTTAAGTTCTTCCAGGATATCCAGCCCCTTAAACTGAAAGACCAGAAACGGGTTTCGGTCAATCTCGTTGGCAATCACATACACCACGGCGGCAAGGTGCTTGCAGGGAACGGCATAGTCGGGGCAGGAGCACCCCATGCCGAGGTCATCGAAGGTGCGAGGAAACAGCCTGATGTTCCGTGTTTGGGCAAAATCGACCAGCTCCCGAGGGAGTTGACGGTTCAGGAGTTGGGCCAGAATGGCCGGGTTATCCTGAATTTCGGTGAGCAGCCATTTCTTTTCCTGATCGGTAAAGAGCGGCACCAACAGCTTTACTTTGTAGGGACGGGGTTTCGACCCTTTAACCTGTGCACTGATTTGATTACCGTCGATTTTCAGCCCCTGTACAGCCCCTTTGTTGGCATAGGTTTTGCCGCGTGGGAGCCGGTTCGATTCGTCAATTTGGGTCAGGGCATTGAGCCACTGCTGACCCCACCAGGTTTTGCCGTAGCTAATGCGTTCGGCCATAGGATGCGTCGGAAAGTGTTAGGACAATAGAGACTTAACGAAAATCAGGCACAAAAATTCACGCTACGCCGTATAATCCATTGTTCAAGCCACCTTCCGCATGAGCATTTCGAGCGGCCCATGCCGAAACCAGCGGCTCCAGAGGATACTAAACCCAACACTTAGGGCATAAAACCCAACAGCAAACAGCAACACCAGCTCCGGCGATTCGGGCGTTTGGGCGTTTATAACGCTCAAGTACGGATGCCCCGTCAGCCAGGCAAACAACACGAAACCAAGCGTGAGATGAACCACATAATGGGTTAAAGTCATTTGGACAGTAACTGATAGCATTCGCACGATGCGAAGATGGGCAAAATGGTCGCCGATGGTCAGACAAATCACGATCAGGATGACAGCAAAAGCCGCCTTACTGAGCATGAACGGCAGAAATGGGGGCAGATAATCGGCGGTAATGTAGAACGTGAGATCCTGGCCAAACGCCCCCTTTTCGGCTACAGCCTGTAGGATTTCGACAAGTACCACAACAGCCTCGCTGAGGCCAAGTGCCCAATACCGGGTGCGTTTCTGCTGCCAATTGAGCCGCCCAAGCCACATTCCCAGCATGAAGTAGGCTAACCACGGAAAAATGGGGTTCCAGCCATTGTAAAACGTGTTACGCAGAAAGCCGCTTACTGTCCAGAAATCAGTGTAAGTGAGGGTGTTGAAATTCCATCCCGTCTCAAACGGAATAAGCTCCCACAACACGTGAAACCCCACAATACTGGCAATGGCGATGAGCCAGTACACCCGTTTAGGTACAAACAACACCAAAGCTGCGATGTGCATATAGCCCCCGTAGAAGTGCAGAATATCGGCGGGCCACCAAGTGTATAGTAGAAGACCCATAGCAAACAAAAACCACGACCGGCGAACCACTTTTTGACGCAGAGCCGTTTGTTCGGCGGGGCTGTAGTCGGGCCGGTTGGTCATGAGTGACACCCCCACGCCCGCCAGAATAACGAAGGAGGTACTGGAGTTTCCATTGAACAGATTCAGAAACCAACCCAGCCCGGTTGTGGCTTTGTGAGACCCAAAAACCGTGTTGAAATTGACGACGAACATACCCAGGATGGCATAAGCCTGGGCGAGATCAAAACCGATAATGCGATGATTCATAGCGAGTCAAGGGATAATGAAGCGCAAAATTGCCATCACTATCCGACTGCTCCTTTGACTTACATCACAATCGGCCCGAGGGGGTTTCCGCTTGGCCCTAATCCGGTTCAGGGTCTCGCGCGACACGCCGGGGTAAGAGGCTATAATCGTCAGCGACGCTTGCCAGCCGCGTTGCGTGGAAGGCATTGACCCGCAAAAATTTCTGAAGAACCGTATTTTCGCCTACTCGTTGCCGGACTTAGAAAACGTAAATACCTGACGTTGTGCTTCGGTGGCCTTACACACCTCGTTAAACTGTTCAATTGACTCAAATTTTAACTGTTCCAGAATTTTGTATTCGTAGAACACGGTGAAGGTGTCGTTTTTGAACGGCCAGGGTTCCACTGAAATCGCCATATCGGGGGTGTAATACGTCTGGTTCATAACACCGTCGGGGCTTTGCGATACGTCCATTTTTCGCCCTTCGGGCTGAATTTTATCTAAACAAATCAGCAACGAGAAAGCATCACACCATTCAACAAATCGGTACAGACGGTCGGCATATCGTTGATTTATGGCTAAATTTTTCAAGATGGTTGCGCGATAATTCTCCTGCTCTGTCAAGAATTTATCAAGCCCTTTGTCCGTTTTTCGTTTTTCGCTATCGTACAGAAATCTCATGTGGAGCGACGTGAGCAACGCATTTAGCTGGCTTTTTGAGCTGGCAATTTCCATCACGTTCAATAGCTGGGTCAAATCCGTTTTTGTACTGTCGTCTTTAACTCGAAAATCACGGGGGGCACCGGCTTCGGTCAGGTTTTTCTTAAACAGTGTTTCATGGGTTCCGTCGTCGTGTTCGGCAATGGCGATAATCGCCGGAACAATAATGTCGTTGGGCAGATCAATGTCGTACTGATAAGCCAACATTGAGGCCAACAGCCCGTGCGAGCGTTGGGTAATGACTTGCCAGCCTTTTTGATGAGAAGAAACAATCATAACGGAGCTTTTTGACTAGTAACTAAGCAGGCATACTGTTGTTCAGGATTGCTCTTTTAGAACACTCCAAACAACAGTATGCCTGTGAATTACCCCCCGCGCTACGTGCTAATACAACTGATTGAACGGCGGCTTAAACGTGTCCTGCCCCCACGCCCAGCCAGTCCGCAACGGCTTGGCCAACGCTTTGACTCACATCACAATCGGCCCGACGGGACTCTCCGTTTGGCCCGAATCCGGCTCAGGGTCTCGCGCGACACGCCCAAATACGAGGCTATGATCGTCAGCGACAGGCGTTGCATCCAGTGCGGGTGCGTGGTCATTAGAAGCTCATAGCGTTGCGTGGCATCGAGCGTACGGAATTGCCGCATACGTTCCTCCTGCCAAATGGCGTAGTACTCCGTAAGCATTAGGTCGAGTTCAACCAGCACGGAGTATTGTGTTTTGAGCATCTGGAACCCCCGGTAGTCGGTTCGGGAGGCTGTTACTGGTTCCAGTACCTCAATAAACTCCAGACTGGGGGTTTGGGTTGAATAGCTGGTCATCGACAGGGCCAGATCGTCGGGAAAGTAAATTTCGGTGGTAAGTTCCTGGCCATCAATGAGGTAATACTTACGAGCCAGCCCCCTTTCGATCCAGTAACTATACCGGCACACCTCGTCCTGCCGAAGCAGGTAGTCTCCTTTAGCGTAATTCTGCCGGGTGGTCACCTCACCGAGGGCTTGCTGAACATCAGCAGGGAGCGCATCGAGCAGTCGCTCCATTCGCCCAACGTACTTAGCCAGCATTGCTCACAACCGCCGTAAATTCAATCTCAATAAGGTACTCCGGGGCAATCAGCGCACTCACTTCGTAGATGCCGGTTGTCGGTTTAATGTCACCGAAAAAGGCTCCGTGGGCTTTCGCAATCTCTTCCCAGCGGCTAACGTCGGTGGTGAACATGCGAGTTCGGACCACGTCGCTCATAGAAGCGCCCGCGCCGACCAACACATCGGCAATGCGGGTCAGAATATTGTGGGTTTGGGCGTAGATGTCGTCTTTCTTAACGGTTTCACCGTCTACAATAGCTACCGTGCCCGATACTTCGATCAGGTTGCCAATTCGGACGGCCCGGCAATAACCCATTTTGTCTTCCCAGGGGGAGCCTGATAGTATGTTTTGTCGTTTCATAGAATGCGATAAGGTCATTGTTCAGTGTCGCACGATCAATTTGATCAGCTCCAAAGGTATGGGTTTCCCAGATTGGCACCCGCTTCGGCGTCCCGTGATTTTAAACTCACCCATTATACGGATAGTGCTAAATTTGTTTGTGGACCGCTAGATAGAGGTTTGAAAGTAATAAAAGTATTTTGCCACTATGTTGCACTTTTAGAAGATAGTAAGAATAGTATATATTTTGAGTAGTGCGCTTCAGTTAAATAATAGGCAAAATGCCAAATTTGCCAATAATAAATTGTCTAATTTGCTAAATATCAGAAGTAAATTTTAATTTAATGATAAATTACAGTACGTTTAAAGCAATGCCTGAAACGTATATTTTTGTACTAAAGCCTCCAGTCTCCTTTAAGTAGCACTATTTGTGACATCCTTTGACCTAACTCATGCCCTTCCCAGTCAAACTATTCTGGGCCGGGGCATCAAGCATATCGGTATTGGAAAATACGGCAGCAAACCACTGCCACCTGATTTGCTGGCCGAATGTCGACAGGCCTTACTCGACCCCACTTCGCATCCGCTTCAAAAAGGAGCGTTTGTGGGCGCTTTACTGGCCAAAGGGCCTACCCCCGAAGAGCATAGCCTGGAGGACACGATTGGGAAAGGGGCTTTTTCACATCCCACGTTCCTAATCAATAAACTCTGCGATGACCTGGACCCAGGTTTATTACCGTTAGCCACCAAACTCGTGCGAGGGCACAATCTGTCCGTAAGCGAAGCCGAGCGATTGGGCGACTATCTGTTCGGAATGGGGACTTGCGAAATGTTTCGGGGGCTGGCGGCCAGTATCATGCGCGTGCGCCACGAAACCAACGACGAATACCAGGGGTTGATGCGGGCGGCCGAACGTACGTTCACGCCCGGTTTTCGAGTAAATACGACCCAGAGTGACCGTCCGCTCGTGCAATTAGCTGAACCGTTCGATGGCGTCGAGCACAGTTATTTGATCACTCCGTTGCTGGCAAACTGGTTTCAACGACGAAACTACGGTGCGCTGTCGATGGTGGGGCGGTCGGGTGGGCCGAAATTTACGCTCAATGCCCATGATCTATATATGCACCTCGGTTGCCAGTTTATGCAGGGCCGCCACGAACTCACTGACCCGCTCATGCCATACGGCTGGGTACTGGATCAGAAAGCGCTCTCACCTGCGCTGAACCAGTGGGTCGACCGGCGACGAGTATTATTAAAACGTCCGTTTCTGGCTACGCTGGAAAAAGTGCTGAATCCGTGTGGTGCGCGGGTGCTGGTCACGTCGGTATTTCATATTACGTACCAGATGAAAATGGCCGAACTGGCCCTAATGGCTGGTTTTGATGCGGTTGTTGTACTCAAACGCGGCCTCGAAGGATCGTTGGCCCCCACCCCCAGCCGGTCGAGTGGGGTATTGTGTGCGGTTAGAACGGAAAAAGGTCACTTGTTTTTTCAGAACTTCGACGTTGAACGAGCCGATTTCGCTTCGTTTCGTACCGATTCTGAACCGGATATACTAAACCCGACATCGGCTGATAATGCGGCCCTTATCCGCAAATTTATGGCTCAAAAAGTAACAGACGACGAGGTTTTCGACAACCGGATTCGCTATGCTTTTGCGCTCATGGATCGTGGTATGGAATGGATTGAAGGACAGATAAAACTATAAGCTGTGTATGAACCCCATTTTCCGTAGTGCCATTCTGTACAATCCCGGCGAATTGCCCGATGCTGCCGGTATTCTAGAAACCGTTGGCCGCTTACTAGCCGAGCAGTTGCCAAATGCCGAACAGGTAACGACCCACAGTGTAACGAATAAGCAGAACGTACTGGAAGAAACACTAACCCGACTAGCCGACGAAGACCAGGTTTCGCTACTCGTAACGATTGGTGGTATTGGTCCTACGGGGTATATGCCTGATGTAACGCAGGCCGTTTGTAACAAACTGTTTCCCGGTTTTGGCACTATTCTACGCCAAACGGCTTTACGCACCAACCCGGCTGCGATACTCTGGCGCAACACGGCGGGGCTTCGTCACCAAACGCTGATTGTAAACCTGCCCGACTCTTTTGACGCTATTCTGATAGGCTTTCCGTTGTTGTTTCCGGCAATTCCCAATGCAATACGGTTAGCAGGAGGGAAGATTAACCAACTAGGCGATAAATAGGAATATTTAAGCCCCGGCTCAGTTTACGGATCATTGGTAAGGTTAAGTCACGTTTATTATTCAGTACTTTGGAAACCTGCGTCTTATCGCCAATGTAAGGAATCAGATCGGCTTGGCGAAGTCCAAGTTGTTGCATTTTCGACTTGACAACACTAATAGGATCTGATGCCGCCATTGGATGATTAACAGCTTCATATACCTCTATTAACGTGGCTAAGACATCCAATTCATTACCAGCTTCAGAGTTTGGTACAGGTGATGATTGCAAAAGTTCATAAACGCGTTCCAAGGCGTCGTCGTATTGAGATTCTGTTCTGACAACATTCATAAAGACTCAAGTTTTGCGTTTGAAGGCAATCGTTTTAACATCAATCTTATCATATTCTGCATGACGGCCTATCCATAGAACAAACACGAGTTGGAAGGCATAATCAATATGGCAGACTAACCGATAATCGTTGCCTTTTATGTTAAAAACTACCCGGTTGGAATCAATTATACTGGCGCTTGCAAAAGTCTGTTTTACATCGTTGGGCGACTGCCATATCTGAACGGTCACAGTATCATACCAATCCAGCAATGGTTGCTCTGCCAGGGCGTTTGTTGCCCAAAAATCCCGTAACGTGCGTTTGGCGATAATTCTCATAGTGAACGGACAAAATAGCGAAGAAGTTGCCAATTTGGCAACTTCTTCGCTATTTCTAATCCCACAACTCTCTTGACGCTATTCTGATAGGCTTTCCGTTGTTGTTTCCGGCAATTCCCAATGCAATACGGTTAGCGGGGTAGTGTTGGTATAGAGCTAATCACGGCGTCTCTTCGGCCCGACCGCTTAGGAGTTGAAACAACTGACTACCATCGCCGTAGAAAACATCACTAATGAGCCAATGGCCATCTTCGTTGTCGAGCAGATAAGTGAACTCTTTCTTTTCGCCAAAGTTGAAAAACGTCACCAGCACCTCGGCCTGATCGTCGCTGACCTCGGCGGGATGAACTACGAAGTCCTGAATATCCATATCCTGAGCATTGTAAAGCGGATCGGCCTCCATAAAGGCAATTTCGCCAGTTTTGGCTACGATCACGGCATCATCCCAAATCAGGTTCGCCATTTCTTCTACAAAAAACTTGTTGACCAGTGCCCGGTCTGTAGCTTGAAAAAAAGGGCTTTTCTTGGCATTATGAGCTTTATATAAAGCGCGGATAATATCCTCAGGCGTTTCGATAACCGACTGATTTACAGAAGAGGTCTGTACAATGGGTACAGTAGCGCCTGTGGTTGGCGTGGTGCTATCGTCTTTAGATTGGGTTTGGTAACAGCCTGACAAGCCAATAAAGCTTATCAGGACTGTCAGTGTGTATAGATGATACATGAGCGGGCGTTTTTAACTCCCTGAAATGTAGCACTTTTTACGAATTATGCATTCACCATCTTCATCACAGCATAAAACACGAAGGACACCCCGAGGTTTTCTCCGGGTGCCCCTTCCATAAAAATAATAGGCTCGATACTTAAAGGCTCAACTCTGCATAATCGAGCATGGCCGTTTGAATTACCTCGTGAGCTTCGTTGCGGCCGTACACATTCGTGATTTCGGTGTGCGCTTTTTCGCCAGGTAAGTTCTTGTATGTCAGGAAGTAGTGTTGTAGCCGTTTCATGACTGCCACAGGTAGGTCGTCCAGTTCAGTGAAGTGACCAAACATAGCGTCGCCTTTCAGTACGGCAATAATCTTGTCATCGGCTTCACCCTTGTCGATAAGCCGGAATCCCCCAATCGGGATAGCTTGCAGGATGATGTCGCCGTGGGTAATTTCGCGTTCCGTCAGTACACAAATATCAATGGGGTCACCATCGCCTTTTTCAACGATTTTCCCCGCCTTCTCAGAAGCAAGTTGAGCGATCCGTTCTCCGCAGTATGTTTGGGGAACAAATCCGTACAGGGCCGGAATTACGTTAGAATATTGCTGAGGTCGGTCAATTTTGAGGTAGCCCGTTTCTTTGTCGATCTCGTATTTTACCGTGTCGGTTGGGACAATTTCAATGAAGGCCGTAACAATTTCCGGGGCCTGTTTGCCCACTGGGATACCGTGCCATGGGTGCGCTTTAAAGCTCTGTTTCATGCGTAGAATAAACTTTTACACTTTTGTTATAAACGTTTCCGGTTGAGTATTTGTCTTTGGTTATAGAATGCAAATTTTGTATTTTTAGGGGAAAATGACGTTTACGTCGTCTATGCACAGAAAAATCTACCCTCGGCATTTCATTTTTTTTCTGGCTTTGGCCGGATCAGCCACATTCTCTACTGCACTGGTTGCCGAACCGCCAACCAGCAATCGGTCAGGAACTGGGCTTCGCCCTTCCGTTGGCAAAGTATTCAGCCGCATCAATGCGGACGTACTAAAAAACGGACGGGCTTACGAAACCCTTTCCGACGCCAGCCAGCGGATTGGGCATCGACTCACGGGCAGCAATAACGGTGCTCGGGCCGAACAATACGCCTATGACTTGCTCCGGTCGTATGGGTTTAAAGACGTTCGTTACGAAGCCTTCGAGGTAGAGTCGTGGATGCGTGACACCGTGACGCTAGCCGTGGTACCCAACAAAAGTGACAATTTCCGCGACATAAAAGTAGTATCGTTGGCTCATTCGCCAGTTGATGCCCATGTGCGGGGCGAAATCATTGATGTAGGCAATGGGCTGGAGGGCGATTTTGCCGCAGCAAAAGATAAAATCAAGGGCAAAATCGCGCTTATCAATATTGGCTTGAGTAATGCAAAAGGAGCAAGAAACCTGCATCGCTCCGAAAAGACCGCTCTGGCAATTCAGTATGGGGCTATTGGCGTGATTATGGTGAACCTGGTGCCGGGCAATGTATTGCTAACGGGTACCGCTTCTGTTACGGGCAAACTCATTCCGATTCCAGCGGTCTGCATCGCTTACGAAAGCGGGGTGTCTTTGCGGCAATGGCTGGCCGAAGAACACAAAGACCAGCTCCACGCGGTGATTGAGATGACGAACATAAGCCGCAAAATCAAGGCGCGCAATGTGATTGCTACTATTACCGGCAGTGAGCTCCCGAATGAGAAAGTCGTGATCGGCGGTCATCTGGATTCGTGGGACCTGGCAACGGGAGCCATCGACAATGGTATCGGGTCGTTTTCGGTGCTCGACATTGCCCGGACGTTCCGCAAGCTGAAACTAAAGCCCAAGCGAACGGTCGAATTTGTGATGTTCATGGGAGAGGAACAAGGCCTGCTTGGTTCACGAGCTATGGCCGAAGACCTCAAAAAACGCGGTCAGTTAGACAATGTCCGGTACATGATGAACCTCGACATGACGAATGACCCCACGGGCATCAACGCCTTTGGGCGCGACGAGATGACGGCATTTTTCAAAACCGTAGGCGAGACTATTCAGCAGGTAGAACCGGCGTTTCAGAACCAGGTAGCTAACCAGGCCGGGTTGCACTCCGACCACCAACCGTTTATGATCGAAGGCGTTCCGGTAGTGGGCATGATGGGTCATCTTACCAAAGAGGTACTCGACTGCTACCATGCTAACTGCGACCGGATAAACCTGGCTAATCGCGATCAAATGCAGAATACTGTCCGTTATTCGGCTATGGTTTTGTATGCCCTTGCCGATGCTGAAACCATTCCAACGCGTCGTCTCGACGATACCAAAACCCGCGATTATCTGGTCAATCAGGGACTCCGAACCCCTTTGCAGATTGCGAATGAGTGGCGGTGGAAAGAGTAGTTGTTAGTTTTATTATTGGCTAATTTCGTTGCATTAAACGAATTGCATTATGCTGACTGCAAGACAAGTTATTGTTGTTGATCCTGAAATATTAGGTGGCAAGCCAGTTTTTGAGGGAACAAGAGTGGCTATTCAAACTCTCTTCGATCATCTCGAAGAGAGTTCGTTAGATGATTTTTTGCTAGGTTATCCATCCGTTGAAA
>Ga0105046_10008196_pt1 | contig 16438 bp, 17 predicted proteins | sample MAT03_FD_78385 | JGI IMG/M metagenome (GOLD analysis project Ga0105046, IMG submission 78385) | Freshwater microbial communities from Lake Fryxell liftoff mats and glacier meltwater in Antarctica - MAT-03 (megahit assembly) | ecosystem: Environmental > Aquatic > Freshwater > Ice > Liftoff...
GTAAATCGATAGGTGCCTGCGCTGACAGTGTTGGCCCAGACGACGCGGCCGTCGGTCTGTTTGATCGGCAAGGTCTCGCCGGTAGGCGTCGTTACCATCCAAGCGTCCGACGGTGCTTTTGTGGTTTCTGCATTTTCAGCTTGTTTTTCTTTTTCGGTTCGCTGAGGCGGATTGAACGAGATTGGTTCACCTGCGACCGAGGTAGAAGCAAGGCTACTTCCGGTCGCTAGATGTAGAAACAGTTGTTGAACCAATGGAACAAATGGCAAGCGCCGGGGAAAGCTAGTCCAACGATCATTAGCGGTCGTGGCAACTTGCAAAACGCGACCTTTGCCGACGTCTCCCACTGCCATCAACGCGTCCCCGTTTTCAAGTCGGAGGATGATGTTCGCGTCCGTAGACTTAGCTTGGCTGTCATCGACGACCGCCTTTTCGCGCATGATTAGGTTGCGATACGATGAGACCTCGACCGAGGCGAGCGATCCTTTGGCGTCTTTCGAAAATGCAGCCAGCGGTGGATAGGTCATTCGACTATCTTCGATCTTTGTCCCCGCAGCGTTTGTTCCCGCGGCACCTTCGTCGGTCGACTTAATTGATCCCCACTTCATCGGCAGCAGCGGAGTTCCATCGGTTTTGACGAGCTGTCGGTCCCAGAGATCCGCTTCGGTTGCTTGACCTGCGAAAAAAACGAGCGTCCCGCCATCGACTTCGACAAAATTTTGAAGCCACTTCAACTCATCGCTTTGCATCGGCCCGACATCTGCCAAAACGACGATTTTTGGCGTTTCGGCTGTACGCGAACTAAGCTCACGAACCCCGACTCTTTCCGTGCGAAACAAGTCGACTGCTTTCTCGCCCGCAAGCGAAAAAGGACTCAGCGCGACGCTTAGAAAGTCGGTGTCGCTTTGCAGTGGTTGATCGCTTGGAGTGCCATCAACCAACCAGACGTCCAGCGGTGGATACACGTTAAAATCGGCACTTTTTCGATCATCGATTGAGAACTCGTCGTCGCTCGGAAAAGCGACTTCTACCACATGGCGACCGGCGTCTTTGAAGCTGGTCTCGAATGTTGCTGTTGCTAAGCCACTGCGAAAAGTAATAGCCTTTGATTCGGTGGTCTCTCCATTGACGAGAACGTCCATGGAAGTCGTGGTTGGCAACTCTCCGTCCATCTTGGCTTCGACGTTCCAAGTCACGGATTGACCAGGAACGGAACTCGTTTGTATCGGCTCAAGCTTGGTAATGCGTCGGTTTTTCAGCAACGCTGGCGCGAACTTCCACGAGTCAATCCAGGCGATGAAAGGCGTTGGAGCGAGTGCCGACCGGCGCTCACCAATCGTGGTTAACGCCTCAAGTTCTGAGCCGCTATAGTCGCTAGCCGCGTTGTCAGTCAGCAAAACAATTTGTCGTCGTTCGGTTGCTGCGGAGGTGACTTTGCGCAGAGCCTCCGATAGCAGACGCTCCAGGGACATCGCACCGCCTCCGATGCGCAGCGACTTTAGGTCATTGAGCGCCGATTGAGGATCGCTGCGGCTTGCGCCAGCTTCCTGGTCCGAACGAGACGATGCGCTGGTGACCAAGGTCACATCGGAACCACGCGGCAATGTCGAAATGATTTCTTGCGCCGTCGCGATCACTCGATCAAAGCGACTGGCGGACGGATCGACTTTTGCGTTTAGAGAGAAGCTGGTGTCAAGCGCTAACACCATCGATATTGGCTCATTGCCGGGCAGCGCCTTCCATCCGGTCAACACGGGTCGCGCAAGGCAAAATGCGAGCAGGATCGGAATGGCACAGCGGACCAGCAACAACAACAGATTTCGCAATTGCATCCGGCGTCGATTGACGCGAATGACCGACTCCAAGAATCGCATTGCGCCCCAATCGATGATTTCGAAGCGATTTCGAAACAACAGATGGATGGCCAGCGGCACCGTAAACGCCAGGGCTCCTAAAGCGAGCAGCGAATTCAAAAAAATCATCGCAACCGCCTTCTGGTTGCAAGATAAGAAGCCAAAGCGGTATCGAAAGGTTTGTCAGTTTGCAACGTCAATAAGTCGATCTTCGCGCGGCCACATCCGTCAGCTAGTTCGCGGCTGAACTCGGCAAACTTGGCGCAGTATGCTTGACGCAATGCTGCCGCATCGACGTCTTCAAATCCATCGATTCGCTCGAGATCGCGAAATCGCAATCGACCTGTAAATGGAAAATCAACTTCGTCAGGGTCCAAAACTTGGATCAACAACACCTCGTGCCGCGCATGACGGAAATGCGAAAGCGAATGCAACAAGCTTGGCACGTCACCGAAGCAATCAGAGATCAAAATGACCAGCCCACGTCGTCGAAGCTGAGCCGCAAGACTGCCTAAGACTTCGCTCAATTCAGTCTCGCCGCCAGGTGGACGACGTAGGAGCGCCGCGAAGATCGCTTGCAAGTGCGACGGGCGACTTCGCGGTGGCAAAAACTCCGTCACTTTGGTATCGAACATCGCCAGCCCAACGCCGTCTTGTTGACCGATCATCAGGTAGGCAAGCGACGCCGCCAGCCGAACTGCGTACTGATACTTTGACAGTACGCCGACGCGAGAACCACGGTAGCTCATCGAACCACTGCAATCGACAACCAACGTTGATCGCAGGTTGGTCTCTTCTTCGAATTCGCGGATGTAGAGGCGATCGGTTTTCGCGAAGACCTTCCAGTCAATCGCGCGAATCTCATCGCCTTGGACATATTGACGATGCTCTTTGAACTCGACGCTGTAGCCTTTATGCGGCGAGCGATGCAGGCCCGAGCAAAAGCCTTCCACGACTTGACGCGCGGTCAGTTGCAAGCCGCTGATACGATCTCGTTCAGCGGGAGAAAGGATGTCACCAACATGCATGGTAGATCCTTAACGCTGCGAACCGGTGGGCCTTGGAACTTCGCGAAGCGCCCGAGCGATGAGATCGTCGGTCGACATTCCCTCCGCTTCGGCTGAGAATGTGGGTACCAAGCGGTGACGCAGCACGGGAAACGCCAGCGATTCGATATCGGCGATCGTGACATGATGGCGACGATGCAGTAACGCCCGTGCCTTGCCGCCGAGCACAAGCTGCTGGCAAGCGCGGGGTCCAGGACCGTACTCAACGTACTGCTTCACCCAAGGGACGGCCGAGGTATCTTTGGGGCGAAGAGCTCGAACCAAGTTTAGGACAAACTGTTTGACGTTGTCTGGCAATGGCACGCTGCGAACGACCTGTTGAAATCGAATGATCTCTTCACCATCGATCACGCACTTGATTTTCTCTGGTGCGCCGCCTGTGGTTCGGTCAATGATCTCGCCCTCTTCGTCGCGGCTGGGATAGTTGACAACCACATGGAACAAAAACCGGTCTCGTTGGGCTTCAGGAAGCGGGTAGGTGCCTTCTTGTTCAATCGGGTTCTGAGTCGCCAGCACAAAGAACGGTTCCTGGAGGCGATAAGTTTTCCCGCCGGCGGTTACTTCGTGCTCTTGCATCGCTTCGAGTAACGCCGCTTGGGTCTTCGGGGGCGTTCGGTTGATTTCGTCTGCCAGCAGGACTTGGGTGAAGACAGGCCCTTGCTGAAACACCATTTCTCGGCGTCCCGTTTGCGGGTTCTCCTGAATGATGTCGGTGCCGGTGATGTCGCCGGGCATCAAATCGGGCGTGAACTGAATACGTCGAAATCGCAAGTCCATCGATTCGGCCAACGACCGGATCATCAACGTTTTGGCAACGCCGGGAACGCCTTCCAGCAAACAATGCCCCCGAGCGAGCATTGCGATCAGCAACTGCTCAATCACCTCGTTCTGGCCAACGACGATTTTTCCAAGCTGCTCGCGAACGGCATGACAAGCGTCGACGAGCTTTGCCGCTCTCGCCAAGTCGTCGCCGTCGATCATGGTTTGAACAGGCGGCGGAGTCGTTGCCATAAATGGATCGGCTGTGGATTGCGGGGTTTTGTTCAGGGCCAAAGCGGCGGGTCTATATTAGAACTGCCAACTGGCCGAAAATCAAATAGATACCGATTGAGAAACCGCTCGGGTTTGAATTTGGACTCAGAAGCGGTCAATTTTTCGGTTTCATGGGCCTCAAATCGGAAACTTACGAGGCAAAGTCAAGAAACAGTTTGACGGCGGGTGTACGGATCGTGAATAATGTCCTTGCTTTGCAACTTCTCTCAAACGTGAATTGGATCGATCGTGACACGTCGCACCGCGTACCGCCATCATCATCGTCTGTCCGCAACCCAGCCAATTCCATCACGATCCTCGCGTCTGGCGGTTGCGATCGCGACCAATACCAAAAGCGGAAATCACTGGGGTTTTGCCGACCGCAGTCGAGCTAGATTGGCTTGCATGTTTGTCGTTTTCGCTGCGATCGTGTTGGTCGTGTCTCAGGCTTTTGCGCAGGCGCCAGGCATGAAGACTGAGAAAATGGACGAGGCACTGATGGCCAAAGCAACCGTTTCGGCGATGGATCAAGCGCGAAAGGAAGCCTCAAGCCTGAAGGATCTGACGGGGTGGGCAAAGATGAATGCGTTCGATGCTTATTACAAAAAGTACCTTGCCGGCAAAATGAAAGACGACGCATTTTCCAGTGAGGCGGGTGCAATCTCGCAGTCAATGCTGGACGACTTGGACAAAGCATTGAGGGGAAAGTCTCCGGCTGCGCCGATGATTCACAAGTACATCGTCGACCTTGCCAAGTCGGTGAGCTCGGTAAATTACCACCCGGCGGCGCGGATCAATGCAACGATGATGTTGGCGCTGATCAACGACGCACCCGAAGACACATCCGCGAGAAAACCACCAGTCCCTGCGACGGACGCTTTTCTACCTTTGGTCCAGCTCTACACCAACGCCAGTTCGCCTGACGCAGTAAAGGCCGTTGCGCTCCAAGGAATTGCTCGCCATGTTTCCCTTGGTGCTGTAAAAAGCCCGCAAATGCGAGCTGGTGTTGTGAAGTTAATGCGGGAGCTAGTGAGCAGTGAGTCGCCAGCAGCAAGGTCAGCGACCGCTCATGGATTCATGCAACGTTACGCCGTCGATATCCTCAGCACTCTTGTCGGTCCCAACACGACCCCTGAAACGACTCAAACTCTGATTGCGTTAAGCACCAGTAAAGACAAACCGAGCATTATCGCCGCTTATGCCGCATCAAAATGCGCTGCCATCAAGCCCGGAACTCAAAAGCCTGAAAAGTTGCGCGAGCTATTGCAAAACTGGGCAGCGCGTGCAGCGGATACCGTGGACGGTGAGATTGCCAGAATCAACACACTTTCGCCCCCAGTACCCGTGACCGATCAGCCAGCCATGCCAGTTGAAGACTCCGCTGCAGCGAATGCTGCGGGAGGACGAGGAGGGATGGACATGGCGATGGGGATGGAGAGCGGTAGGATGTCGTCGATGTCGATGGGCGGCGCTGGAATGGGAATGGAAACTTCGAGGTCCATGATGGGGGATCGTATGGGTATGATGGGAATGGGAATGGCCCAACAAGCCAAGGCGCAGCCGATCGAAATCATTGCTTCTCGCCGGAAAATCAACCATCTCTTGCAGCAATTGCAACTCGGCATTACTGGGCAGGTTGCCACCGGGATGCCGCAAAAACCGGCTGGTTTGGTGTCAGTGGCCGATCCTGCCGACGAAACGGCTTTCGAGACCTGGATTAACACAGTCGCTGAGGTAGTGACGGCAATTAATGTCGATACACTCGATGATCGTACTAAGTTTCTTGCCGAGCTTGCAGTTCAGTCTGCGGTGCTGCGAGAGTTGTCCGGTGTTGCCGTCGACCCAGCAGCCAAGCAGCAAGGTTCCGCTCCCGCAGTCGCAGGACCCATGGAGGATTTCGATCCGCTCGGAGGGCCAGCGCCTGCTACGCCTATTGCGCCTATTGTTCCTGCGGTGCCCGCCCCAGGCGTGGCTCCGGTAATGCCCGCTGTTGGCGCCGCAGCCGCAGCTGTTGTTGATGAAGCGGTTGATGAATTGGATTAGTTCGACTGTTCCAAATCCGATTCGAGACCCCAACCAGCTCGTCTGGAATGGCGTGGACTTAGTGAACCGACGCCATTCGGTACAAGGCCATCGGGGTCGATTTGGAACAGGCGAAGCGGACGTTACTGCCAGTCGCATTTGCATCTACTAACGAAATCGGCAATTTCGTCGTGGCTAGCCTTGAACGAATTACCATCCGTCGCGTATGCTGCTCAGCCCGACCGTTGTACGAAGCCAACGGCGCAGCCCCATTGAAGAAGAAGATTGAGTTCAGCGATGAAAGACGGCATTCACCCAAAGTATCAAGTTACAGCCGTTTCCTGCGGTTGCGGTGCATCGTTCACGACACGAAGCATTCGTAGCGAGTTAAGGGTCGACATTTGCAGCGAATGCCACCCGTTTTACACTGGGAAGCTAAAGTTCGTCGACACGGCGGGACGCATCGATAAGTTTCAGAAGAAGTTTGCGGCGGGAACATACGCCAGCCTTTCGTCCAAGACCGTGGCTAAGAAAAAGCCGGTCAAGAAGTAGCGTTTCGAGCTTTTCTTTAGTTTCACGCTGGCGTTCCGAGAAGACGAACGTTGCGTCGTTTTCTCCCGAGTCTACACTCGCTTCGTGCTAGGACGTGTTGCCCCCGCGATCGAAGCTTCATTTCCTATCGAAGCGCTTCGTCAATGAGCGAAGTATTGAGCGATCATGAGCGGTTCTATCCGAGACAGTCTTGACGAAAAGCTAGCGAGGTTCGAGCAACTAGAACGGGACATGTCCGATCCGGTTGTGCTCGCCGACGGTAGCCGCATGAGCGCAGCGGCTCGCGAACATGGTGGCCTCCACAAACTCGCCTCAAGATACCGAGAGTTCTCGAGATTGGTTGAGGAAATTCGTGGCTGCCAGGAAATGGCTTCCGCAGCAACGGACGACGATGAGCGGGCGATGGCCGAAGCGGAGCTCGTCGACTTGAGGGCGCGACGTGCTGTGCTGTGGGACGAGCTGCTTACCATGACCGTTGGTGGTGAAGAAAGTCATCGAACCCGCTGCGTGATGGAAATCCGCGCGGGGACGGGCGGCGACGAGGCTGCTTTGTTCGCACGAGATCTGTTCGAGATGTACAGCAAGTACGCCGAGCAGAAAGGCTGGAAAACCGAAATCATGGACCATAGCGCCACGGAAATCGGCGGTTTCAAGGAAATCACGCTCACGCTGGAAGGTGAAAGTGTGTTCCGCGATTTGCAATACGAAAGCGGTGGGCATCGCGTGCAACGCGTACCAGAAACGGAAACCCAGGGCAGGATTCACACCTCGGCGGCAACCGTCGCGGTGATGCCGGAACCCGAAGACATAGAAGTTAACCTAAAGCCAGACGACTATCGGGTTGACAAGTTTTGTGCATCGGGCCCCGGTGGCCAGCACGTCAATAAAACCGAATCAGCCATCCGCTTGTCGCATTACGAAACCGGAATCGTCGTGCAGTGCCAAGACGAAAAAAGTCAACATAAAAATCTTGCCAAGGCACTACGCGTACTTAAGACCCGCGTTTACGAAAAGAAACGCGAAGAGGAAATGGCAAAACGCTCCGAGACTCGTCAAGGCTTGATGGGTTCGGGCGACCGCAGCCAGCGGATTCGCACATACAACTTTCCGCAGAATCGACTGACAGACCATCGAATCAATCTGTCGATTTACAAACTCGATCAAATCATCGCGGGCAATGTTGGCCCGGTTACCGAAGCGATGATTGAATACGATCGCGATCAATTGCGCGGTCAAATGGGTGACGATTAATCTAAGCCAGATTGTTTCGCCTAGCGGGGCTGCGGCTGGCTTAGGAAGTCATTGACTGTTTTGATTTCTTTCGGTTTTTTCTCGGGTTCAAATAGGCCTCCAAAGATTCCTTCTTCGGAATCCTTGCCAGACGACTTCGTCACCTTGGTTCTCGCCTTCGGATCCGGTTCAAATAGTCCTCGAGGGTCAAGCGCATTCTTAGTCTTGGCCCAGCCATTCTTGGCTGAGTTATTCATATTTGAAATGATGCTTTTCGATTTCTTTTGAATTCGCGGGCGCTCCTCTGACCATGGCATGGCGGGCATCGTTGGCAAGCTCCATTGCTTTGGATTAAGTGAATCAAGCCAACTGCCGTCGCCGCTCGATTTTGATGAGCCCGTCATCGGAGGTCCAGCAAATACAACGTGCGAGCTCGAAAACGCAACTAAAGTCAACGCGATAAGACCAGTGAAAAACGTGAGCACTTGGGTACGCACGGCAGACTCCTTGGAACGACTAACAAGCGGCTATATTCAACGTTGTCGAAATCGCAAATCCTGGTGCGATGTGTCCAGCCCAATTTTGCGTTTGCGTCACAAAAAAAATCGGCAGGGCTTTTTTTTGAGAATCATTAGATAAATTCGCTGCGACAGCGCATCATTAGAGTCCATGGCTCAGCTAGATTCCTTTTCCGAACGCGTTCGCCAAGCTGCCGATCGCATCGCCGAAAGTCGCGAAGCGGCACTGTCTGGGCTGTTTGATTTGACGGCCATGCGTTTGGTTCGTTACTCGACGACTATCACACGAAACCAACACGATGCGGAAGATGCGTTGCAAATCGCCTTGGTTAGGGTCGCCTCCAACCCTCAGTGCCTGATCCACGCCGAGCGGCCTTGGCCGTATTTGCTGAAAATGGTTCGGAATGAGTCGTTGGTTATCCTGAGGAAAAAAAAACGCTGGACCTTACTCGGCAATTTGTCCGATTTGCTGACTCAGACTCGTGTTGATGATTCCCAGAACGAGAACACACATCTGGAAGTCTGGCGAGCATTGCGAACGCTGCCGACCGAACAAAGTGAAGTTGTCGTCCTAAAGATTTGGGAAGAGATGACCTTCGCTCAGATCGCTGAGCTGCTTGAGATCTCGCCAGCAACCGCAGCCAGTCGATACCGTTACGCACTGGAAAAGTTGGAATCCAAGATTCGCGCCTCCGCCTCTAGTTCGGAGGTGTACCGATGAATCAAGACCAAGGAGCCTTTAGTCCGCTCGAGCAAGCGATTCAAGCTGCTGCCAGTTTCGTTCGTCCTAGCAGCGATCTGCGACCGCGCGTGATCGAGGCTGCGAAGAAGCGATGTGGACAAAAACGGGCAATTCGGAATGCAGCCAGCTTGCTGGTTTTCGTTTGTCTTTTGGCCGCATTCACGGCACCATTGGCAATGCAACTTGCCGATCATCTTAAGCAAACACAGGCTGCGTCATCGGAAGAGATTCAAATTCAAGCGACGCAGTACGCAGCGCAAGCGGGAATCGGATCAAACTGGGGACTTAGCGAAGCGTTTACCCGCGAGCGTGAATCTCAATCGCACCGGTTCCTACGGTCATTCACGACGGCTCGGTAATTGTTGATTTCGCTGGTAGTTTTTTAGATAAATGCCCTCGTCGACCCCATCCCTATGCATGGCGTCAGTAGACAGTGACGCGTTACTGTCCCTCGGGGAGAGTCGGCCTTTCAGGGCCGGAGTGGGTTGTTCATTCAACGGCCCGCTTAATGCCTGGGGATCGTTGGTTTTCAGCAGCCGCCGTGCGCTAGCACACGGTGTCCAAGTCGGTTAAGTACGTCAGAACCGGTCGCTAGCGCGATGCGGCTGATAGTTACAGCCCAGCCATTAAGCGGGGCATTGTAATTAATCGTGCATTGTTCCTTGGTCGCAACCATCAACTTCCTCTTCCGCTGCTCCGATGCAACTTGATTCAATCGCACCCGTTGTCGCCTTTCACGGTCATGTGAGGCGTCTGTCAGCAGCCGGTTTGCCGATGGACTTGGGAATTTGTATGGATGGCGCGGCAGCAACGATGCCGACGATCAAGGATTCAATCGAGCGAGTGGAAGAAGCGTTGCGGCTTCGTGTTGGATTGGGGCAATCGCTCGTCGACGCAATTGCGGCGGCTCCTGAATTGGCGTCCAGGCATCGGGCAGCACTGTCGACGTGGCTGGCCTCCGATGGGTCAACCGCAGCACTGGATCTGCTGACACATGCCGCTCAAGACCGCGCAGTTCTTAATCGGCGATTCGGTGTCTCGTTGATCCAGCCGTTCTTGTTAATGTTGCTGACCTTCGCTGCGTTCGCATTGCTCTGTTCGACAAGCGTTCCAAGATTAGAAGGCATCTACTTGCAGCTATGGAAGAAGCCACCTGGCGTTTTGGCGTGGTTGCTCGTCGTACGTGATGCGATGCCAATCTGGATTGTCGCCGTGCCGATCTGTTTGTTGGCACTCGCGTGGTTCTGCTTTGCGCGTGGTGCAACGGTAAGTCGCTGGCTATGGATACCCGGCGCGAAACGATACCTTGATTCGCTCCGGCATGCTGCTTTTGCCGATCAGGTCGCGACTCTGCTCGACCAAGGAATGACGGTCGATCGATCAATGTTGCTTGTTGATGCCGATCTTACGGCGTCGCTTAAGGATAACTCCGGCGCTGCTCAGCCGCTGATCGGCTCTGATAAGTCACTAATGAAATGGGCGATGAGCGGCGAAGTCGGCAATGAACCGATGGGAAACGTCTTTCGTTACTTTGCGAACTGCTATCGACAAGCCGCAGAACATCAAGCGTCGGGCATTCGCATTATTTTGCCTGCGGTTTTGACAACGCTCGTAAGCGGCGTGCTCGTCTTTATTTTTGGGATCAGCTTGTTTGTGCCTCTTGTTGACTTAATGCATGAGCTTGTCTTGCCAGGGGTTGAAACGTAATGAAGCCGCTGAAATGGACGAACTCATTTACCGACCTTCCTGGTTCCATTCAGGGCGTTGCTCCCAGGTGCAACCAAACGTTCCTGGAACTCCAGTTGGATCGTGCCGCGCGCGAAAACATGGTTCGCGGTCGCCGATCGCGTGCCTGGGTCTACCCTCTTTTTACGTTCTCAATTACATTTCTGGTAATGGCGTTTCTAGCCCCAGTCATCCTCAATCCATTTATGGTGATGTATGACGAGTTCGGCCTCATTCTGCCCACGCCAACGCGTTTGCTAATCTCGATAAGCGAGAACATCTTTGGCGAACCGTTGCGTTTGATCGCGTACGGCTTTGTCGCAGCGGCCGTTGGATTTGGCTTACTGCGTCTGGTAAATCGTTACTCACTGATGTCTCGATACTGCAATACATTTTTGGCGGGAAGAAGTGACAGTGTTTCCGCAATGGCGAGCTTTACGGGAATGCTTGCGCACCTGCTCAGCACCGGGATGCCGCTGCCAGACGCGATTGAAAAATCTGGAAAGGACTGTGGCCATCGCTATTTATCAGACGTCGGTCATCAGTTGGCACGGCATCTAAGAGATGAGAAAGGGCCATTGTCAATCGCGAACGAAGCATCGAGTCTTCCACGAAACGTTGTGGAAGCCTTGCAACCAAAAGGAAGTGCAGCGCCAAACCTTGAACTGCTCCGCGAGCTGTCCGGGATCTACGACGAACGCGTCATGGCGCGAACGGAATTGGCAAGTAGTGCGATAGGAGTTTTCGGAATGTTGATTGTGGGTGCCCTGGTGCTGTTTGTCGTGATCGCTCTCTTCATGCCTATCATCTCACTTGTCACTGGACTTAGTTAGCAATGACTGAAACCAACAAACCTGTGTGGTCCGTTATCCGATCGCGCGTCGCAGAATTGCTGACCTGGGACGTTGCGCCATTCTTCCGTTGGATCCCAGCAACATTCAAGCCTGTTGGTCGAGGCATCAGCAAAGTTTTTTCAGCCCTACCTCAGAGAACGTCGAACTGGAGAGTCTCGGCATGGTGGCCGAGCGACAGCACTTTTTCCGTTCAGCGATCATTGCTGCGATTGCTTGCCGTCGCGCATCGCGAGCGACTCGAACTGGTCCCGCTGATCCGCAATTTTGCAGACGAACATCGCATCGTTTGGCGATGGCGATTGCGCCGATTAGCGAATCGAATCGAAGTCGGCACACCGTTGGTCGATGCGATCGAACAGACGCCCGACGTCTTGGACGAACAGCATCTCCTGGCACTTCGATTCGCGACGCAATCCGGCATCCTCGCAGATGCTTACCAAGACTTGCTTCAAGACCCGATGACTGAACGCCAGCTTGCAAAAACTGCGATTCTGCGTGTCGTCGTTTATGCGATAGCGATGGTCTTCGTGATCGCGTTGATGGCATCGTTCCTGTTATCATTCGTTTTGCCAACGATTGCAAGTCTAGCGGAAGAGTTTGGAGTCACCACACCGTGGGCGATCTCGTCTCAGCTAAAAGTCAGTGCATGGGTCTCCGACTACACTTGGTTTCTTTTTGGCTTGATCGGTCTCGTCGCCATTGCCTGTTGGTGTAGCCGTGATTTGCGTCGCGTCATTGGTAGGTGTCTTCGATTATGTCTGCCACGTCTGGATTTGTCGCAGCGGCCTGCCGAGTTGTTGCGGCTATTGTCGCTGGCCTCCAAGGCTGGTCGACCTATTTCCGGTTCACTATCTACGCTTGCACGATACCACTACGACAAAACCGTTCGTCAAAAACTTTTATTCATTCGCAATGAAGTCGAGCAAGGCGCGAATGTTTGGAGATGCCTGTGTGATTCGAAGTTAATCAACACAAACGAAGCGGAGGCGATCCGCCATTGTACAGACGGGAATATGCAAGCATGGACGCTTCGTCAGCTCGCGAATTCGAAATCGATCGCGACCACGAACAGAATGCAGCAGGTCGCCGCGTGCGCACATCCCGTTGTTGTCATTATTTTCGCTGCCATCGTTGTATGGCTTTCGCTCGGCTATTTCCAATTTCTTTCAGGGATGGTTTACGCAATCCAAGGGTGGCAGGCCCAATGACTAGGCTCTTTTTAAAAAGGGGTCTGACCCTTTTTGCCTCGCCCGGAGAGGGTCAGACCCCTTTTCAAACAGAGCCTACCAGACGAAGGTTGAATCGTGTCGGTGGCACGATGCCGGACTTGATCGTTGCGGCGGTGTTGACCATGACGTTGATCGGCACGCTAACCACGTTCACCGTGCGCAGTGGTCGATTGATTGCCGAAACAAGGCGTCATCAGTTCGCTGTCGATGAGTTAACCAATCAGCTCGAATGTTTACTAGCGTTAGATAGCGAGACATTGGACGCAGCGATTAAGACACTAGCACCGTCGGAAGAAGCATCGGTCACCTTGTCCGCAGCAGTTATCTCCGCTGAAAAAATCGACGACTCGCTTGGCGAGCGGATCGTCCTCAGCCTGAACTGGGAGCGCGGTGCCGTCGCCACGCCAATCCGTTTGGTCGGATGGATCAAGCCAGCCCCAACGGAGTCGTCGCCATGAAGAAGATGAAACAGGGATTCACGTTGATTGAAGTGCTTGTTGTCCTTAGCGTCGGCGGATTGTTGACGGGGCTCGCGATTCAGATTCTCGAACGAGCACTAACGACAGGAACCAACACAACGAAACAACTCGATGAGGCTCGCAACCTAAACCGTTTCGTTGATCAGTTTCGCAGCGACATTCATATGGCGATTGAGGCGAGCGTTGACTCGCCTGAAAAAATGGTGGCTCGTCTTGAGAACGGAGTCGTCGCGTATTCATTCAATGATGGTGCGGTCCAGCGAATCGAAACGACTGAGGGTGCAGGCACCCGAAGCGAACGGTATGTGCTCGGCGAAACGCGATTCATTGCGTTTACCGCACCAAGCAACCCAGATCGAGTGCAAGTACCCGATCGAGTGCAAGTAAACGTGCAATCCAATACCGGCCTGAAGCCGTCGCCGACGAGAACAGATCGAGTCGTGGTTGCTGAAACAGGACGGCGGCGGCGTTTGACCAGACCACAAGGAGAATCGCAATGAAGCGTAAAGGTCTGATTACCGTATGCGTGTTGGTGTGCCTGATCGTAACGGTCTCGTTGTCGTTGTCGATGTTACGCTCGACACTTCGTGCTCGGCGTGACGTTGCGATTCGACTTCAGGCGCAGCAAACAGATTGGTTGCTCGATGCTGGTATCCAATTGGCTACCGTGCGGCTCGCGGAATCCGAAGAGTACGCAGGCGAAACCTGGCAGGTCGGGGACGCGATTCTAGGTTACTACGCCGGTCGCGTCGTGATCACAGTTTTGCGAGATGGTGACAACATCAATGTCGAAGCGGTAGCGTTGCTTTCCAATAGCAATCTACCTAAGAAAAATACTCCTAGCGGTGAGCGAGAACGTGGCATGGTCACGCGACGATCTCATCAATGGCAAATCAAGAACCTCTAACCATGGCGACAAACATGAATCCTTCAAAATGCACCTCCCCTCAGTCATCACAATCCGCGTTTACTTTGGTGGAGCTATTAGTCGTGATGGCAATCATCGGCGTCCTCGTCGGACTTTTGTTGCCTGCCGTTCAAGCCGCACGAGAAGCGGCGAGACGAACATCATGCATGAACAATTTGTCGCAGCTAGGGCTGGCGCTTCACCACCATGATTTTAATGTCGAACATCTGCCATCGGGTACAATCAATCCGACCGGACCCATTCGCAGCGAAGAGATCGGCAAGCATATTAGCTGGGCCGTTCAGATATTGCCGTTCATCGAACAAAACAATCTTTACGAGGCATTTGATTTTGGCGCGGGCGCGTACGCGCCGGAAAATCGAGAGGTACGAGATTGTCGAGTGGCCACTTTTCTTTGCCCATCCAATCCAGGCATATTTCTGAATCGCAGTAGTACGAAATCAGCAGCGTCGATTGCCGAATCCCACTATGCCGGTTGTCACCATAATGAAGAATCGCCGATTGCGGAAGACAACAACGGGCTATTGTTCCTAAACAGTAAAGTTCGATATGCAGATATTCTCGATGGCAGTTCGCAAACCCTCGCGGTGAGCGAAATCAAAGTGGACGCAGGTCATTTGGGTTGGGTATCCGGCACACGGTCAACATTGCGAAACGTCGGTGACTTTGGCACGAGTGGTGAAGGAAAAGCGATTCGAAATCGATATGACGCGACTGGGACTGGCGCACCCGCTGCCCTGGGTCAGTTCGACGTCGGTGGGTTTGATAGTTTTCATATGGGAGGCGTCAACATTGTCTTGGCGGACGGTGCGATTCGGTTTATCACCGACAGCATCGATCACGAGATAGTAAGTCAGCTCGCCAATCGTGCTGATGGCAAAGCACTGTCCGCTGACTTTTAAGGAGAATTTGGGAAGGCTGCCATCCCCGGGGCTGGAACGGTATCGAATACAGGGCAAGCCTGGGGGATTTGTGGTCAGGCCGCTGGAGACTCTTTCTCCGCCCCCTTTTTCTATCTGGCCCTGCTGCGATACCTTTTCTAAGGCTGCGAGAAGTAAATGACCTTGCTTGGTAACCCGACGCGTAAGCGAGGACTTAGACGCATTTTCCTCGCTTACGCATCGGGTTACCACGTTTTCAAGCAGCATCAAATCGTTGTCGCGGCACTAATGACGCATTTTCAAGTAACCGATCACAACCAAGATCCCACGTGCTATTCACTATGCAACAAACCATCGACGAGCTTCGCTCAACGTTCTCATGTCCAGGTCTCGACTTTGAACAGGGCCATGGCTCCTTGACCAAGGCGACCGTCACGACTTCCAACGCGACTGGCGAACTTTACCTGCACGGTGCGCACGTGACCGGATTCCAGGTACCTGGACAAAAACCTGTTTTGTGGATGAGCAAAAAGTCGCTTTTTGAATCCGGTAAAGCGATTCGCGGTGGCGTGCCGATCTGTTTTCCTTGGTTCGGTCCCAACGCTGCCGATCCGAAAGCACCAAGCCATGGCTATGCCCGCACGAAGCCGTGGCGCTTTGCATCGGCAGTCGCTTCTGCTGACGGGAATCTCACGCTTGAATTGCAAACCGAAATTAATGATTTCGCGGCGGCGTTCTTCGTGACGTTTGGCAAGGCTCTGGAAATGAAGTTGCAGATAACGCTGCTTTCCAGCGCCAGCGGTCCGGCAAGATACGAAGCCGCACTTCACACTTACCTGGGCGTGAGCGACATCCGCAGTGTCTCAATCGTAGGGCTTGAAACAACTGATTATATCGACAAGGTTGACAGCGGAAAAATCAAGCCCGCCTCCGGTGCAGCGATTCGTTTCAGTGGCGAATGCGATCGTGTTTACTTGGACACGACCGCAACCTGCTTATTAAAAGATCCTGGCTTTGCTCGAACGATTTCGGTGTCGAAATTCGGCTCGCATTCCACTATCGTCTGGAATCCATCGATCGAGAAAAGTGCCAAGATGGCCGATTTTGGCGATGACGAGTGGCAGGGAATGGTTTGTATTGAAAGTGCGAACGTCGCGTCCAATTCCATTGAACTGCGAACGGGTGAATCGCACACGATGGCAGCGACTATTTCGGTATCGAGTTAGGTCAACGCTACGTAGCATGTAGCGCCTACCAAGATCAACAACCCGTCGAGGCAAAGAAGCAAGGTGTTTAAAACCCAAACGGCGAGCACAAACCCTCGCA
>Ga0105046_10008197_pt1 | contig 16435 bp, 10 predicted proteins | sample MAT03_FD_78385 | JGI IMG/M metagenome (GOLD analysis project Ga0105046, IMG submission 78385) | Freshwater microbial communities from Lake Fryxell liftoff mats and glacier meltwater in Antarctica - MAT-03 (megahit assembly) | ecosystem: Environmental > Aquatic > Freshwater > Ice > Liftoff...
CACAGAACGTCAGGCCGCCGCCGATGGTCACTGGCATGATGTTTCACCTGTTTATTGCAGGCCCTCATGCTCACGTTACAGAGATTCGCGGAAAATGTCCAGCGAAATATTGCCCAGCCCCGCCCCGAACTTGCCCCAGATACTTTATACCGCAAAGGGCCAATCTCCAGGCTCTGGAAGAGTGAAACACTCAACTTTCTATCGCCTTCTGAAAGACCAAACCGGCCAGGATCTCATTGAATACGCGCTGATGGCGGCATTCATCGCGGTGGCCGCGGGAGCTACCATGCCGAGCGTCGGCGAGAACATAAGCTCCATTTTTTCAAAGGTTGCCAGTTCGCTTGGGTCCGCGGCGGCGCAGGGATCGTAAGGATTTGGGCCGGCGGTCCGTCTTATCGAATTCTATTGACGAAAAAAGCATTCTCCGCCGATCCATGTCTCCAGAATATTGATGGCTTTCGTCGACGTGTCAAAATCGAAGACGACAAAATCCGCCCGGTCACCCGCCGCCAGGCCCCGTTGACGTCCGGAAATTCGCCCGACGCGCGCGGGATTCCGAGTCGCCATCGTCAGGGCTTCGGCAAGCGACAATCCGGCGATTCGCATAAGATTTTCCACGCCCCGGTGCATTTTTAGCGCCGAGCCGGCGAGACGGGTTTGCCCGGCCAGAACAACGCGGTCGTCTTCGGTTAGATCGACGGGCTGGTCGGCGAGCATGTACCGGCCCGGAGCCGCTCCGGCGGGTGAACTGGCGTCGGTCACCAATATCGAGCGATCGATCCCTTTGGCGCGGAGCGCCACCTTTAAGAACGCGGCGCCGACGTGGATTCCGTCCACGATGAAATCGGCATTCAGGCGGTCTTCGGCGAGTTGATCCCAAAGATAATTTGGGTGCCGGGCCATTACGGCGTGCGCGCCGTTGCCGAGGTGGGTGGACAACGTCGCTCCCGCCGCGACAGCGGCCTGGATGTGGACGCTGTGCGCGGCGGTGTGGCCGATGGCGACGGTGACCCCTTCGCGCACTAACGCTTCAATGTAAGCGGGCGCTTCGGGCCATTCCGGTGCTATTGTCACAAGCTTCACCAGTCCCTCGGTTGCTTCCTGCCAACGGCGATACTCGTCAACGTCCGGGGGGCGCACGTGTTGTTTCGGATGGGCACCGCGCGGGCCGTCTTCGGAGGCGATGTGCGGACCCTCGACGTGGAAGCCTTCCATGGCGACGCCTTCCGGTAAAGCCTGCTTAGCGGCGTAGAGATTTTTCAATGACCCGAGCATTCCTTCGCGGCTGCCAGTGATTACGGTCGGCAGGAGGCGTGTGGTGCCGGTGGCGAATTGAACCCGGAGCGATCGCGCGATTTCCTCGTGGGAGGTGTCGGGAGAATTGTAATCTACGCCGGCGAAGCCGTTGACTTGAAGGTCAATGAAGCCCGGCGCCAAGTAGGGCAAGCCGGCCGCGGGTTCCACCAGGTCGTCGGCGATCTGAATCAGAGAACCGAATTCGAGCAGAATATTCTCACCGCGCAACGCGTCATGGCCGAAACATTTTTTATACATATTGTTTTATCCACAGTTAAATCACAGCTTCGCCTCTCTAACTCTAACAAACCAAAAGACAAAAAAGGTTGTGGAGAGCGCCCCTTTTCCACTGGTATCCAGGTCCGGAAACTGGTACAACTATTTACAGATTCCGCGGGATGCGGCGCACGAGGCTGATCTCGGGGGAGGTGGCCGGAGCGCTCTTCCCGCGGTTTTCGCATTTTTCATTTCAACATCTGCCACGGCGTGATTCGCCCCATGCCGCGGCAAGCAGGTTCCGGGGCGCTAACTGAAGACGGCGTCCCCACTCTTGCGCCAAGGAATTAAATCCCTGGCACTAAAGTGGAGACGCCGCCCGAGGGAGGCGCCCCAGAACCGACCCTATAGGGCGGTGAGCCAGCCTTCGGTATCCGGTTCCGTGCCGTTAATAATTCCGAAGAACGCCTTCTGCAACTTCTCCGTGATCGGTCCGCGTTCGCCGGAGCCGACCTTAATCTTGTCGATGGAGCGGATGGGCGTCACTTCGGCGGCCGTGCCGGTGAAGAAGACTTCGTCGGCGATGTAGAGCATTTCGCGCGGGATCATCGATTCGGTGATCTCGATGCCCAATTTCTTCGAAAGCTTGATGATGGAGTCGCGGGTGATACCGGGCAGTGCGGAGTTCCCGAGTGGCGGGGTGATCATCTTACCGTCGCGAATGACGAAGATGTTCTCGCCGGACCCTTCGGAGATGTACCCATTGGTGTCGAGCGCAATGCCTTCGGCGTAGCCGTTGAAGTGGGCTTCCATCCGAATTAACTGCGAGTTCATGTAGTTGGCGGCGGATTTGGCGAGGGCGGGCAGGGTATTTGGAGCAATTCGATTCCAGGATGAAATGCAGACGTCCACGCCCTGAGCGAGCGCTTCCTCACCCAAATACTGGCCCCATTGCCAGCAAGCAATATAGAGATCCAGGGGATTGTTGATTCCCAACACGCCGACATCGTTATAGCCGCGAAGAAGAATTGGCCGTACGTAGCAGGCCTCAAGCTGGTTGACGCGGATCAGCTCAAGGGTTGCCTTCGTCATATCGGCTACGGTGAACGAGATGCCGTCCATGCGGTAGATCTTGGCGGAGTCAAGAAGCCGCCGGTAGTGCTCGTTTACTCGGAAAAGCCGCGGCCCGTTCGGGGTGGAATAGCAGCGAATGCCTTCAAACACCGCGCTGCCGTAGCTAACAACATGGGAGAGCACATGAATTTTGGCCTCATCCCAACGGATAAACTCTCCGTTACACCAGATTTTTTCAGTAGGCGTCAACATCCAACCATTATAAGCGGAACTTGTTGCAACTCCCGGAACGGGTTCGCGCTCTAACGTCCAGACGACTGCCTGCGTAAAATGGCAAGTGGCTCTCTGGAGACAACTTCTTATGCAAATTCGCCGGGTACTGCCCCAAATCCTCCTCACCGCCGGGTTCCTAATCGCCGCTGAAAAGCAACGTGTATTGAAGCCCGGTTGGAATCTTTTCAAGCCAGCCGATGACGTCAAGATGGGTCAGGAATACTCGAAGGAAATTGAGAGCCAGGTTCAGATCGTTAGCGACCCGACGCTACACGCTTATGTGAACCGGATCGGCCAGCGATTGGTGAACGGGATCGAAGGCGAGAAGTTTCCATTTACCTTCAAAGTTGTTAATGACCCTTCCATTAACGCGTTCGCGCTGCCCGGCGGACCAATGTACGTGAATACTGGACTTATCGCCGCGGCCGATAGCGAGGCGCAGATAGCCGGCGTTCTGGGACATGAAATGGGACATGTGATGCTGCGGCATGGCACGAACCAGGCTTCGAAGGCCAATCTGATACAGATCCCGGCGATGATTGCCGGCGGACTGTTCGACCAGGGCAGCATGATCGGGCAGATGGCAAGCCTGGGCGTCGGGCTGGGCGCTAACTCGGTGCTTATGAAGTTCTCGCGGACCGCGGAGAAGGACGCTGACCTCTTCGGCGCACGGTTAGTCCACAGGGCTGGTTACAACCCTGTTGAGCTCGCGAGATTCTTCGAAAAATTGGAAGCCGATGGCGGCAAGAGCGGCAAGATGCAGGAGTTTTTCGCCAGCCATCCCAATCCCGGTAACCGGACCAAGAACATTCAGGGCGATATGAGGTTTTATCCCCAGAAGAGTTACGAGGCCGCGTCCGTGACGCCGGAACTCGCCCAAGCGCGGTCCATTATAAAGACGCTTCCGGCGCCGGTGAAGAGGCCGGCGCGGGGTCAAGTCCAGGCGCCGCAGGGACCGGCCGTTTCGACAAGTGTTCCAAATGGATTCAAAGCCCACCAAACGTCGCTGTACGCAATCGCTTATCCTGACGATTGGACGGCTCGGGCGGGCCAGGACGGCGTTTCGGCCTCGGTTACAGCCACCGACGGAGTGGTAAAAGGCGCCAATGGGCAGGACGACATCGGCCACGGAATGCTGATCGAGTTTGTAAAGCCGCAATCGGCGGATATCAACGCGGCCACGGATGCGCACATCAATGGAATCCTGCAATCGAACCCGGCGCTTAAGGTTTCGAGCAATTCTCAAAGCGTAAAGATCGACGGCTACGTTGGTCGAATCACTCCGATCCAGGGCCCGTCCGGCATGCGATCCGGCGAAAAGGAAAATGTCCTGGTTCTGACCGTCATGCATACACAGGGTATGTTCGTTGGGGTTTTCATCGCTCCGCAGTCCCGCTGGCGCGTTGCGGAGCCCGAATATCAGCAGATGATGCAGACGCTTCGCTTTAGACGCTAAGACAACTCACGGCCGGGTTAAGATTTACCTATGCGGTGGATCTTTTGGTTTGGCTTGGCGACGGGTGCGTTTGCACAGACTCCGGATTTTCAGCGGGATATACGGCCGCTGCTGGGGAAGAAATGCGTGGCCTGTCATGGACCCGACGAACAGGCTCGCCAAGCGGGATTGCGGCTCGATACGTTTGACGGCGCGACGAAGACCAAGGCGATCATTCCGGGAGATAGCGCCAAGTCAAGAATCCTGGCAAGGGTGAGCCATGCTACGAGGCCGATGCCGCCGACGGGTCCCCGGCTTTCGGAGACGGAGGTTGGACTGCTGCGGAAATGGATCGATGGCGGCGCCGTTTATACGAATCATTGGGCGTACCAGAAACCGAAACGGCCTGCGGGAAGCAGCATCGATTCTTTCATTCAGGCCAAATTGACCACGCATCGTTTGACGCCTTCGAAGGAAGCGGACCGCGCGACGTTAGCGAGACGCGCGGCGCTTGACCTGATTGGGGTTCCGCCGGAGGCAGCGGTGCTGGCCGCCTATTTGAAAGACGGGTCCTTTGAAAAGTATGTCGACGCGTTATTGGCCAATCCGCAGTTTGGGGAACGGTGGGCGAAAATTTGGCTGGATCTGGCGCGGTACGCCGATACGCAGGGATATGAGAAGGACAGCAAGCGATCGATTTGGCCGTATCGCGATTGGGTGATTCGCGCTTATAACGACAACCTGCCGTTCGATAAGTTTACGATTTTGCAGCTCGCGGCCGATTTAACCCCGGACCCATCCATCGACGATCTGATCGCAACGGGTTTCCACCGGAATACTATGACGAACACCGAGGGCGGCACCGACGATGAGGAGTACCGCGACATCGCCATTCGCGATCGCGTGGCGACGACGGGGCAGGTTTGGATGGGGCAGACCTGGGGTTGCGCGCAGTGTCATACACACAAGTACGATCCGTTAACGCACAAGGAGTTTTACCAGATCTACGCGTTCTTCAATCAGACTGCCGATGACGACCATCCCTCCGACCGGCCGGTGCTGAAGCTGACATCCTCGGCGTCGACTTTAGTCTTGAAGGAACTGGCGGAGGAGAAGCAGCGGAAGACCCGCATTTACGATCGCGGCAACTACCTGACCCCTAGCGAAGAGGTGAAGGCGGCGGTACCGGCGGCGTTTCATCCGTTGCCGCCCAAGGCGGCGAAGAACCGTTTGGGGTTCGCGCAGTGGCTGGTAAGCCCGGACAATCCACTTACGGCGCGGGTCACGGTCAACCGGTTCTGGAGCCGGCTGTTCGGGACAGGGCTAGTGGAATCCGAGGAGGATTTTGGGACGCAAGGTATCGGTCCAACGCATCTGGAGCTGTTGGACATGCTGGCGCTGGACTTTCAGAAAGACTGGGATGTGAAGAAGTTGCTGAAGCGAATCGTGATAAGCGCGACTTACAGGCAATCTTCCGATGTTACGCCGGAGTTATTGAAACTGGATCCGGCGAACAAGCTCTACGCGCGCGGGGCGCGATTCCGGCTGGATGCGGAAGTGGTTCGCGATCAGGCGTTAGCGTCAGCCGGTTTGCTGAGCAAGAAACAGTTCGGCCCGCCGGTGATGCCATGGCAACCGGAAGGCGTATGGCTCGTGGTCTATAACGGAGAGAGTTGGGCGACGTCAAAGGGCGAGGACCGGTACCGCCGGGCCTTGTACACTTTCATGCGGCGGACCAGTGCCTATCCATCAATGATGAACTTCGACGCGCCGAACGGGGAAACGTGCACGATACGGCGGATTCGCACCAATACGCCGCTGCAGGCGTTGACATCTTTGAACGACCCGGTCTTCATGGAAGCGGCGCAACGGCTGGCGGAAAAGGCAGTGCAGGAATCGCCGTTGGATCCCGCGAAGCGGCTGTTCGAGCTGGTGCTGCTGCGCGCGCCGTCGAAGGCGGAGGCGGCGCGTTTGGCGCTGCTGCAGCGGCAAACCGAAGCAGAGTTGCGCGGGCAGCCGGAAAACGTGAGCAAGCTGCTGCGTTATAGCGAAGTGCTCTATGAAGAAGACCGCGTGGCCACTCTGATTCCCGACGCACGAACGGGGGCGAAGGAGTGGCGATTTAAGACGTCCGATCCTGGCGCCGATTGGATGAAGCCGGCCTATGACGATAGTATGTGGGGCGCTGGACCTGGCTACTTCGGCTATTTCACGAAGCCCAGTGAGACAACTCCGATCAAGACAAACTGGGACACCGAGGCCTTGTTCCTGCGTTATGCGATCGATTTGCCGGAGAAGGCGCCGACTCGATTCAAGATGCCGGTCCGGACCAATTCGCAGTTCGATGTCTGGGTAAATGGCGTATCGGCGCTGAATAACATCTACGAGCGCTCGGGTCATTATGAGTATGCGTTGAACGAGGACGGCCAGAAGGCGTTTCGGGCGGGGAGAAACGTAATAGCCATTCGGGCGGCTCGGTACGGAACGCAGTCAAACGGGCAGGTGTTCGATCCGGGACTGGTGGCATCCCAGCCATTGAAAGCGGCGGTACCGGGGCGGAACGGCGCGGCGCGGGCGGCGTGGGTTGTGGTGGCGAATACGGTGTTGAATCTGGACGAAACGGTGACACGGCGATGAACGAGAAGATGCGAGCGGCGCTGGCGGCGACACGACGCCACTTTATTTCCGGCTGCGGCATTGGGCTGGCCAACATGTTCATGGCGGAGGCGCAGCCGGAGAATCTGCTGGCCCCGAAGAAACCGGATCATGCGCAGAAAGCGAAGTCCGTGATCTTCTTGCACATGGCGGGTTCGCCAAGCCAGTTGGAACTATTCGATTACAAGCCGGAACTGGTGAAGTATAACGGGAAGCCCTGCCCGGATGAGCTTTTGAAGGGCAAGCGCTTCGCATTTATTAAAGGCGTTCCGAAGATGTTAGGGACGCCTTATCAGTTCAAGCAGCATGGACAGTCAGGCGCATGGGTGAGCGAGCTGATGCCGAATTTCTCGACGATTGTGGACGATGTAACTATCGTCAGGTCGATGAGCACGGATCAGTTCAATCATGCCCCGGCACAACTGTTCCTGCAAACGGGCAATCCGCGGTTTGGGTTTGCGTCGATGGGAGCGTGGGCGACCTATGGATTGGGTACGGAGAACCAGGATCTGCCCGGGTTTGTGGTCCTGACCAGTGGCGGGAATAATCCCGACGGAGGGAAGAGTCTGTGGGGCAGCGCGTTCTTGCCGAGCGTTTTTCAAGGAGTACATTGCCGGTCCCACGGCGACCCGGTTCTGTTCCTTTCCGACCCCGAGGGAATGACCAGGGGCGTGCGGCGGAAGACGCTGGATGCATTGAAAGACCTAAATGGAATGCAGGCCAAACAGGCAGGCGATCCCGAGACGGAGGCGCGGATGGGCCAATACGAACTGGCCTATCGGATGCAGATTTCAGTGCCGAAAGTAATGGACATCTCTAAAGAACCGGAGGCAGTTCACAAGGCCTATGGCACGGAACCGGGCAAGACGAGCCTGGCTAACAATTGCCTGTTGGCGCGGCGGCTAGTGGAAAACGGCGTGCGATTCGTGCAGATTTATGACTGGGGCTGGGACCATCACGGCACGAGTAAACGCGACGACATTCAGTACGCTTTGCAGCCGCACATCAAGACGGCGGATCAGGCGGTGACGGCGTTGATCAAAGACCTGAAGCAGCGCGGATTGTTGGACCAGACACTGGTTGTGTGGGGCGGGGAATTCGGACGAACGCCGATGCGGGAGAATCGCGGCGGGACGGAAGGCGCATTTATTGGACGCGACCATCATCCGTACGCGTACACGATGTGGATGGCCGGTGGCGGGATGAAAAAGGGTCTGAATTACGGGGAGACCGATGAGATCGGTTACTACGTCACGAAGGACAAGATGACGCCTCGGGATCTGCAGGCGACGATTCTGCATCAGATCGGGCTGGATCCGCACAAACTGCACTATCCCTATTTGGGGCTGAACCAACGGTTGATTGGGCCGACGGAGGAAGCGCGGGTGATGAAGGATTTGCTGATCTAGCGGGGGAAGCAAGTTGTTGACTGCCATCAAGCTTCTGGTTCGGTTACGAAGCCGCGGAGATCCCGCTGGAGGAACTGCTCCCAAAGTTGCACCGCGACGGTGTGGGGATAGGAATCTTGAGAACTCCCGAAGGCCAGTCCGTGATGCCTCCGGCTTCGCCGTTGATCGAAGACCGTGTGGCAGGACGCGTTCGTGGAGGAGGGCAATCTCACCCAGACGGTTTTCCTCCTTCGAAAGGTCTTTGGAGATTCTGACAGCCAGACATACATCGTCAACGTCCCGCGTCAGGGATACAGGTTCGTCGGTCCCGTGCCGGCCCGCCCTGGCCAGACGTCCGATTCCGTCAGCCCAAAAACATTCCTACCCGCTGCCTTGAAACGATTCCGATGGCACGCGCTGGCAATCGGGGCGCTGGCAGGTGTTGCAGCGTGGATGACGACATTCCCGCAGCCCCATTCCGCTGGTTCTTTCACGGGACCGGTCCGCTTCGAGATTCCTTTCGCCGACCCCGCCGCCGCGCCGCTCCTTTCCCCGGACGGCCGCCGGATCGCGCTCGTTCGGCTTTTTCAGGATGCCTCAGGAACTGAAGGCATCTGGCTTCGCGACTTGAACGGAACTGCTCCCTACCTGCTGGCCGGCACTGAGAACGCGAGCTCCGCCTTTTGGTCTCCCGACGGTTGCTGCCTGGGGTTCATGGCGCAGGGAAAGTTGAAGACCGTCAACGTGTCTGGCGGGCCGGCGAATTTGGTGAGCAATGCTCCGCGGGGCCGCGGCGGAGCTTGGAACGAGGCAGGAACCATCCTCTTTGCGCCGGTTGCTGGCGGCCCGCTGCACTCCGTGCCGGCCAAGGGTGGCGCCGAGCACTACGGGAACATCGTGACGTACATGCGCGCCAACGGTTTAGTGCCGCCTTCGAGCGAAGGGCGTTAGTTACGATTCATTTCTATCGCGGCTGTTCTGGAACGGACGCGAGTTTCATAGCCGTATGAAGACTTTGTTGCGCTCCAGCGAGCGCAGGAAAAGCCATGTAATGGCAAAGTAGCTGGAAAACGCGAAGAGCACCCAGAGTAGCGGGGAGTCCTTCGGCGCGAAGGGTTTGATGGCGTCATCGACCATCATGTGAAGAATGTATCCGGCGAGGGCGTTGACGCCTAGAGTCCGGAAGAGGCTCAACTGGCGGCCATGGGCGTCCGACCACCAGAGGAAGAACGTATAGACGCCAAGCGAAAAACCCGTGGCAAAGATGAGATACGAAGCGCTACCGGCCTGTTGGCTCATGGTCCACATGTCGCGGCCGTGCCAGGGAGCGAAGAAAGGCGGGGCGGCGAGGACTCCGCCACTGGTAAGACACGATAGAGCGTAGCCGGTGACCATGCTTGCGACGGCGGCCTTTAGAAATGGCTGATAGGCTTTAATGCGGCCATGTGTGTCCAGGTACATGTAAGTGAGCGATCCGGCGAGAACCGGTACCGTCCAGGTGAGAAAGCCAAGAGCGCCGCCGTCGATGACACGGTTGGCCCGCAGCCATTCATGCCACCAGGTTGCGGAGAGCAAGATGTGAAGCCCAAGTGAACCGGCAAGCCAGAGAAACTGGGCGCGGGCAGAGAGCGCGATGACGGGCAAAACCCATAGGCTGGTGACACCGATGTGGACCAACGCCTGAAACGGGGACCGGCGCCAGGCCGTTGACAGAACGCCGCCGAGCCCTTCCTTGGAAAACTCTTCCCACGACGCAAATTTGCCATCCAAATGGTAGATGACGACGCCGACGAGGATTAACCCAAAACCGCGTAGTAGGGCTTGCCGATAGGCGACGAGGTTTCCCGCTTTTTCGACGTGGCGGAGGAAAGCGAGCCGAAGCGCGAAACCGACCGCGAAGAAGAACTGCGGCATGATGGTGTCGGCGTAGCTACAGAAAGTGTTGTGGTGTTTTAACAGCGGGTGAATGGCCGCGAATCCGCCGAGGAAGTTGACCAGAAACATGCCCGCAACGGTGTAGCCGCGGAACTGATCGAGAGACTCTAGACGCGGTTTATGGGGTGGGATCACTCCCTGCTAGGTTAAAACATTACCGCGCCGAGCATACGGCGCCCCTGGACCTGTCCCAGCGCGCGGGCGACTTCGCGGAAGCTGTCGCGCTCCGATTCGATCACGATCACAACTCCGTCGGCGGCCATGGTGATGGCCATGGCGTCGGCCGGTGTGTCGAAGCCCGGACCATCGATTAGAATCCAATCGAACTGCGTGCGTAAGGACTGGAGGAGAGTGTGGAGGCCACGAAGGTCGAGCGGATCCATGGAGAGGGTCATGGTCTCGCCGATCGTGAGGAAATAGACTTGCGTGCCGGCAACGCGACGGAAGCAGGGAGGCATGGCCACGCGCTCCGCCCGTGTCGCTTCACAGAGTCCAGGACCGGCGGGTATGCGCAACGCCGTGTGCAGTGTTGGCGAACTGAGATTCGCGTCGACAATAAGTACACGGGTATCCTGCATGGAGGCCATCGCCAGACCCAGATTGGCTGTGGTGCCGTGCCGTGGACGAGAGCCGTCCATGTTTGTGAATGCCAGCACCTGGAGACACTCATCCCCCGCGTGCAATTCGGCTTGGGCGTTGGTGAGCCGATTCCGCAATTGGCGAGTCTGTTCTTTCCATTCCGCAGGATAGGCTGATGCCAACATCGGAAACGCGCCGCGAGCATCCTCGAAAGCGATTTGAGGAATGTCTCGTAAATTCAAGAAACTTTGCCGGAGCGACAGGCGAGGGGCACTGGACGCGGTGGGCGCCGGCGGCGCTTCCGGTTCCTGGCTTTGCACGTGTGTCCATGCGCCTTGTAAGGCGCTCAGGGTATCCGGCGCGCTTATGCCGGCTTCGGTTGCGGTGGGCGTGATCATACTGCTCCTTTTTTCGCCTGATTGTGTTTGGCCGACTCGAGCAGTTTTTGGATGCGCGGGCGGGCAGCCGGGGGCAAATAGGCCAACATCTCTTCGTAAATGGCCGCGGCGTTGCGGAACATCGCCAAGCGCGTATAGGCGCTGGCCAGCGTGTCGTCGATCTCCGGACTTCGGCCGTACACGCGTCGAGCGCGTTGCGCATATTCGAGAGCTTTCTCCGCCGAACCGCCATTTTCCAGCGTCATCCAGGCGATATTGTTTAAAACGAGCGGGTTATTCTTATCCCGTAACAGCGCTTGCTCATATTTGCTCAATGCCCCCTGCCGGTCTTTCATCTCGCTACGGAGCGCGGCATGTTGCAGCCACACGGATACGTTTTCGGGAAAGAGTTTCTCGGTTTCGGCGTAGAGCGCTGAGGCCTTTTCGCGATCTCCGCTCAGCGCCAGCGCGCCGGCCAGTCCCAGTCTAGGACCGAGCGCCGCGGAATCTTTCCGGCGAATCCGCTGAAAAGTTTGGACGGCCGCGGCGCTATCCTTCTGCTGAATTTGAAGGGAAGCCAGCATGTAAAGGACAGATTCTTCGGCGTTTTCGCCGGCCGCGACAGATTCGAGGTTCGCGCGCGCGTCGCCGGCCTTCCCTTGCAGTGTGAGAACTTCGGATTTGGCCAGTACCCAACGCGTTTCGTTTGGGGCCAAAGCGTGTCCTTTTTCGAACATTTCCAAAGCAACATCTGGCTTTCCGCGGAGAAGGCGCGCGGACCCCATGAGGTAGAGCGCGTCCGTATTCGTGGGCTGCCAGCGCAGGAGGCGTTCGAGTGACTTCTCCGCGTCCGCCGTTTTCCCGCGATTGACTTGCGCTTTCGCGCGCACCAGATTGGCTGGAACGTGATTCGGATCCAACCGTAGCACGGCCTCGGCCCGCAGTTCGGCGGCGCTGGGATTCCCGCGGGTTATTTCCAACTCCGCCAAGGCAACCCAGCCCGGTGCGTAGTTGCCATCAAGCAGCACACAGCGCTCAAACTGTTCCCCGGCGGCGTTGGGCCTGCCTTCTATCAAAAAGGCGCGCCCGAGGTGATACCGGACAAACGGCGAATCGGGCAATTGTTGCATGATCGACTCTATTTTGCGGCGCTCGGATGCGCGTTCCGCGGCGGGTACTTCGGTCAGGGCGATCGCCGAAGCGTAAGTTTGAAGGATCAAGTCCTTAGGTCTGGATGCAAGTTCTGCCGCGACAAACTTCTTCGCCTGTTCCCGGTTCCCCTGGGCCATGTGCCACTCGGCAATTCGACTGATATAGTCCGTCGCGTTATCAGGGAACCGCGTCCGGCCGTTCTCGTAAACTTTCCGTGCCGAGGCGTATTCGCTCCGGTGCATCCAAAAGTCGCCCATCCTGGCCAACGTAAGCGGTCCGGCGGCCTTGTCCTTTTCGAGCATTTGAAGAACCTGCCGGGCGCCATCGCGGTGGCCGAAGGCGTCATCATGAGCCGCCAGTTGGAGAGCGGCATCTACCTCCGACGTCCGGTTCCATTTCTGATCGAGAATGCTTCTTGCGCTAGAGGCGTCCTTGCGCTGCATGAGATGGAGATACAACAGGTCGTACGGTGCGGAATACAGAGGAGCACGCTCGATCAAAGCTCGGAGTAACGATTCGCCTTCCGCGACTCTGCCAAGCCGAAAGAGTGCCGCGGCGGCTTGAGAATCGAGAGTCTCACTATTGTCGACCTGGCTGGCGGCAGCGCGAAGCAGCTTGACGGCGTCTTCTGAAAGGTGCCGCTCCATCAGGACCTGCGCTTGAAGACGATAACCGTCGGCGAGTCGAGGCCAGTTCGATTGCAGTTTTTGAGCCTGTGCTTCGACTTCCCGCAAAAGCGTGGTGGGACGGCCGGGATCGCTGCCGAAAATCTGATAAGTGACATCGGCCAGTTTTGTTTGGATAACGGGATCTTTGCCGTCAAGTTCGACGGAGCGCGTGAGAAGGTCGCGTGCCGGTCCGAGTTCACCTTGCTGCAGCGCAAGGAGTCCGGCGGATCTGTACGCCGGCGCAAATCGCGGGTCCTTACGAATTGCCTGACGGTAAAAGAGCTGGGCGGCGGCGCGTCTGCCTTCTTTTTCGGCCTTTTGCCCCCGTTTCCAGAACGTGTCGGCGTTGAGGAAGTAATCCGTGCAGCCGACACCAATGATGGAGAGCCCGAGGACAGCGGTGGTTGTAGCCCGCCGGCGCCAGGCCTGAGCGGTTCCACCGCCCCGGGGTGTCACGATTTTCCGGGACGGAGCTACGGCCGCGGCCGGGAACACAGCCAGGATCTCCAATCCGGCCCACTTTTCCAAATGGCCCTCGTGGATAATTTTCGGATCTCGAAGGACGCGGATCAGGCACGTGAAAATTCCTAAGGCAAAGCCTCCCAGGATGAAAAGGACAATGCGCAACCATTGAGGTGGATTGTCCGACTTGGAGGGTAGCGTCGGAGGTTCCAGCAACTCCACCGACTCGCCCTGGCCGCGGCGTTCCATGTCCGAAGCCGCCTGCGATTCTTCGTGCTTACGCACAAGTCCCGCGTGTTGTTCACGTGCTATTTCGTATTCCCGTTTTGCAGTCAACAAGTCAGTCTCCATTCCGGCCGGGGCCGCGTTCTGATCCTTAAGCCGCTGCGCTTCGGCGCGCAACTCGATTTCCTCTTTTTGGCTCGATCCATCCTGCAACTCCAACCCGCGAAGCTCCGAGCGTGCCAAACCAATGCGGGACCGGACCCGGTCAAGGTCCTGCATCTTAAGGAGCCGCGATTGGTCCGCCATGAACTTTTGCGTAATGCTTTCCGCTTCGCGTAAATCCGCTTCCGCCATTTCCCGGTCCGTAAACCCCGGGCGCCACCGTTCGCGCATTCGGAAGGCCTGCATTTTCGCGTTTGTAACCTTCTCGCGAAGGCTCAAAAAGTTGTGACCAACCTCGACTTGAGGAAAGTAGTACTCAGTCGGCCGGGCCTCAATGACGCGAGAATCCGCTTCCAGTTGAACGGCTTCGGCCTGTTTCAAACTGCGTCGCTCGTCGAGCAGCCGGCGATCGTGCCGCAGATCGCGCAATCTGGAATCGACGACGTAGCTGCGCGACGTGCTTTCGCCTAACAACGTTCTTGAAGCGTTTGGGCGAAGGGCGTCCTGGATTTCGCCGAGCCGGCCCTCAGCTTCCAACATCCCCTCCTCGGCGGCCCGCAGTTGCTCAGCGAGGAACTCAGTGGTTCCCATGGATTGGTCGCCCCGGTATTTTCGGTTTTCCTCGTAGATTTGTTCGACGAGCTTTTGAACGACTTTCTGCGCCTGTTCAGCGTTGGGATAGGCGAATTGTATTTGAAGCGTGGGTACGGACTTGTGCTGATCGTCGCCCAGCGAAATCTGACGGATAGCGAGGGCTTCGCCAAATACCGGGACGAGGTCGGCGACGGTTTGAAATCGCCTTCGTTCGGGGTACAGGCGGAAGGAATCAATCATGCGAGAAGCGGTTAGACGGCTTGCTAGGAGTTGAGACAACGCAAAGAGCCGCTGTTCAACTGCCATTGAAAAATTGGGATTCACAAACTTGCCCGCCAGTTGGGGAGGCATGAATCGAACTTTCGCTTCGGAGCGGAAATTGCTGGGGAAGAAGTACGTCCAGGCAAATCCAAGCCCGGCGCCGAATACGGCCCCTGCGGCAAGAAAGAACCAATGCTTGCGCAGGAACCACCGCACGTCGCGCATGTCCATGATCTCCGGGATCGTGGCTAAACTGGGTGGCGAGATGCGTCCGTTCATCATCTTATTAAGCTCCATGAGCGCGGGCAGCAATCGATCCGGCGGCGTCTGGTGTCTGCATGTAAGCAGAATTGGACTCGCTCAATTGGAGGCGATACAGTTTTGCGCGAATCGTCAGCTAACGTTTCGGTTGGACGCGGCGGAACGGAGCCGGGTGTCCAGAACGCAGCGGTCATGGGCGACGCTAAGTTCCATCGCGGAACGCTGTGAACACAACTTATCTGAAGATTCGACGAGTCCATGCCTTGCCGATTCGAGACGCCAGGCGGGTTTGCCGCCGAATGGCTGTTTCGAACGATCCTTTACAAATTCTGTGGAATTGGAGACCACTAAATACTTCGACGGACGCAGGTGAAAAGTTTAGTCCACCTTAGAAATTACCCCAGTACGTCGCCGAATCCACCTTAAGATTGTTTAGCTGGCGCAGCCCGCCGGGTTCGGCTGAGTCTCACGTAGCCAAGGGCGATCAGACCTGCGCCGATCAGGAAAACGGAGGAGGCCTCGGGACTTGCCGTGTCCGACCCGAAGGCGCCAAACCCGATTCGCAACTGGTCGCCGAACGCTGTGCCCCCCAGCGGAAGCAGCCCGTTGAATCGGAGCGTACCAGTAATTGTCCAATCGCCGCCGCTTGTCGGTGTGAAAACAATGGGGGCGGAGATAGTATTCGTGACGGTCCCACCGAACAACGTGGTACTCGCCCCCAGGCTGACGGGAAGCGATCCGCTCAGGATCTGAACTCCTGGGAGGAACGTCATGTTTTCGAGGCTTACACTCGTGGCTAGGACCGTGGGTACCGCTGTCGCGAAAAAGCTGGCGGGCGGAAGGGTCCAAACGGCGTTGGCGCCGAGCGGAGATCCTGCATTGGCAAACGAGGCCGTCAATGCTGAACCCGACGAATTGAGAACCGAGACGAAGCCCATTCCCGTGGCCTGGCGATAGCCTATGCTAAACGTCTGCGGAAGATTATTTGGCCTCCAATGCGGAAGGAAGTCAGCGTTATTCCATTCGTAATTCGTTACCGAGTTGGTAGCGGCCGCTGATGAGCCGGCGCCTAACTCCGAACTGGAACCGCCGGGAAAACCGGCTCGCATCGCTGTAAAGAAAGAAAAGTCCGAAGCATTTGCCCCAAGCGAGACAGTTGCAAGAACTACGATTCGGCAGAGGGTTGTGTTTTTTGCGGTCATGAGTGTCCGTGTCCATTTCTGGCGACTGTGGCCGCTCAGTTGAGTTGTGATTGGGGAACACTCATATCTTCGACTGGCATGACGAAATACAGAATACGTCGTACCCTGATTTATCGAAGTAAAACATGTAAGGGTGGGGGAACCCTGGTACTAGGAATATAACGCCAATGCGGGATGGTCCTCCCTCCTGGAGAGGGGCCCCACGCGTAGCTCAGCTTCG
>Ga0105046_10008199_pt1 | contig 16433 bp, 11 predicted proteins | sample MAT03_FD_78385 | JGI IMG/M metagenome (GOLD analysis project Ga0105046, IMG submission 78385) | Freshwater microbial communities from Lake Fryxell liftoff mats and glacier meltwater in Antarctica - MAT-03 (megahit assembly) | ecosystem: Environmental > Aquatic > Freshwater > Ice > Liftoff...
CGGTACGTCAGACGTTCGTGGTCAAAGCCAAGCAGGTGCAGAATGGTCGCGTGGAAGTCGTGGACGTGGACGCGTTTGTCCGCCACCTGGATGCCGTAGTCGTCTGGCACGCCGTAACTGATGCCGCGTTTCGCACCACCGCCGCACATCCACGATGAGAAACAATCCTTGTGGTGTTCACGGCCCTTGTGGTCGGCCTTGTCGACCTGCGGCGTGCGCCCGAACTCGGTGGTGCATACCACCAGAGTGTCGTCGAGCATGCCACGCTGCTTGAGATCAGCGAGCAGGGCAGCAATCGGCTGGTCGACGTTCTTCGCCAGCTTGGCGTGGTCCTGCATGTTGCCGTGCGAGTCCCAGTTGTTGCTGGCACCGGTGTCGATCAATTCGATGAAACGTACGCCGCGTTCTGCCAGACGACGCGCGACCAGCGCCTGCCAGGCGAAGCCCTTCTTCTCGCCGCGTTTGAGGCCGTACAGCTCGTGCGTCGCGTCGCTTTCGCCCGACAGGTCGAACGCGGCCGGGCCTTCCTGCTGCATGCCGGCGGCAGTTTCGAATGAACGGATGCGCGCCGCGAGCGTGTTGTCCTCAGTGCGCCCGCTGAGGTGGCGGTCGTTGAACGAACGGATGAGGCCCAACTCCAGATCCTGCAACCCCTGGCTCGGCAGCAGACGGTTGAGGTTCGGGATCGGCTCATCGCCGGGAATCAGGCGCGTGCCCTGGTGGCAGGCGGGCAGGAAGTCGTTCGCCCAGGTCTGGCCACCGGCGTAGGGCAGGTGCGGCGCGAGCACCATGAACGACGGCAGATTCTTGTTCTCGCTGCCCAGACCGTAGCTGATCCACGAGCCGATCGACGGGCGCGAGAACGTCACCGAACCGGTGTGAATGCCGAGCGTGGCTTCGAAGTGATTACCGTGGTCGCCCACCAGCGAGTTGACGATGCAGAGGTCGTCAGCGTGCGCCGCGACGTTGGGGAACATCTCGCTGATCATGATGCCGCTCTGGCCGCGCGGCTTGAACTCCCACTCGGGGGCCTTCAGGAACTCCCGTTCCTTGAGCTGCTTGCCCGCGTCGGCGATCAGCTTCGGTCGGTGGCAAAAGCTGTCGATGTGCGAGAACCCACCGGTGAGAAAGATGAAGATGACGCGTTTGGCTTTGCCGGGGAAATGCGCTGCCTTGGGTGCCAGCGGATCGATCACCGACTTGTCGGCACCCAACAGGTCGCTCATCACCGCCGGCATCAGCAGCGACCCCGCCATGAGCGAGCGCAGCGCGGTGCGGCGACTGATGAGCGGCAGGTGGTTCGGCGTGGTGAACATGGGTGGCGTCCTGACGATCAGTCGATGAACATGAATTCGTTGCTGGCGAACAGTGCGCGGACGAAACTCGTCAGCGGCTTGACGTTCGTCAGATTCTCGGCCTTGGCCTGCGCTTCGAAGCGCGTGAGGTAGTCGACGCCAGCGCGCACTTCATCCTCTCGCGCGGGACGTGCCAGCACCATGACGTACGCGGCGGCGACCTGATTGAGCGAATCACCGGCGGTCTCCAGGCGGCTGGCGAGCGCCTGCGCCTGATCCTGCACGAAGCGGCTGTTGAGCTGGAACAGCGCTTGGAGCGGCGTGATGGTGGTGGAGCGTTCGCCGACCGCGCTGTTGGTGTCGGCGCCGTCGAAGACCTCGAAGAACGGATGTTTGCGGATGCGCTGCTGCATCACGTAGACCGAACGATGGGTGCTGTCGTACACCGCCTGGAACGGGCTGTGCTGGCTGTAGTCTTTCTTGTTCAGCGACGGGAAATCTTTGTGCGCGCCGGGCATCGCGCGGTCGAGCGTCCCGCTGATCACCATCAGCGCATCGCGGACCTCCTCTGCCGCCAGACGCCGACGAGTGAAACGCCAATGACGGGCATTGTCTGCGTCCTTGACGATCGCCTGCGGATCGGTGGTCGCCGCCAGTCGGTAGGTGTGCGACAACATGATCTGGCGGTGCATCTGCTTGAGCGACCAGCCACTCTGGATCAGGCGGTTGGCCAGCCAGTCGAGCAGCGGCTGGTTCGACGGCACCCCACCACGCAGACCAAAGTCGTTGGTGCTCAGTACCAGACCACGGCCGAAATGCAGGTGCCAAAGGCGGTTCGCCGCCACGCGCGCGGTCAGCGGGTTCTTTGCATCGGTCAGCCAACCGGCAAGTTCCAGTCGACCGCTACCGGTGGAACCGTCCGGCAGCTTCTGTCCGCCGGCGATCTGCAGGAACCCGCGGTGGACCTCATCGCCGAGTTTCCAGCGTTCACCACGTTTTTGGATGCGCTCGTTGCGTGGGCTGCCTTCGGCGACGGCGTACGCAGTGGGGATTTCCTGCGGCAGCTCCTCGATCAGCGTGCGGCGTTCCTTCATCAGCTTGTTCATCGCATCGCGGATCTCGGTGTGGCCGCGCGGATCCTTGGGCGGCTCGCGCCCTTCGGCCTTGGCCTTCTTGATCTCCTCACGGATCTTCCAGTCGTTATCGCGTTCGTTGCGTAGCGCGGCGTATTCGCCGTCGATCGCCAACACACGGTCCTTCTTGTCGCCGAGCACCTGGTCGCGTTCCTGATCGCTGACCAGCTGCACAAAACTGTGCTGGTAGCGATGCTCTTCCGACCCTGGGAAGGGATACTGCGTCGACGCGAAAATACCGTAGAGCGCGTAGTAGTCGCTGGTGGGGATCGGATCGAACTTGTGATCGTGGCAACGCGCGCACGACAACGACAGGCCCATCATCACCCGCCCAGTGGTGTCGATGGTGTCTTCGATGGTCAGGTGTTGGTCACTCTCCGGATTCACGCTGAAACGCCGCGATAACGCGATGAAACCGGTGCCGACGGTCATCTCGCGTCGTTGCGCCTCGTCCTTCGCCGGCAGTAGGTCGCCGGCGATCTGCTCACGCAGGAACTGGTCGTAGGGTTTGTCGGCGTTGAACGAATCGATGACGTAATTGCGATACCGATAGGCCTGCGGCACCGGGTAGTCGGCGGCGTCGCCTTCGGTGTCGGCGTAGCGCGCGAGGTCGAGCCAGTGACGCCCCCAACGTTCGCCGTAGCTCTTTGACGCCAACAACCGGTCGATGACCGTGGCAAATGCTTCCGGCGACTGGTCGGCAAGGAACTTGTCGACCTCCTCCGCCGTCGGCGGCAGGCCGGTGAGATCGTAGGTCGCGCGACGGATGAGCGTGCGCTTATCGGCGTCGCCCACCGGCTTCAGTCCGGCGTCGATATGACCAGCGGCGATGAAGCGGTCGATCTCGTTCACCGCCCAGCCATCGCCGGCTGCCGGCACTGCCGGCATGGTCAACGGCTGAAACGACCAGTGCGACTTCGCCGCCAGCAGCTCAGCGGCGGGATCACGCGCCTTGGTGCCAGCGGCATCCGGATGGGGTGCGCCGCGGGCAACCCATTCCTCCAGCAGCTTCACTTTCTCAGGAGCCAGTCGCTCCTTCGGCGGCATGGCGGTGTCGTCGTCGAGCCAGCGCACCGCGTGGATCAGCGCGCTGTCGTCGAGTTTCCCAGGGACCAGCGACGGCTTCTTCGACGTGCCGCCCACCAACATGCCGGCGTAGGTGTCGACGCGCAGCGCGCCCTTGAGCTTCTTGGCTTCCGCGCTGTGGCAGGAGTAACACGCCTCGGCTAGCAGCGGACGGATCTGGCGCTCGAAGAACTCGATGCCCGCCGGATCGCTCGCCGCGGGATCTGCGGCCGCAAGGCCGGCAAGCGTCAGGCTGGCGATCAGGAGGCGGATGGAGGGGGCAGCGCGCATGAGGGTCAGAGTATACGTCGGACCATCATCATCGTTTATGCATCGGCATGCTATTTTTTACGTGGTTTGCGCGAGGCCTTCGGTGGTTTCACCTTTATATCCCCAGACGCCTTGCCGGATGCCCCGTTGGAGGCATCCGGCGAGGGCCACAAGGCGACCAACAATCCCAGCACCAGCGTTCCCGTCCCGCCCCAGATCAACCACGGCGTCACCTGGCGATACCACGCCACCAGTTCACGCCCGTCGGTGGTCGACCACATGACCCATGAACGGATGAATCCCATGGTGCCGGTTTCGAGCTGATGGATGAGTTCCGCCCGCAGATAGAGTCCGCGCGACAACGCCACCGCGCCCAGTATCAGCAACACGATGGCGAGGATGGCCCGCAGCATGGTGGTAGGTTGACGGGGAAAATCACCGACGGGAGGAATAAGGCCGCAGAGCTTGGTCCCGCACTTACTCACCGAGCTCACCGAGCTCACCGAGCTCACCGAGCTCACCGAGCTCACCGAGCTCACCGAGCTCACCGAACTCATCGAACCTCCGGCTGATCGGCTACTCCCGTAGCGACGTCCGCCGCCACAGTCGGGTCGCGGTGATCACCATGAACACCGGGAACTCCTTGGCCGCGCGGTCCTCGGCGCTGGAGCGGATGCCCTGAGTGCCACGACGGGTACTGCACAGTTCTTCGCAGCCGATCACTGCCAGGCCCGCGGTACCGAGCGCCGTCAGGTAATGATGCAGCGGACGGTGGAACGACGTGGTGCTGCTGGAGTCGTTGACTTGGCCGGGATGAGTGCGGATCGGCAGCGCCATCGGTGACATGTAGGCTTCCAGGCGGCGGTACTGCACGCCGACTTCTTCGTCGAAGCCCCATGACGTACGTTTCGGAATACGGAAACACGGATGGGTCATCACTATCACGATGCGCCCGCCGGGTTTCACCAACGCGCGCAGACCGGCGAACACCGGTTCAATCGGGTCGAGATCTTGCAGCGCCATCACCAAAGCCGCGTGATCAAAACGCTGACCCGGCAACACCGCATCCAAGGTGCGCGCATCGCCCACCACGTAGCGTTCGCGATAGCCGGCACGACCGGTGGCCGCAGCGACCAGCGATGGACTGGCGTCGACGCCGACCACCTCCATGCCCGCTTCGCCAAGGAATCGTCCGAGCACGCCCTGGCCACAACACACGTCAAGGATGCGCTGGCCCGGCCGCGCCTGGAGCTGCCGCGCCACCGCCGGCAACAGCAGTTGGCTGTGGAAGTCATCACCACGTTCGCCGTGCAACTGATCGTACCAGCCAGCTTGGGGTTCCCACGCAGTCTCGGCCGCGGGTACCTGATGCACCGGTGGCTGAACCTCTTCCGGCGCTTCGAACTGCTCCGGATGCAGGGAACGTTCATCCGGACGCTCGTCGCGGCGCTGGTCTTGACGAAAAGCCGGGCGGTCACTGCGTCGATCGTCGCTGCGTCGATCGTCGCTGCGTCGATCGTCGCTGCGCTCATCACGGCGAAAGCTCGGACGAGCGTTGGGCTGATCATCACGCCGTGGTGGACGCTGGCTCGGTTCAATCGGCGGCTGAGCACCAACCTCATCAGGAGTGCGACGCGGACGGGGCTCGTAGTTGCGCTTGGGGAATTTTTCAGACGGCATGGTGCGGGAGCATTGCCAAAATCACTGCCGGAGGAAGTCCGGAAGTCCGAAGGCTCCTGCCGCGCTCAGAGCGTGCGCGAATGGCTGAACGCGGGTATCATGGATTGTCCAAACACCACCTCGCAACACCATCATTGCCATGAGTGGACCTGAATTCCTGCTGTTCTATGCAGCCTTGCTGCTGGTGACCTTCGTCGGCCTGCGTTGGTTCAACCGTTGGCGTGACCCCCGCGCGGGTGAGGCCCTGCCACCCGTCCCCAGCCCGGCGGACCCGTACGAGCTGGCCTGGTTACGCGGCGGTGCGACCGAGGCCATCCGTCTCGCGGTCTACGACCTGATGCAATCCGGGCATCTGGAGTCCACGCGCGACGCGTCCACGCGCGGGCCAGCCCACCTGCTGGCCACCCCACGCTCCGAGCCAAGCGGCCTGGCCCCCCTCGCACGCGTTGTGCTGCGCGCCTGCGCCACGCCGCAGAAACCTGCCGACCTTATGCGTGGCACCCTGGCGGAAGGCGTCGATGTCGCCTGCAGTCATTGGCGACTGGCACATGAGGAAGCCGGGCTGTTGCAATCCGCCAGTCAACGCACCAACGGTTGGTTGGCGGTGATCTTCAGTCTGATGGTGTTGGTCGGAATCACGCTGATGCGCATCGACTATGCCTACGCCCACGGTCATTCAAATGTCTGGTTCCTCATCGCACTGACTGGAGTCGCGGTGATGATCGCGTGGTCCAATCGGCCATCCCGGCGGCTGACCGTGCGCGGCGTATCCTACCTCCAGCGGTTGCGCAGCGCGCTGGCTCCGTCGCCTGCACCTAGGCGCATCGCGGCATCAAACAACGATTCGACCAACGTCAGTGACGACACCGCAAACAGCACCAGCGCACCGGTCTGGTCGCCGATGACTTCCGCCGCATTGGTGCCGATCGCACTCTATGGCATGGAGGCGATGGCTGGCCACGACCAACAGCAGATGCGTCAACTCTTTCCGCAGGCGGCACAGCAGCCCAGCACCGGCTGCTCTGCCGGTGGTTGCGGCTCCGCTTCATCCTGTGGCGCGGTCGAAAGCAGTAGTTCCAGTAGTTCCAGCAGTGATAGCGGTGGCGGTGATAGCGGTGGCGGCAGCGGATGTGGTGGCGGCGGTGACTGAGCTGCCGTTCCTGGGCGCCGGCCTGGGCTATCGCGCACCCCTGCGCGGTGGGATTTTTCAACACCGCCACGAATTGCCGGTGCTGGAGATCATCGCCGACGATTACCTCGATCCGACGCCGGAGCAGCTCGACGAACTGACATTGCTGGCCGAACATTTCATCGTGTTGCCGCATGCGATCGGCTTGTCGCTGGGCAGCGCTGAGGGCTTGGACCCTGTTTATCTCGAACGCCTCGCCAACCTGATCGCCCATTTGAAACCACCCTGGTGGAGCGAACACATCTCCTTCACCCGTGCGGGCGGCATTGATATTGGCCATCTGACACCGCTGCCGTTCACGCAGGAGGCCGTCGACACCCTGGCCCACAATGTCGCAACCGTTCGCCGTGTGATTCGTACGCCACTCATTTTAGAGAACTCGGCGGCGACCTTCACGTTGCCGGGCGAGATGGACGAAGCGGCCTTCATCACCGCCGTGGTCAGCAGTACGCAGTGCGGCCTGTTGTTCGATATCACCAACCTCCACGTCAACGCCTGCAACCAGGGTTACGATGCCCGCGCCGCACTCGACCGCCTGCCATTGGAGCACGTGGTGCAGTTGCATTTCACCGGCGGCCATCGCCGCATCGACCTGGAGATCGACAGTCATTCCCACCCCACTCCCGAACCGGTGTGGACGCTACTGGCGGAGGTCTGTCGCCGCACGCCAGTGCGGGCCGCAATCCTGGAACGTGATCAACGACTGCCACCGATCGGCGAACTGCTGAATGAAGTGCGACGTGCTCAGCAGCTGATGACCATGTCCACGCCATGAGTTTGCACGCGCTCCAACAACAGGTGGCACGGGCGCTCACCGGCCAAGCTGACGGCCAAGCTGACAGCGGCAACGACCCTGGCTTGATTCTGGCGAGCGAAGTGCTGGTGGCCAAACGACGGGTAGAGGCCGCGTCCTGGCTACCGCGCACCAGCCGCACGCTCGGCACCGATTTCACCCGCCGTTTTGCCGAACACGCCCGCAGCTATCGCCCCCGCGGCTGGAACCATCCGCGCGATGATGCCATCGCCTTTGCCTCGCTGGTAGTCGCGGACCGCAGCCTGACTCAGATGATTCGCAACCTCGCCGCCTACGAACATGCGCAGATCCGCGCGGCCGCGCCCGGTCCGCTCTTCATCGCTCACCACTGGCAACACGATCCGGCACGGACCGACGCCGGCCCTGGGACGCATCTGTGGTGGCGCTGGGGCCGACGTGCACGTCTATGTCATCTCCAGCTGCCGTGGGGATGACGCCGGCACGCTCGTTCAGCACGATCCTATCGTGCGACCTTCATCCTCATACCAATCCGCGATCTATGACCATTTCACAGGCAGCATTCACCGCCGAGGGCGCCGAGGGCGCCAAGCACACCAAGACGGACCGCTGGGGATTTCTCTGCGCCCACGCGCACACTCGTGCGGATAAATCGCATTCCAGCATTCGTGGTCATCGCGGATCAGCAGGTCGATCTCGTCGATCTTCTCATCGGCGATGAAATTGCCGTGGGTCGATGTTGCTGCGCTACCGCACTGATTATCAGGCGAACGCCACCAACACCGCGAGCGCCACCACCGTGGCGCCAACCATGCGCACCGCGTGGATCCACCATGGCAATGGCTCCAACGCGGTGGCCAGCCAGCGGTCGAGCGCCAGCACCATCAGAATCGCCACCACGCCGCGGAAGGCGATGACGATGTTGACCTCCGCCACCGCCAGACCGGGATCGCTGCCGGTGATGAACGCGAGTGACAACACCACGATGAAACCCGTAAAGAGCAGGCCCTGCCAGATCGCACGAAGTTGATTGGCGCGTGGCTCAGGCCGCCGCGGTATCCACCAGGCCAACAGCGGCAGGAATCCCAGCCCCATGCACCAACCCGCGATGGTGGCCCAGCGCAGTTCCGGCCCAGCAGCAGCAAGCGCCTTAGCGCCAAAGAGGTCGGAAAAGGTCATCAGCACCACCGAGACCAACATCAGCGCGAAACCGAAACGCGGATGCGGTGCATTGATGTGGCGGCGCACCGGACCAAGTCCACCGAGCGCGATGCCGAGCGTGGCGAGTCCGCAGGCCCACATCAGTCCTGGTGGCAACTCCGTGCCGAACACCAACCACACCAGCGGAATCATCACCAGCGGCTTCGCACCGCTGACTGGCACCAGCACACTGGCATCGCCCCAGGCGAGCGCCTGATTGGCGCACACGTGCGCCAGACTACCGGCGACGCCAGCCAACAGGCACCAGTGCCACGGCAGCATCGGTGCACCCAGCGCAAGCCAGCCGATCAAGCCGCATATCCCAGTGGTCACCAAGGTCAGACGCCAGAGCGCCGGCCACGCCATGCCATGCCGAGCGATCGCGACTTTGCCGCCGACGAAGAACGCCGCCGACAAGACGGTGGCCAGAATCGCAAAAGTGATGTGCATGAATGTCCGCTGGCTCCGACGACGGAGAGCCCCGGCGCGGACGATGGACGCTAGGTCGTCGTGCCACGACGCAACTCCACCATTCCGTCAGCTTACTGGGGATCATGTGATCGGTTTACACCCTGGTGATGACGATGTACGACCAGTGGAGTCAAAACCCTGCCCTACACATCCTGGTTCCTTTCACCGGGTTCACCGAAAGAGTCGGCACATGCGAATGCTCCTCGCCCTGGTTGTCCTCTTCCTGGGAATCCACCTGACGGGAGCGGATTTCTTCATCAGCTTCCGCGAAGCGAGCGATGAACCGCAGGCGGGCTTCGTGGAGCACCCCTACCGAACCAATCAGAAGATTTACGTCGGGCCGGATTCGGGAATCACGGCAGAACACATCGCTAACCTGTCCTATCACAACTTCGCGGGTGAAGATGTTCTCGGCGTCACCTTCACCCCTGCAGGGGCACAACTCAACCAAGCCTTCACCACGAAGATGCTGAAGCAACGGATCGCCATCTTCATCAATCAACAACTGGTTTCTGCACCACGTGTCATGGCACCCTCATTCGACGAATGCTGGATCTCGGGACCGATTAAGACAGAGATCGAACAGTTCATCGCCAGCTTCAAAACCAAGTGACGGCTTCGCCCCTCCACTTCTCAACCCACGCACCAGCGACACCGATGGGGCTGAAACCGGGAAGATGCTGGTTCTACTTCTTCTCGCTGATCGGCGCGTCCTTGTTGTAGATCGGCGTGTCCCAGCCGGCGATATCCGCTGGTTTCACACCCCGGCGCTCACCGTTGAAGTTGAAGGTCGCCGGGTTGTAGGGCCCGACGAAATCGATGTTCGCATCGGGCTTGATCGCGTGATCCATGCCCAGACACCAGAGGTGCGCGTTCAGCAGCATGCGGCGGAACCCAGGATTCACGATGTCCTCTGAAGCGCCATGCGTGGTGCAGAAAACCCGGCTCTTGGCGTTGTCCTTGGAGTAGCTGCGCACCCAGGCCACCGGCAGGATCTTCTTCGAGGGATCGGCAGGATCATCGATCTTCATGCCGTTGAGCACTTCGCCACGCGCAAGGATCACGCTGTCGGGCATCGGATCGGCGTTGTAGCCGCCGCACTGCACGTGGACATCTTTCACTCCTCGCAGCACCGCATGCATGGCCTGCGCCGGGTCGAGCACCAAACGTGAACTCTGTTTGTGATTCTGGCCGTAGTGGCCGACCCAGTGTTCGCCGAGGATCTGGCGACCGAAGCCGAACTTGAAGTCGTCGCCTTTGTAGCTTTCGTTGTAGCGTTCGTAGGTGCCCTTGATGCCGTTGAAACCGTGCGTCGACGTACGCAGGCCGATCACCGGGCCACCGCGTTTCAGATAATCGTCGATGTGCTTCATCTGCTCATCAGGAAACGCCTGGAAGCGCACGAACACCACCATCAGGTCGGCGGTGCCCAGCGCCTCCAGACCGGTGATGTGGTTGCTGCCGGGCTTGATGAAGCCGGTGGCCTTGTCGGTGGTGACAAAGAACGAACATTTGAAGCCGTAGTTCTTCGCCAGGATGCGCGCCAGCGCCGGCAGGGTTTCTTCACCGCGGTACTCGTGATCGCCGGCGATGAAGACGATGTGTTTGCCTTTGCCGGGTCCGGAGTCGCCTTCCCAGCTGACTCCGTTCGGGCCATCCGGCAAATCCGCCGCCGACAGGTGGAGGGAAACCAAGCACAGAACAACCAGGGCGAGTAAGCGGGACATGGGGACCTTGGGCAGTAGTAAGCGCGTGACCGGAAGGTCATACCCCAACCACCGGTGATCCGCTGTGGGGTGCTTGGTTACTGATGAGCGACACGGTAGCCGCAGAGACGCAGAGAGGCCGATTTCCGGATATCAGTCCCGACAGGGGCGGACGACTACAGTCCAGCACGACAGTACTGGGTAAAGACTGGCACCTCGAACGACGGATGGGTAATCTCCGGACCAACCAAGGAAGAGATCGATCGCACTATCGCTGCGTTTATGTACGCTGACGCCAAGCCGTTTGAACCTGCCTATGCACGAGGTACTGTCGCCGCATGAAGAAGAAATTGGCGTTCGCCGTCCTGTTGCTCGTCGCTCTCGGCATCATGGGCCTCGACATCCACCGGCAAATGCGGGTTAAACAGGCACTGACCGGCGTGTTGCCGCTGAGCGCTAATATCCTCATCACCTTCCGTGCCACGACCACAAACGCCCGCTGGGTGCCGATCGCGCCGGAAGACGCCAGCAACGTGCTGCGTGCCTACAACTCCAACCGCCTGTTGCTGGCCGAGCAGACGACTCCGCGGCTACCCTTCAGCGAACAATCGCCGATCGCCCTCGCGCCGATCGCCATCATCCGCATGACTGGGGTCGAGTATGAATGGCACTTGGCCCCACGCGACGATCACCTGCTGAGCAAGTACCTGCTCCTGTCGAGCGGACCAGACACACCCCCTGCGGTTCCCTGACTTCAGGCCATAATTCCCTTCACCACGTGCCCATGCACATCGGTCAGGCGAAAATCACGCCCGGCCGTGTGGTAGGTCAGGCGTTCGTGATCGAATCCGAGCAGGTGCAGAATTGTCGCCTGCAGGTCGTGTACATGCACCGGATCTTGCACCACTTGGTAGCCCAGGTCATCCGTCGCGCCGTAGGTGATGCCGCGTTTCACGCCGCCGCCGGCCATCCACATGCTGAAGGCGTGCGGATGGTGATCGCGGCCCATCGAACGGCCGAGGGCGGAATTGCTTTCGACCATTGGCGTGCGGCCGAACTCTCCGCCCCAGATGACCAGCGTGTCGTCGAGCAAACCCCGACGCTTGAGATCCTTCACCAGCGCGGCGGCACCCTGATCGGTCTCGCCGCACTTGCCCTTGTGGTTGCCGACCAGATCGCTGTGGGCGTCCCAGCCTTCGTGGTAGATGTTGATGAAGCGCACGCCGCGTTCGATCATGCGCCGCGCCAACAGGCACGCGCGGTTGAACGACGGTTTGTCCGGATCGCAGCCGTAGAGTTCCAAGGTCTCCTTCGACTCGCCCTTGAGATCCATCAGGTCGGGCGCGCTGGTCTGCAACTTGAACGCCATTTCATACTGCGCGATGCGCGTGGCGATCTCGGGATCACCCATCAGGTCGAGGCGTTCGCGGTTCATGCCTCCAACCAGATCGATGGTGTCCTTCTGCAACGCCACATCGACACCGGTGGGATTCGAAGTGTCCAGGATCGGATCGCCCTGGTTGCGAAAGCGCACACCCGACAACACCGTCGGCATGAAGCCGCTCGACCAATTGGCGGAACCACCGCTGATGCCGGCACCGGTCGACATCACCACGTAGGCCGGCAGTTCCTGCGTCTGCGAACCCAGACCATACAGCGCCCACGAACCCAGACTCGGTCGACCCGGCTGGGCGAAACCGGTGTTGAGGAAGACCTGCGCTGGCGCGTGGTTGAACTGGTCGGTCTTGAGCGAACGGATCAGGCAGATGTCATCGCTGATCGATGACAGGTGCGGCAGCACGTCGGCGATCTCGGTCCCGCTCTGGCCGTTCTTCGTGAACGCGAAACGCGGACCCATCACCGCAGCATCGGAGCGAATGAAGGCGAAACGCTGCCCGCCGATGACCGATTCTGGCAGCGGCTTGCCTTCGAGTTTGGCCAACTCCGGTTTGTGGTCGAAGAGGTCCAGATGACTCGGCGCGCCAGCCATGAACAGGTGAATGACGCGTTTGGCCTTGGGCGCAAAGTGCGGTTGCTTCGGCGCGAGCAGACCACCGGTATCGCCAGCACGCAGCGATGGCGTCGCGCCGAGCAGCAGCGAACCGAGCGCGATGCGACCGACATTCACGCCGGTTTGGTGCAGGAAGGAACGACGGGAAAGCGCATTGGGGTGCATGGTCATTCCTTGGTCACGAATTCGTCGGTGTTCATCAACGCGCGCGCCAACGCGGTCCACACCGCACGTTCAATCACATCGCCGTCCCCAGGTCCGGCCAACGGCGCCGGGTCGAGTTCCTTGGCGGTGAAACGTGCGCGGTGTTTCGCGACAAAGGCCGACAGCCGTTTGAGGTCGCTCTCGCTTGGCGAGCGCGCCAGGCAGTGACGGACGCTGGCGGTGATGCGGGCGGCGTCATCACCCGGCAGCTTGGCGATCACCACGCCCAGCGCCTGGGCACATTCGATCACCACCGTGTCGTTGAGCATCATCAGCGCCTGGAGCGGGCTGTTGCTGACCTCACGTTGCGCGATGCAGGCCTCGCCGCTTGGCGCGTCGAAAGCCGCCGTCATCGCATACGGCGCGGTGCGTTTCATGAAGGTGTAAAGGCCACGACGGAAGCGATCCTCACCCGACGACACCGTCCAGTCGAGACGACCATAAGCGCCTTCATTGGTGACGCTCGCCGGTTGCGGCGGGAACACACTTGGACCACCGACCTTGTGCGACAGCAGGCCGGAAGCAGCCAGCAGGGAATCGCGGATGACCTCGGCATCGACGCGGAAGCGCGGCCCACGTGCCAGCAGGAGGTTCTGCGGATCACGCGCGTAAGCGGCATCACTGATGCGCGATGACTGGCGGTAGGTGGCGCTGGCGACGATGATCTTGTGCAGCGTCTTGAGCGACCAGCCGCGCTGCATGAACTCCACCGCCAACCAGTCGAGCAGGGCACGATGGCTGGGGTATTCACCCTGGTAACCGAAGTCATCGACCGTGCGGACGATGCCGCGACCAAAGAATGCCGCCCACTGACGGTTGACCGTCACGCGCGCAGTCAGCGGATTGTCGCGCGCCACCAACCACATGGCCAAACCCAGGCGGTTCTTCGGCGCACCGGCGGGAAAGGGATTGAGCACGCTGATGATGGCCGGCTCCACCTGCTCCGCCGGTTGGAGGTACTCGCCGCGGTGATGCAGGAATGTGGCGCGGGCGTGCTCAGGCGCACGTTCCTGCAACACCAACGACGTGGGATACGAGCGCAGCGACCCGCGCAGGTTATCGATCCCCTTGCGCGAATCAGCCAACTCCGGCGCGGTGGCGAGCCAATGACGACGCAGATCGGCGAGCTGCCCCTCAGAACGCTGAGCCGCCGGCGTCAGCAGCCGCGTTTCGATAGCTGGCGGCAACGCCGTGATGGCGGCCGGCGCGGGATCCGTGGTGACCGACCAGCGGAAACGTCCGAGCGCTGAGGCGTAGTAGCGCTCGAACAACATCGCGAGCTTGACCTTCGCGACTTTGCCCAGCGGTTTGTCGAACACGAACATCGCCGTGTGCGGTTTGCCCGGCTGGCCGTTGATGGTCCAACCGGTGTCGGTCTTGCCGTCGATCGCGTTGGCCGCGTGGTTGCCGCCGTTGGCGTAGCTGTGCGCCGCGCGGGTGAACGTCGCGGGCTGACCATCCAGCAGCGCGGTCAGTTCAGTGAGGATGAAATCGCCAGGTTGGCCTTCGTAATGCACGCGACCAGGACCGCCGCCAGGCAGGCGTTCATCCGGCAGCGTTTCCAAACGCAGGGCGGTGACAGCGGTAAAATCGCCTGTCAGCGTCACGTCGTAGACGTCGCTCTTGGTGATGTCGCCGGATGACAGCACCGAGTCATCGTCGAGCACGGTCAGGATCGGCACGATTGATGTCGCGCTCGCTGGCATGATCACGCGCCAGTGGACGGTGGCAGCGCTAGTGTCCTTGTCCCAGCGGGCGAAGGCGTCCGCCGCAGCACGCTGACGGGCATCCGGAGTGCCGCGCGTCTGGTCATCATTTCCGACCGCCAGACGGAAACGCCGCAGGGTGTGGCGTTCACCGTACTGTTGGGACAGATGGACCCGCAGGCTCATGCCACCCGTCATCGTCAGTGGTTGCTCCAGGTGGATCGTCGCCGTGCGCGGCGTCTTCATGTCACCGCCATGCACGCCCCAGCCGGTCTTGGGATTGCCATCGATGGCGCCTTTCACATCCCAATCCTTCTGGGAGAAATCCGCACTGATCGACTTCACCTTCACCGGCTTCAGCTCACCGCCACGTGGCCCTGCCATGACGTTCAGTTCGGTGACCACGAAGTTGCCACTGCTTGAACGACCGACCGGCAGATCGCCATCCGGCAAGGCTTCCAGGCGGATGGCATCGATCCGTTCCAGATCGCTGGCAAAGAAGATGAGGGAATCCTCGGCCACAGGGCCATCGCCATTCGTCCGCCAGGATTCGTCGTCCTGCCTGGTTCCCCGATCAGCGGCGGAACCCTCCACGTGATCGATGTGGACGGTCTTCCACACCCGCGTGTCGACCGGGTACTTGGCCGGCAACTCATCAATCAGTTTCGCAATCTTTGCTTCGACCTCGGCCTGCTTCGCCGGGAAGTCCTCGGGCTTCAGCATCAACACCGGCTCATCAGCGTTGTTCATCAGCGCATAAAGACCGTAATATTCCTGGTGCGGGATCGGATCGAACTTGTGGGTGTGGCACTGCGCGCACAGCGTGGTCAGGCCCAGCCAGGTCTTGCCAGTGGTGGCGACGCGGTCGTTCATCGCGTGGAAACGGAACTCCAGCGGATCGATGCCGCCCTCTTCATTGATCATGGTGTTGCGGTGGAAACCAGTAGCGATGCGGTCTTGCTGCGTCGCATCCGGTAACAAATCACCCGCGAGCTGCGTGATGGTGAACTGGTCGAACGGCAGATCGTCGTTGAGCGCGGTGATCACCCAGTCGCGCCACGGCCACAGCGAACGCGGACGGTCTTTCTCATAGCCATTGGTGTCGGCGTAGCGCGCCAGGTCGAGCCACTTCCGCGCCCAACGTTCGCCGTAGGGCTTCGACGCCAGCAGGCGATCGACGAGTTTGGCGTAGGCATCCGGCGACTGGTCAGCAAGGAACGCGTCCACGTCGGCCGGCGTTGGCGGCAGACCGATAAGATCAAGCGACACGCGACGGATGAGCGTGGTGCGATCCGCTTCGGGCGAGGGCGCAAGTTTCACCGCCTCCAACTTCGCGAGCACAAAACGGTCGATGGCATTCGCCGACCACGCGGCGTTCTTCACCGCCGGCAGCGGTGCCTGCACCGGCGGTTGGAACGCCCAGTGCGGTTGGTAGTCGGCACCGCCAGCGATCCAGCGTTTGAGGATGTCCTTGTCTGCCTCGCTGAGCGGCTTCTTCGCTTCCGGGGGCGGCATCAGATCATCTTCATCGCTAGTGAAGATGCGCTTCACCACTTCGCTGGCGGCGGGTTTGCCAGGAACGATGGCGATGTCACCCGACTTGCCCTTCCCGAGGGCGGCCTCGCGCTGGTCGAGGCGCAACTTGCCCTTGCGACTCTTGTCATCGGGGCCGTGGCACGAGAAGCAGTGCATCGACAGGATCGGGCGGACCTGGGTGGCGAAGTCGGGGGC
>Ga0105046_10008201_pt1 | contig 16431 bp, 12 predicted proteins | sample MAT03_FD_78385 | JGI IMG/M metagenome (GOLD analysis project Ga0105046, IMG submission 78385) | Freshwater microbial communities from Lake Fryxell liftoff mats and glacier meltwater in Antarctica - MAT-03 (megahit assembly) | ecosystem: Environmental > Aquatic > Freshwater > Ice > Liftoff...
CATCAGCTACGAGGGCGATTTGCTGGACCTCGGAACGATTCACAAGATCGTCACGCGAAGCGGCGCTTGGTTCAAATATGGCGAAACTTACCTTGGTCAAGGCAAGGAGAAGGCGCGTAACTTCTTGATCGAGAATCCGGATGTAGCGGAAGTGATCAAGCAAGGTGTCCTCGCCACCGGCGGATACGCAGCACCGATCTCCGAAGCCGATGAATCCGCGACCGTAGACGAGACCGATGACGAAGAATCGCTGTCCAACAGCTAACTCGCGTTAGATTCACTGAACCTATTGACCCACTTGTCGCGATCGTCAAACAGGAAGTAGCTGATTGGATGGCGGGTCAGCAAGCGGATCACGGGTTTGATCACGGTTTGAGAGTTTTAACTTCTGCCAGAGCGATTCAGGCAGAGGTGGGTGGAAATCATTTGGTCGTTGGACTCGCTACGATGCTTCACGACGTCGGCGATGCCAAGTTTCATGACGATGTCAAGTTTCATGACGATGTCGAGCGTTCATCGAATAATCTCTAGAAGAAAGCGGAGACACAGAGCGCAAAACGAGAACGAAGTAGACTACGCGAACTCACCTTCTTTTGCTCCTCATCATTTTACCTTGACAAAGGGCCCTCTTATGAAGATCTAAGTAACGCTAAGCGTCGTTTTGGTTTCGCTTGTCGCTTGTCGCTTGTCGCTTGTACAACCGGCTTTGCGCAGGATCAGGCGACCGCGAAATCAAAAAAGACGAATCCTGCGAAGAAGACCGCAGTAAGTTCGTGGTTTCGATCAATTACCGCTACGTGTCACAAGCATACGACGCTGGCATCAAACCTCCCGTTCAAGCACCTCTGCACGACGCTGCTCGCGCCTTGCAGTTTGTCAGAAGCAAAGCCTCAGAATGGAACCTTGATAAAACTCGCATCGGAGCATCCGGTGGTTCGGCGGGCGCATGCTCGAGTCTTTGGCTTACATTTCATGATGACATGGCGAATCCCACAAGTGAGGATCTTATCTCGCGAGAGTCGACTCGGTTGATGTGCGCTGCCGTCACTGGTGCACAGACCACTCTCGACCAAAAGCAAATGAAGGAATGGACACCGAACAGTCGCTACGGAAGTCATGCGTTCGGAATCTTTAGCGAAAACGAGAAGTACACTCAAAATTTTGAGGCATTCTTGAACAAACGAGAAGAGATTGCTTCATGGATTGCGGAGTACTTGATCGACATGTTGACAAAAAGTTGATTGGGTTTAATGAAATCTGCCCATCGAAGCTTCCTCTAGTCGAGGGTTGCTTGTTCACCGGTCAGCAGGATTTCGACGATCTCTGCTGGGTTTGTTGCGGTGCGCAGTCGCTGTGGAATGAAATCGCTTTCGTCCATGATCGTCGCGATCACGGCTTGAAGTCGTTGATGCGTTCTTGGTTGCCCAGCGGGCGTTAGCAAAACGATCAGCAGGTCGGCTTTGTCTTGAGTGTTGCGATAGCCAATGCCGTTCGTCGAACGAAGCACCATGATCACTGGCTTGCTCAATCCCGCGATTCTCGCGTGGGGCATGCCAAAATGATTTCCAAGGTAAGTTTCGACCACTCGCTCGCGCTCCTCGATGCCTCGCACAATGACTTCCTTCGCCACGGGAAGAGCGTTATCTGGCATCCGCGAGATCGCCTCGCGGATCGCATCGACCGTATTGCCTGCCTGGATATCCAAATGCACCCTGGATTCCGTCAAAGCGTCAGCAAGATTGATTTGCTCCTCATCTTCGAATTCGTCTCGGATGGTTCCGATAATCTCTTCAATCGCATCTTCCAGAGTCAGAAATCCGGTCCAAGTACCGGAGCTGTCATTGACCAAGGCGGCATGGATTCTGCGTCGCTGCATGTCTGCGAGCAACGATTCAAGCATGACATTTTCAGTCGTAACAATAAACGGTCGGCTGATCTTCCGCAGATCAATATCATCCAGGTCGGACATAAACGCGTCCTTCAAATGGACGAGGCCGACGGGGTACTCTGAATCGTCAACAATTAACGGATAGCGGGTGAATCGGTATCGCCGAATTGTCTTCGAGTTCTCTATCCAGTTTTTTCTCGCATCGAGCGTCCGGACCTGAGCCCGAGGTCTCATCGCATCTTTGACTCGAAGTTCGCCGAGATCGAATACATTTTCTAAAAAAAGCAATCGACGAAATGTCATCATGCCTTCAGACTGGCCTTTGTTAATCAAGATGCGCAACTCTTCTTCGCTGTGAAGAGCGCCATGAGACAGCATGGGCACGCCGAACAAACGAAGCAGCAAATTCGCCGACGCAGTTAGAATTCGAAGCGGAATGTAAAAGAGAATAAAGAAGAACTTTAGCGGCGGTGCGGTTAATAGCGATGCCTTCTCGGTCAATCGAATCGCGATTGTCTTTGGTACCAGCTCGCCAACCAAGATATGCAGATAGCTGACTAACGCATAACTGATCGTGAAAGAGATTCCATGAGTAGTAAGCCATGCTGTGGGTGTTTTTTCGGAAATCAAACCGGTCCATTGGACCATCGGTTCAACAAGTCGCACGATGGCTGGTTCGGCGACAAAACCAAGGCCGATCGATGCAAAGGTGATCCCCAGCTGACATACCGAGAGATAATCGTCTAGCCCATCCTGGACGTCCTTAACCGCTGCAGCTCCGTGTACTTTTGCATCCACCAGCTCTTCGATCCGCGAGGGCCGCATTTTGACGGCCGCAAATTCGGCAAGAACAAAAAACGCATTTAGCAACAACAGGGCGATGGCAATCGCGAGAAAAATAAAGGTCATCGATTCTTAACGAGTGTGTTTTCGAAGCCGCAACCACGCAGCAAGCTGGGTGTCCATCTTATCAAAGCGAGAACGCGAACAATCATTGCTTCGGCTCGATTGGCGTTATTTTGACGCTACCTGGCTCTTGAATTGTTCGCAGCCAGCCACTGCTTGCTCCCGAGGCAAAATCGCTTTTTCCCACAACCGAGGCTTTGATAACGATTGGCAACGTAGCTACCATCTCCGTTTGGAGAAAGTCAGGAATCGATACATCGCATTCCCAGCGACCACTTTGGATGTCCTTTTCGATCCTGCCAAGTATGGTGTCGTTCGCAGACTGATAGCCATTGGCTGACGCGTCTTTTGAAATCGACGGCGTTCCCAATCGTCGATGGACTTCGACGACAAGCTTTCCCGGCAGTGATGATTCACCCTTGATAAAAATCGGCCTACCTACAATCGCATCACTCACGTCATCGACCTTGATTTCCAATTCTCGCTTTAATCGCAATGTTGGGTCGCCAAGCAAGTTATAAAGTTGCATATGTTCACGACGCTCATCGTCGATTCGAGCCCCGCCCCCCAGCAACGATGCAATGCCATCGACCATCATTCTTCGCGATGCGAGTTCAGTGTCGTCAACGGAAGCTTTCGACATTTCAATCAATGTCTCGCGCCAGGCATCGCCAAGCCGGTCGGACCTACCGTAGTAAACGGCATGAATCAATCCCATCGCTGCCGATGCATTGCCGTAAGGCATGGTGACGCGTGAGCCAGCAAGAACCGCGATTGGGCCTCCATCGGATAACAACATGCGCTCGGAAAGACAGTCTTCATTTAAGTCAAACGCCCCCGTGTAACAAGCGAGCATCAGAGCGATTGTGGACGATGAAGGTAGACGCTTCAACCGAGGCACATCATCCATCGCGAGAACAGGTCGACCGAACTGCGATAACGGCACACGGTCAAGTTCGTTGACCCAACCGTGGCCAGCGTAAACCCAAAACCTCGCTCCGTCTTCATAGTTGCTCAGCACGGTCGGTGTGAAGTTGTCGATGCCCGGATGAAAATCGCTGCTCGGGCTCGCGTGTGTGATACGAGTTTGAACAAATTTCGGAAGGCTGCCGGTAATGATTCCACCAGCAACCATTTCAATCGCGCCGTCGATCATCGGCCCAAAGCCGCCGATGCCTGCGACAAGATCAACTCGCGATCGCCACGGTCCAAAATCCGTACTGTCTTCATACGCGAAGATGCGATTGATCATCGCAGTCAACTGCTCTGGATCCTTAACGGGTAGACGGCCCACGGCAGCTCGCACGAATTCATTCCCATCGAAAATGCCATAAGAGGCGTCTCCAGGGATTTGTGGTGCCTGCTGATAAGCTGCGGTCACATCCGCGTCCCGATAAACAGTGGGCACATACTGGTTCGAGTCGGTCGCCTCTCCATGAGGCGTCAACTGGCTGTCACCGACCAATACGACGTAGCGACATCGAGGGAAATCCGTTTTCGCCAATGACTTTCTCAACTCGTCGGCCGTGGTTTCGGACTCAATCACTTCTACACCAAGGCCTTCGCGTTGTCGACGTTGTACCCAAGGCTCTAACGCTTCGCGAAACATTAATGGACATACTGCGACGACAAGTACTTGCTCGAGATCAATTGACGCAGCCTCTCTTTCAGGTTCTTGCGCCGTCTGAAGCTTAAATTTTTCCTTGAGCTCGCGAGATTCGTGATCGAGGTTAGCATGTTCAACTGAGTTGGAATCATTCGCTGGCGGTTGCTCGGCGGCTCGATCTTGCACTCGCTCGACGGCCGTATTCGGAGCAGGTACACATCCAGCGCAACTTATCAAAACAATGGCTACAAAAAACACCAATCGCGAGCGTGATGTTCCAAATTCGAGAGTCTTCGACATATTCGTTGTTGTTTGCGAACTCACGGCTTACTCATAGGGTTGTTCTGCGAACGCAATTTGATCAATCAAGACACGGCCTCAGGACTGTTGTAGCCTCGATAAACGAAGGAAGCCAATAGCTTCTTGATTCGCCGAGTTTGCTGTCATTGACGCGGCAATCTCGCCCAGGACGCTCGTAAATTTAAACCCGTGCCCCGATAAGCCAGCTACAACCACTACCTGAGGATGGTTCGGAAGTGAATCGACAATGAAGTGTTCATCAGGTGTCATCGTGTAATAGCAGCCCACCGTTCGCGTCATCCGGTGACTCACCTGGGGGAGATAGGCTTGCAAAAACGATTCGACCGACTGTTGATCAACCGCATCAACAAAATGTTTTCCATCAATTTCATCGAGCACCGCTTCGCCGCCGCTGTGTTGAGCCAGCTTCACGCCATGAGAGTCTCGCTCGGGGAATCCATAGAAATAGCCCATCGGAGTTTCATAGAAAAAGCATGGGAAGCCGTTGGTCTCCAAATAGTCCGATGAATCGGTTTCGTACCAGTAAAGATGTTTCCGAAGGACGGTCAGCGAAGTACCGTACTGCTTCAGCACTCGCCCAGCCCAGGGGCCTGCCGCGACAACAAGGCGGCCGGCATAGTATTCAGTATCCCGCGTTCGCACGACGACGCCACTACCGCTTGGTTGCCAATCGATCACCGACTGATTCATCATCAGCGTCGCGCCGAGCTGTTGAGCGAGCTTCAAATGAGCGTCAACGCACGCTTCGACAAGCAAGTAGCCAGCATCTTTTTCGATAATGACGCGCCACGAGTCGTTGCCTCGAATCGATGGATATCGCCGAATTGCGTCTCGCATCGTCATCTCTTCAATCGGCAACTCGAACCGCGCGGCGCTATTTCGTATGCCCGGAATGATCGTTCCGTTCTCAGGACCGATCTCAATCAATCCGGTAAGATGAAGAAGTCGTCTTCCCACCTGCTGTTCTAGATCGTGCCATAGTTCGTAGGCACGGCACAACAACGGGACATAGCTTTCATGTTCGAAGTAGGCCTTTCGAATGATCCGTGTTTCGCCGTGCGAACTGCCTCGCTGATGCGGGGGAGAAAACTGGTCCAGACCAAGAACTTTGTGGCCAGCGAGCGCTAGATGATAAGCCGCAGCGCTGCCAACTCCGCCGAGTCCAAGAACGATTGCATCGTAAGATCGGTTCCCCATGGTTAATTATCGAGAGCTTTCCAAGAAAGCAATTAAGTCAGCAAACTGCTGAAGTGTCAAAGACTGCTCGAGTCCTGCGGGCATGATTGAAACCTCGCTCGGCTCCATGGCTTCGACGTCTTTCAGTGATACAAAGCATCGCTCGGTTGCACCGCAGATCAGCTCCAAGTTCGCACCCGTTTGTGTTGCAAGCAATCCATTGAGAACCCGGCCGTCGGTTAACAAAAATCGCGTCGATCGATAGCTCTGCTCTAGCCTTGCGCTGGGAAAAATAATCGCCTCGACTAGATCTCGTCGTGTTCGTGATCGTCCGATCTTGCTCAACTCGGGACCTATCTTTCCACCCACATAACCGACCTGATGGCATTGAACACATGCAGCTTTTGAACTGCGGAAAACCTCATGCCCGAGAATCGGATCTCCGTCGGGCAGTTTCTCGATCCACTCAGTAACTGTACGTGACACGTCCTCAGGCGGAGCCGAAAGTATTTCGAAAGTAGAACTCCATTCTTCTCGAGTAACCTTCGACCGATTCGCCAACGCATTCATTAATGCGCTCGTCGATACGGTCTTGGCCGAAGTCAGATGAGAGAAGCTTTCAAGCAGCGCCGCGTCCACTTGGGTGTCATTTACCGCAAGAATCGCAAGCATCAAGGGCTGTAACGTCACAGGCGAATGGGTCCCAAGCTGCTCAATCAGCGTCATTGCGGTCGCGACCGGAAGTTTGACATGCGAAATCGCCTGCAGCGAAGAAGACACTTTCGATTGATCGTCACTCGTCAATCCCGCCACAATCGCTTGAATCACCTCCGCGTCGAGACCCTCCGTTGCCAACGGCAACGCGGACACAAAAACTTGTGGATCGTCCGTCGTTGCCTCCGACCTGTTTGCCCTTGCGATGATCGTGGAAATGAGCGAGCGATCACGTTGCTCGTCCCATTTTACATCGGTAAGTGAGGCCGCAAGCCGCGCAGCCTTTACCGCTTCTGCGTGTGCCATCCAGTCAGTGATTGGCTCAACCCAGCTCTCGGGAAGTGCTTCGCCTCGAACGTTTCCGATCGTCTCAAGCATCAAATCATCTTGCACTTGGGTGAAACTGGAATGCATCGCTAGCCATTGACCAACCTGCGATTGTATTTCTTGTATTTCCCACCACTGTTCAAGCAAGCCAGAAAGCAGTCGTTGCGATGCAACGTCGTCTTCTTTCCAAGCCGCGATCAAGCGGTCCATCAAGCCGATAGAAAACTCTGGATGAGCAGCGATGGTCTCCAACGCGAGTCTCGACGTCCTTTGATCGTCGCTTGCGAAGTGATCCAATATCAACAGTGCATCGTTTTGTTGAATTTTGCCCGTCTGTTCCAAAACCATCATCGCCGCCCAGCAATGTCGCGAACGATCGCTTGTAAGGTAGGGACGCACTTCATTCGCAGCAGATCGTTCGATCATGGCATATAAAATTGCATGATCGAGTGTTCGATCGTTCGAAGGATCGCAAATTGCGTTCATCAAGACAGTCGTTACTGCTTTATCGTTACCTCGCAAACGTCCGAGACACTCGGCGGAAAGTCGCCGAGTCATACTCGAGCCGGACTTGAGCAACTCCAAAAGCGTCGCTTCCGACTCCTGCCATCGATAGAGCGATACTGTATGTAGTGCGGCACGCTGGAGTGATGGGCAAGGACTGTTTAACGATTCAAGCACCAGCTTGCGTATCGCCGGTTTATCAGTTTCATTCACTAGCTTGCTCACCAGTTGCCAAAAACAGGCAAGCCGCTGCACAGGTGAAATCTGCTCGTTGCGAACGGCATCGATCAATTCGACTTGACCGACTCTCGCGGGCACGTCCGAACTTAAGTCCGATCGGGTCGGCTTATCTTGTGGACCTAAGCGATAGATCCCGCCAGGTGCGACTTGGCCAGGCGTTCCGCTACTAGGGCAACACAGGTCATACCAGCCACCCGTGTCGAGCACGATCAAACTTCCGTCGAAATCTTCCAAGACATCAACAGGATGAAAATCAACCTTGTTACCAACCAAAATGTCCTGTGACTCGATCGCGAACGTTGAGCCAAGAGGACTCACTCGATGAAGACTTACCTTCTGCAGATTGAATTGGCAGGTTGTTACAAATGCGTCCTCGCTCAAGTCTGTTGACTCGAAGCCCGCTGCGCGAATCATGTGGGTTGCGGTCAACTGAGTAAGCGACGCGGGAGCGGCCGGCCCCAACTCTTCGATCGGCTCCATGAGTGGTCCCGTTCGCGGATGCCCGTTAAGAACGTCGTGAGGCTTGCCAAACATGGCTCCATAAACAGCATGGCCGATTCCGTCGCGAACACCACCGCCGGGATGATGCATGAACGTCGAACAAAACAATCGTTCACCGTCAGGCAAAAACGCGATATCAACCGGATTGTCCATCCCGCCCGTCATGAGCACTTCCACTTCGCCCCCGCGTGGATGACGACGAAACATGTGGGCGGCTTTGCTGGTGAAAAGTTTGCCGTCACGAAGCGTGTTCGATTGCTCTGCAAAGGCACCCTTGGTCCAGTAAATCCAGCCATCGCGCCCCATCATCGGACCGTGCAGGTCGTTCGCACAGTGGGTGATCGTGCGGCCATCGTGCCAGGTGCTCTCTGATTCGTAAACGCCGTCGCCATCACGATCTTCAAGCTGCAGAATTCGGGGTGGGGCAGATACGAGCAGTGTGTCCTCATCGATCACAAGTAGCCCTGCGGAGAAGCTCAGTTTTTCTGCGACCACCGTGCGAAGATCAAAACGCCCATCGTGATCGATGTCCGTCAATCGAACGATCCGATGGGGCCGCGATTGAAGCTGTTGCTCTACGCTTTCGCGATTCCAGTTCGATTCCAAAACCAAGAGAGTTCGGTCATGATCCCAAGCGGCAGCAACTGGCCATCGGATAAGCGGCTGTGCCGCGATCTGCTCGAGATGCATCGTCGTCGGAACCTGAAACCGAATGGTCTCAACCTCAATTTCCGTCATCGATAACGGCTTGGAAGCGAAATCACTCGCATCTAGCGACGGCACTATCAAACATACGAAGACGAAAACGAGACCATTGATCGGCCGTTGGGCTTCAAGTCGCGAATGCTCTGTCCGATTAAACTTCATCTCATCAATTCCAGTTTAGCGATCAAAGGATCCGTTTAGCGATCAAAGGATCCATCGTGATCATCTCACGGATCGTCTCGATAGGATCGTCTTTGGAAGCAATTATCAACCGATATTCTATCCATGTCTAACCACATGTCGACACTCTGGGTGGGGGCTGAGACACACGATAAGGATCGAGCGGGAAATAAGTGTCCGGTACCATTTGCCAGGAACTGGCCCTTCGGGTGCTTCGCACAAATGGTACCGGACACTTATTTCCCGGTCATTGCTAAGCCGCCCGGCGATACTTCCCAAATGAGCAAAAACGTGAATTGTTCGTGCTCGTCCAGCCATTTGCCCTTCGTCATCAATTAGACTCTCGGTGTGTTATGTTCGATCCTAACCCTGAGCCAACCCCCATGTTACACGATCCATCTCTCGCGTCCTCTGCCAAGCGGTCTCGATCAATTCCAACACGACGTGAATTCCTCACCCATTTGACTGTCGCCGCTGCCGCGATCCAAGCGACCGGCGGAGTCCATAGCGAAGCTGCAGAAGGCGAATCAACGTCCGCATTGGAGGAAATTCGCATCGGCTTGATTGGTGCGGGCGGTCGCGGATCCGGTGCAGTCATTGATTCATTGACGATCAATAAAAACATCGTCTTGTCAGCCATTGCAGATTTCGATCCAAACGCTCCGGGACGACTTGAGTCAGGACTGAAGAAGCGTTTTGAGGCGGCAATCAATGTGCCTGGCGATCGGATGTACAGCGGCCTGGACGGATACAAACAAATCCTTGATGATCCGAAGATCGACCTTGTAATGTTCGCGACGCCGCCTGGCTTCCGACCCCGACACTTATTGGACGCCGTTGAGTCAGGAAAACATATCTTTGCTGAGAAACCAACATGCGTTGATCCTGCGGGGTATCGAACTTGCCTTGAAGTTCATGCGAAGGCGGAAGCCCAGAAGACTTCGATCGTGACTGGCACTCAGTATCGTCGCCAGGTTAACTATGTTGAAGCTGTTTCGCGATTGCGAGACGGTGCAATCGGAGACGTGATCGGGGCAACGAGCCGATATTGTTCCAACGGGACTTGGTACAAACCTCGGCGCAAAGACATGTCCGATATCGAATACCAAATTTTCAACTGGATGCACTTTATTTGGTTGTCGGGAGATCAGATCGTCGAACAATCGGTACATAATATTGACTTCATGAACTGGCTGATGGACTCTACACCTGAGAGTGCGTTTGGTAGCGGTGGAAGATTCACCCGCCCAGCAGACAGCGAAATGTGGGACAGTATGTCGGTCGACTACGTCTATCCTGGCAACCGGTTCATTTCGTTTAAGTGCTACCAAATTCCGGGCGCTGTGTCCGAGAATGCAACCGTCATCTATGGATCTAACGGAACGGCAAAGATTTACGGCATCAATGCCGGTTCTTTCATCTACGATCAGGATGGGAAAGAAGTCTGGTCAATGAAGGGAGACCTCAACCTTGCCTACCAACAAGAACACAAGGATTTGATCGACTCAATTCGAAGCAGCACACCGATTGTTGAGCTCGAACAGACGGCCAACAGTTCGCTGACCGCAGTGATGGGACGAATGGCTGCTTATACCGGCCAATATGTCACTTGGGACTTCGTGACGAAAGAGTCCAAACTGAGCCTGTTTCCCGAACCGTTCGATCTGAAGGGCAAGCGAGAATCGTCGTTCGCGATTCCCGGTCGCGAAAAACTTATGTAGCGAGATGATCACAGCCGAGCTACGAACCAATGGTCTTGTAGTTCACCGTTTCGAACGCGCCGAGCGCTGCTTGTCGACGCGGGTCGGTGGCTGCAATGATTTCGCTGACGCCTTTTTGATTGAATCCCTTGAACCCATCGTTGCGTTCCAAATTTTCCAGATGGCTGCCGATTGCGCCTTCCCTTCTGAACATATTGGCTTGCTCCAAAGTGATGAGTTTCTTCGCCAGTAGTACCGAAACTCGTTTCTCTTGGACAGCCCATCGCTCGCCTTCGGTAAAGGCCTGTTTCAAGTAGGGGAAGTCGGTGAACGGCTTCATCGTACGGATGTTGGCGTCGCGTTCCATCTGATCTCGCAGATTGACAAAATCGAACGTTCCCTCGAGGTGATGCATACCCGCAAGACTTGCCGCTTCGCCGTGAAGCCCGCACCAGAGCCCTACCGTCTTAAGTTCTGTGGACGCGAGTAGGCCGTCATGGCTGAAATCGCCCATCAACTCTTCTGGCGAGAGATCGACATCGTTAAAGGTGATGATCTTCGTGACCGGATGCTCCATCACCTGCGCACCCCATCCCGCTTCGATACCGGCATAAAAACGTTCTCGGCAAACAAGGCCGAGCTTTTCCCAAAGCGCCACGAGCGATTTGAAGTGCTCACGACTGGAGCGATAGGTATGGTGGTCATGATTGGCCCAACCGATTCCGAGACGATCCTGTCGCGCTTTCTGAAACTGGGCAGCGCGGTTGCGCTTTTGCCAATACTCGCGTTCGGCAGCGAAGAATCGATCGCATGCATAATCGCGACCGATACGCTTGACTGCGATATCGACGAGCGCATCGACGTTCCGAAAAGCCTCAGCCTCTGAATCGAAATCCCGCTGGCGGGTAAGAAATGACTCGAAAACTTCAAGAACATCGACCGGCTCTGGACCACCGGTGGTATCGAAGCCAGTTCGACCATGGCGCTGCGATACCATAAAAAGAGCTTGCCCCGAATTCGACTCCACGATCGCATAGCGATACGGCGCAAGTGGACGACCAACAATCTCGACGTTCAAGTCGTTCACCGCAAGGAACGTCGCAACGCACTCAACTTTAAGGCTGACCCTGACCTCATCGTTAGCGATGTCCTCGCATCCGGCCAACGTTGGAAAAAGTCCGCCTCGATGCTCGTGTGTCGTGTACGTAGCGTCATCGTGGCTCGGTACCCAACCCGCCGCAATTGCGTCCGCCATTCGTTTGGAATCGGGGTGAACGGATATGGTATCAACCAGATCGATCAGACGGCAGCCAGCTTCATCGGAAAGCCTCGCCGCGAAAGCTCTGGCCCACGGAAGGCGGCTGATGGCGGTATCCAACGCGAGCTTGACCCATTTCGCCGCCTGAGGCTGGGGAGTCCAATGGTATTCGTTCAACGAATCGATTTTCAATTCAGACATGGCTGTTATCTCCGGCGACGGTGGGTTGTAGAATTGTACCATCTCTGACGATCCGTCTCGATAGTCACCATCGACGCCTAAACAAACCAAAGTGGGAACGCATGTATCCAGTCCTCATTGTCGGAGCGGGCAAGATCGGAACTGCGGCGGCCGCGTTTCTCGCAGATACGGGCGACTACGACGTTCTTGTTGCAGACATCGACCCCCAGTCTCTTCATCGGGTCTCAGAGTCCTGTTCGGCAACAACGATCCAAATCGCCGCCGATGATACCGACGCACTTGATAGCGTGATGAAGGGACGCAGAAGTGTGCTCAGCGCGATGAGTTTCGCCTTCAATCCCGGCATCGCAAAGGTGGCGCTCCGCAACCATTGCAGTTACTTTGATTTGACCGAAGACGTGCAGACGACTCGTGCGACCCGTGCATTGTCAGAGTCCGCTTCGCCGGGACAGATTTTTATGCCTCAGTGCGGACTCGCTCCCGGCTTTGTATCGATTGCCGCGTTTGACTTGGCAAGGCAATTCGAAACATTGAATGAAGTCCGACTTCGCGTGGGCGCGTTGCCGGTCTTTCCGACCAACGAAATGAAGTACAACCTGACGTGGAGCACGGACGGGTTGATCAACGAATACGGCAACCCATGTGAAGCAATCCACGATGGAAAACTGATCGAAGTACTACCACTGGAAGGCTACGAAACGTTTAGCCTCGACGGTGTGGACTACGAAGCATTCAACACCTCCGGCGGCGTCGGAACCCTTGCCGAAACGCTTCAAGGAAAGGCTCGCACGCTAAACTACAAAACGATTCGCTATCGTGGCCATCGAGACTTGATCAAGTTCTTGATGTTTGAACTTCGCCTCAATGAACGCCGAGACCTTCTCAAAGATATCTTTGAGAATGCAATTCCGATGACTCCGCAAGACGTCGTGCTCATCTTTTGCACGGTGAAGGGCAAGAAAAACGGCTGGTTGACCGAAATAACCGACGCTCGAAAGGTCTACGCCAAGGAGTTTCGTGGACGAACCTTTAGCGCCATTCAGATTACGACGGCTTCTAGCCTGTGTGCCATGCTCGACCTGCACGTCGCCGGCAAGCTGCCTCGACAAGGATTCGTTAAGCAAGAGGATGTCACACTCGAAACATTTCTGAGCAATCGGTTCGGAATGTGTTACATCAACAAACCCTAGCAGATAAATCACTCATGATTGACTTTACAATCGCAACGGGTCTGCATATTGGTGCGGATCGTATCAAAACGAATGGTCCTGCTATCGACGCTCGGTGCAGTATCGATGGCAGCACGATCGCAACATTTGCAAGCGCGAACGCAACCGACGTGAATGTTGCAGTTGGTGTCGCACATAAGGCGTTCTTGGCGTGGAGTTTGGTGCCTGCTCCAGTTCGAGGCGAGTTCGTCCGCCGCATCGGTAATAAGCTGCGACTACGCAAAACCGAGCTTGCGGGTCTGGTGACACTCGAAGCGGGCAAGATCACCAGCGAAGCCCTCGGCGAGGTTCAGGAGATGATCGATATTTGCGATTTTGCGGTCGGCCTATCGAGACAGCTTTACGGACGAACGATTGCCAGCGAACGCCCAGGCCATCGCATGATGGAGCAATGGCATCCGCTTGGCGTCGTGGGCGTTATCAGCGCGTTTAACTTTCCGGTTGCCGTTTGGGCCTGGAATGCCATGATTGCCATGGTTTGCGGCAATGCCGTCGTCTGGAAACCAAGCGAAAAAACTCCGTTGTGTGCCCTTGCTTGCCAACAGATTTTTCAGGAAGTACTTGCCGAGAGTAAAGATCTCGATGTACCACCTGCGATTAGCAGTGTTGTCATTGGCGATGGTACCAGCATCGGTGAATCGCTTACGGCGCATCCACTTGTCAAGCTAGTGAGCGCAACGGGTAGCGTACGGATGGGTAAACGTGTCGGGGAAGTGGTTGGCACGAGGCTCGGACGGACGATTCTCGAACTAGGGGGAAACAATGCGATGATCGTTGCTCCTAGCGCAAACATCGAACTCGCAGTTCGCGCGATCACTTTCGCCGCTTTTGGAACCTCAGGTCAACGTTGTACAACACTTCGACGATTGATTGCTCATCGGTCGCATTTCGAAACGCTCGTGTCACGGCTTGATTCGGTTAGCAAAAAACTTGTCATCGGCGACCCTCGCGTCGGCGGTGTACTGATGGGCCCGTTGATCGATGAGGCGAGCTTTGATGCCATGGAAGCAGCATTGAAAACCGCCGTCTCGCAGGGCGGGACCGTCAGCGGCGGCGGCCGAGTCACCGCAGGAGTTCCTGTCGGCGGTTACTACGTTCGTCCCGCCATAGTACGTATCGACAGCAGAGCAAATGTGCTGCAGCACGAAACGTTTGCGCCGATCCTCTACTGCATGGCCTACGACAACCTAGAAGAAGCGATCGTGATTCAGAATGGCGTGCCACAAGGGCTGAGCAGCGCGATCTTTACTTCTGATGTTCGAGAAGCGGAATTGTTTCTCTCGCCCAGTGGCAGCGACTGCGGAATCGCCAACGTCAATATTGGCACCAGCGGAGCAGAGATTGGCGGTGCGTTCGGCGGCGAGAAGGAAACCGGCGGAGGACGCGAAAGTGGCAGTGATAGCTGGAAGGCTTACATGAGGCGCACTACAAATACGATCAACTACTCCACATCGCTTCCGCTCGCCCAGGGCGTAAAGTTTGATGCGTAACCGACGTCTCTTCGATTAACAGTGAGCAGGTGTTAACTAATCACGTTTTTACGCTTGTCTTTTCGGCTCGGCACGGAGAAACTAGTGGCTGGACAGAATCGAAGGCCCCACTTAGGACAAAATCATCATGCGTGCGCTAGTTTACTCGCTTGCCGCCGTTGCTGCGGCTGGAATTGCATACCTTTTCGCGACCGTTCCGCCAGCAAATGACGGTTCTGCTGAGCCGGCGCTGACCGCGACTGCGGCGTCACACCAGGTAATGGAAGAAGCGGGCAGCTTGACGCTGCGAGTGGACGAAATGCGTTGTCCCTTCGCTTGCTATCCAGCGGTAAAAGGAGCCCTCGAAGGGCAAGACAATGTTGCCAGCGTTGAACTAGACAAGCAAAAGGAAGAGGGCACGATCGACAATCCACAAGTCGTGATCAGTTATCAGCCCGGATTTGACCTCACTGCGGCGATGGATGCGTTGGCAAAGAAAGGCTTTGCGAAGCATAGCATTGTTCAGTGAGCACACGGCTCGACCCTCTGGCCGATGTCAGTCTGCGACTTGCGGAGAATCGCAAAGGAAAAATGTTGTTTGAACCTGGCGACGGAGTGTTGCTGATCGGACACGGAACCCGAGACCAGCAAGGGACTCGCCAGTTCTTTGAACTCGGCGACCGACTTGCTTCGTGTCTCACGCAGGTCCCGGTTCAATCCTGCCTACTGGAACTTCAGTCGCCAACGATCGCTGAAGGCTGGGAAGTCCTACGAGCGAAATCGGTGAAACGGGTTCTCGCTGCCCCGCTTTTGCTTTTTTCCGCTGGCCATGCAAAGTCAGACATCCCTGATGCATTGAATGGCTGTATGACGGAGTCTAGCCTCATGACTTGGCGCGAGGCGAGACCGCTGTCTCGGGCACCCGAGTTACTTCGGTTGGTCATCAAACGCCTCGACGAATCTATGCTGCAAACGAACGCCTCCAGTGATGCGACTGCCATCATCATGGTGGGCCGTGGCAGCTTCGATCCGTGTGCTCAAGCAGATATGAAACTGCTGACTCACTGGGTTTCAGGGCAACGAAAAGCCGCCAAGATCTCAACGGCTTTTTATGCGATGGCGCATCCTCGCCTACCGGTTGTGCTCCGCCGGATCGCCGCTGACAAATCAATTGAATCAATCATCGTACAACCGCACCTCCTGTTCGAAGGTGCGCTGTATCAATCGATTCTCAAACAAGTGGACGAAGTCGCAAGCGAATTTCCTACGAAGCAGTTTGTGGTCTCGGGTTACTTAGGACCTGAGCCCGAAGTCGCTGCCTCGATCATGAGAAGACTGAATCTGTTGAAAACACCGTGAACGGTCTCGTATTCGATCGAACGCTGGACAACAACCGTCCAACAGGATCTCGCCTCTATTGCTCGGCAGGAGGGCGCTTGGGAGTACGATTGCCTTCGCCACCTTCGCCGCCCGGGCCACCTGGGCGGTTACTACCGCCGAAGCTTC
>Ga0105046_10008202_pt1 | contig 16427 bp, 14 predicted proteins | sample MAT03_FD_78385 | JGI IMG/M metagenome (GOLD analysis project Ga0105046, IMG submission 78385) | Freshwater microbial communities from Lake Fryxell liftoff mats and glacier meltwater in Antarctica - MAT-03 (megahit assembly) | ecosystem: Environmental > Aquatic > Freshwater > Ice > Liftoff...
TAATTACATTGTTCGGTGTACCTAATTCATAAGATGTCAACGATCAACATAAAGCATAAGCATCATAAAAAAGTATTAATTGATTTATTTACTGTTGGAACTGAATGAGATCATATTTTTATACTTTTTAGTATTATACCATTTGGTAATATACCCAAAGGTATAATGTTAAACTCGAAAAAGAAAACAAGGCAATATGTTTATCCGGTAAACGAGTCAATTGATTTCAGACTAAAACTTTAAGATGCACAGTTGCGTAGCTGCAGAAAATTCTCAACTCCTCCAAATACTAAAATTTCTAACCTGATTCAACTTGCCCCGGTCAATTAAAACACCTCAAAGTTGAATCAAAAAAAATAAGGTCTAAGATATTGTAAATTAGAATATGGCCAATTATTTGTAAATTTGACTTTGCTTAATATAAGATGCTTGCCGTGGCTAAAGAATTCATCGGCGCTGTTTAAGACCCTAATTATGATCAACATCACCAACAAAATTAAGACGCACCGCACCGCCATTGCTCAGGCAGTTGTAAAAGTGGGCAGTAAGTCGACTATTGAGGCCATTCAAGAAAAAAGAGTACCCAAAGGCGATGTGCTGGAGGCCAGTCGTGTGGCAGGTTTGTTCGGAGTAAAGCGCACCAGCGACATGATACCCGATTGCCATCCACTGCCGATTGAATTTACTGAAATTCGTCACACAATTTCAGGACTTGAAATCAAAATTGAAGTAGAGGTTCATACTATTTACAAAACCGGAGTAGAAGTGGAAGCCATGCATGGAGCCTCGGTGGTAGCTTTAACCATTTACGACATGCTTAAGCCTATCGATAAGGGTATTGAAATATCTTCAATTAAATTGCTTCACAAAAAAGGAGGGAAGTCGCAATACAACGATCAATTGAAACGTGACATTAATGCCGCCGTTTTAGTATGTTCCGATAGCATTTCGGCAGGTAAAAAAGAAGACTATGCAGGAAAGACAATCATTGAAAAGTTGAAGAAATTTCAAGTTAAAATTGGCGATTACACTGTTATTCCTGATGAAGTAAAAGATATTCAGGAAAAAGTGTTGGCTTTATACAATTCTAAATTTGACCTTATCATCATCACGGGAGGAACAGGTTTATCGAAACGCGATGTAACGCCTGAGGCTATACGTCCTTTACTCGATCGCGAAATTCCGGGCATCGCAGAAGCCGCTCGCAGCTACGGACAAGAGCACATGCCCTATGCCATGCTCTCCCGCAGCGTTGCAGGTTTGAAAGGGAATACGTTAATACTTGCACTGCCCGGCTCCACAAGAGGTGCACAAGAAAGTATGGATGCCCTTTTCCCATATTTATTGCACTTATTCAGAGTTATGGATGTTGAAATGAAACATGATTTGTAGCCGATGAATAGGAAATGTCTTTAAAAGTTTGTATATTTGAGCTATGGAAAAAGTGGTAAAAATAACAACAAATAAATCACATAATTCCGATTATTTGTATTGGATGTCAAAGTCACCGACAGAAAGACTGGAAGCAATTGAAATTATACGTCAACAATATTATAGTTTAAATAAAAATGTTCAGCAAGGATTTCAAAGAATTCTTACAATTACTAATAAAAAACAAGGTTGAATATCTTGTAGTTGATGGTTATGCGGTCGGATATCATGGTTACCCTCGATTTACAGGTGATTTGGATATATGGCTGAACCCGGACTTAAAGAACAGTAAGAAAATTTTAAAATGTATTGATGAATTCGGGTTTTCTTCATTGGGATTGACAGAAAATGATTTTACCAAAATCGGAAATGTTATTCAATTAGGTTATCCGCCTTTGCGTATTGATATTCTCAATGATATTGATGGAGTTGTTTTTGGTGATTGTTTCATTAATAAAGTGAATGTCGAAATTGAAGGAATTTTGGTAAACTTCATTTCATACAATGATTTAATTCTAAATAAAAAAGCAACAGGCAGACATCGTGACCTGGATGATTTGGAAAATCTTCAAACATAATAGCTGATGAAGAATTATTTAGTTGAAGAATTTGAATCAAATCAGAACATATTCAAAAACATTTTTAATGCGTGTTCCGACAAAGAAGTCCTTTGGCGTGAACATGATGGTAAATGGAACCTTCTTGAAGTAGTATGTCATTTATATGACGAGGAACGTGATGACTTTAGAACACGATTGAAATCGGTATTTGATGATCCCGACAAACTTTTCCCGCCCATTGATCCTGTCGGCTGGGTCACTGAACGAAAATATTCTGAGAAAGATTTTAGTAGAATGCTTGAAAAATTTCTTTTCGAAAGAAAAGAATCGATCTCATGGCTCCGGTCACTAAAAAATCCTTCTTTAGAAAATGCTTTCATGCATCCCAAATTAGGCCCTATGTCGGGTCGTTTTATCCTCTCCAACTGGCTCGCACACGATTATCTTCATATTCGACAAATACTTCGAATAAAATATAATTATCTTCAGTACACCTCCGGACAAGATTTGAGTTACGCCGGAGAATGGTGATCAGTAACCAGTAACCAGTAATTAGAAACCAGTTAAACTACGGAATCAACAACAGAATTAACCATTGAATTAACTACAGAATTACCCATCGAATTAATAACAGAATCAACCATTGAATTAACCATCGAATTTTATGAATTGGATTTTGCTAATCATCGCCGGATTATTTGAAGTTGCATTTGCTGCTTGTTTAGGAAAAGCTAAAGGTGCTATTGGAAACGCTTATTATTTTTGGATGGCAGCATTCCTCATTTGTCTTTCTATAAGTATGGTTTTATTGTACAAAGCCACACAAACACTTCCTATCGGTACCGCCTATGCTGTGTGGACCGGCATTGGTGCCGTTGGAACTGCTTTGGTTGGAATTTTGTTTTTCAAAGAACCGGCTGAATTCTGGCGTCTGTTTTTTATTTTTACTTTGATAGCTTCTATAGTGGGTTTGAAGTGGGTGTCGGGGTGAAGTGTTTATCAATAAAAAATTTTGAATAAAAAAAAAGGCCGGAAATTAATCCGGCCCATATTAAATATTTCCCTAAATATTACTTCTCTGCAATTTTATACTTGTCGAAAGTGTCATTTTTAAGTGCTTCTAAAGCCTTCGTGTAAAACGGATTTATTTCGTTAATTACCTGCCAGTAGGCATCTGTATTCCAAAGGTCGCGTGCGATGAGTGCTGTTGCTTGAATTTTTATTAATTCAAATGATGTTGCAAGACCTGCAGAATCTTTAGACACCCCTTTCTTTTCTCCATAAGCAATTAAATCAACCATGAGTTTTTCAGTCATTACAAACTTACTTCTAAATGCGGTGATATCAGGATATTGTTTTAATAATGATGAACGGTTATTGTCGGTGTAATTTAACGCAAAATCATACAGTACAGATTTTCTTATCAAATCCGTATGGTAACGACTATTCATTGTGGTATCAAGAGGAACAAATATGTCGGGCATAATGCCACCACCACCGTACACTACTCTTTTGGCTTGTGTGAGATATTTTAATGAATCGTCGAACTTAATACTATCTGCATGATATAATTCTCCATGTTTAAAACGATTGGAAAGATCTAATTCATAATCCTCATCACCTTTTTCATACGATTTTTGAATACATCTGCCGGAAGGCGTATAATACCGAGCAATAGTTAATCGAACTGCCGATCCATCCGGTAACGGGAAAGGTTTTTGAACTAGCCCTTTTGCAAATGATCTACGTCCTATTATTAATCCTCTGTCCCAATCTTGAATGGCCCCAGAAACAATTTCACTTGCCGAAGCAGAGCTTTCATCTATTAGTACAACCAGTTTGCCCTTTTCAAATCCTCCTGTTGTAGTAGAAAAATATTCTTGCTTTGGACTGCTTCTTCCTTCTGTGTAAACAATTCTTTTATTATCGGATAAAAACTCATCGGCAAGTTCAATAGCTCTGTTCAGATACCCGCCACCGTTATCGCTCAAATCAAGGATGAGTGATTTCATTCCTTGGGCTTTGAGTTTGGCCAGCGCATCTTTAAACTCATCTACGGTAGTATCGGCAAAACGACTGATTTTAATGTAACCTGTTTCGGCTGTTGCCATGTAAGTTGCATCAATAGAATACAAAGGAATTTTATCGCGGGTAATTTCAAAATCAAGAAGTTCTTTTTCGCCTCTTCTGTAAATTCCAACGATAACTTTTGTGCCTTTATCACCACGTAATTTTTTCATAACATCGTTATTGGTGATTTTGATGTTAGCAACATTGCCGGTATCTATTTTTACAATGCGATCTCCTGCACGAATGCCTACCTTTTCGGATGGACCTCCGGGGATGGTTTGAGTTACCATGATGGTATCTTCAAAAATATTGAATTGGATACCTACACCTTCAAATTTTCCCACTAGCGGCTCATTCATTTCCTTGAGTTCACTGGCGGGAATATATACCGAATGAGGATCGAGATCCTTCAACATCGCTTTTATCGCATCTTCCGCAAGTTTGTCTTCATTAGCTGTATCTACGTAGGCATAGTTAATAATCTGTAACATTGCATCCAATTTTCTTGACGCAGATCCTTGAGCGAGAAGAAAGGATGGTTCCCAGATAGTTAATAGGCAAATAATGGGAATTATTATTTTTTTCATGTTATACTTTAAGAGTTAAAATCTATTATGTAACGTTTAATTACGCAATAATTGTGCCTTTAAGGAGTTTCTAAACCGGTTTTTCGCTCAAACAACCAAATCATGTGTTACGATTGGCTATTTCTTTTTGCCTTTATCTTCTTGCAACGACAGTGACTGAAGGTCACGATCGAACAAGTACATTCCTCCTTTATCATTTCCAATGAGGTTTAATTTATCAAGGATGTTTCTGGCCAAAGCCTCCTCTTCAATTTGTTCAGATACATACCACTGTAAAAAGTTGTGCGTGGTATAATCTTTTTCGCCCAAACATTTTTCAACTACTTTATTAATTTCATTTGAAACATGAATTTCGTGTTTGAGAATTTGCTCAAAAATTTCCTGAATTCCTTTGAAAGAAGAAGGGGGTGCCTTCAATGCCGGAACTGTACCGTGTCCACCACGCTCATTGATAAACATAATCAGTTTTAACATGTGCATCCTTTCTTCATCGGCATGTTTGTATAAGAATTTAGATACGCCATTGTAACCTTTCACTTCTGCCCAGGAAGCCATGGAGAGATAATATTGTGAAGACGATGCTTCCAGTTCTACCTGTTGATTCAATAATGCTTCAATTTTTTTCGAGATCATAATATTTATTTTTTTAAGTTTCTTTTTGTATTTTTAAAATTTAAGGCAGCTTTCAAACCTGCTTTTCTTATGCCTATTCATTTATTGTTCAATCCAGTCGCCATGCATTTTAATTAAACCAATTAGTTCATCTACTGCAATGGCCGAATCAATATTTCTTTTTACTACTTCTTTTCCTTTATAGAGTGTAATTTTTCCAACACCAACACCAACATAGCCATAATCAGCATCCGCCATTTCGCCCGGGCCATTTACAATGCAACCCATAATTCCAATTTTTAATCCTTTGAGGTGATTGGTGCGTGATCTAATTTTCGCTGTTGTTTCCTGCAAATCAAATAGTGTTCTTCCACAGGAAGGACATGAAATATATTCTGTTTTAGAAATTCGGGTTCTGGTTGCTTGAAGAATTCCGAAGGCGGTGCTGTTGATGCTTTTTTCTGAAGCAATATTTTGCGCTTTAATCCAGATGCCATCGCCCATTCCATCAAGAAACAAAGCACCTGCATCGGTTGAGGCATGTAACTGTAATGTTGCTTCCGGAATATTTTTGTAGTTGCATTTGATAATTGCTGGATTTTTAACTCCCTGTTCCATCAATTCAATAAACATCCTGCGCTCGTCAGCCATCGCATGTTCATTAACCGAATCAATTATGAATACAACAGTTGGATCATTTTTAATTTTGCTGATGAAGGCATTGTCAAAAACCAACGACGCATCAACCGCTACAAAATTTAATTTCTCTGATTTAAAATTGGAATTTAGATATTCGTTTCCGCAAAATAAAGGATAACATCTAGTATTATTTTCTAAGTTGTTCCATGTTTGTGGATTGTAAATTAATCCAAGTGTCCCCGGTGTTTTAAAATCAGCGACGTTGTCTCCACAAAAAATATAATCACAAGCCTGATCGCTGATGTTCCATTTGTCGAGTGGTACAGAATAATTGTATCCCACTTGAAAAAGTGAAGCAGCGGTTATTTTTTCTTTCTGACTGTAATCAGCAATTACGCATGGAACGTTAGAGCTACCAAAGTTATTGACTGCAAATGTTTCTCTTCTTTTGTATTCAAATGGCGAGTAAGGAAGAATTAAATTATTTCTTATTTCTTTTATTTCCCGATGATTTGTACGGTGCTGATACCGATCCACTAATGCTCTTGCAACAGGAATTTCAAATTCCGGATCTTCGGTTAAGGAAACTCTGATAGTATCCCCAATTCCATCTTCTAACAGCGTTCCAATTCCGGCAGCCGACTTAATTCTTCCATCTTCACCTTCTCCGGCTTCTGTTACACCAAGATGCAAAGGATAATTCATTCCCTCTTCCTTCATTTTTATTATGAGCAAACGATAGGCCTGTACCATAACCTGAGGGTTGCTGGATTTCATACTCAGCACAATATTGTGATAGGAGTGATCTTCACAAATCCGTAAAAATTCTAATGCTGATTCTACCATTCCTAGCGGAGTATCACCATAGCGACTCATAATACGGTCGCTGAGGGAGCCGTGATTGGTGCCGATTCTCATGGCAGTTCCGTATTCTTTGCAAATTTTTACAAGAGGAGTAAAACGTTCCCGGATACGTTCCAATTCGGCTTCATAAGATAGATCTGTAAAGTCGATGGTCTCGAATTTCTTTTTGTCGGCATAGTTTCCCGGATTAACACGCACTTTTTCAACAATTCTGGCTGCCACTTCAGCAGCGTTGGGAGTGAAGTGTATATCAGCGATTAACGGAGTAGTATAACCTCTGTTTTTAAGTTCTTTTTTGATGTTTTCGAGGTTTTTTGCCTCATTGATGCTGGGAGCAGTAATTCTCACATATTCGCATCCTGCCTCAATCATCCGTATGCTTTGCTCAACTGTGGCCAGGGTATCCATGGTGTCGGTAGTGGTCATAGACTGCACCCGAATCGGATTCCTCCCGCCAAGGGCTACATCACCAATTTTAACCTCCCTGGTAAGCATCCTGTGGTAGGTTGTGAGACTATTGCAATAAAAATTCGATAAAATAGTGGCCTCCATACCTGCAAATTTAGGTTAAAACAATGAAATCTCCCTAAAAGTTCACTATTTCGAGCGTGAAAAGGGGTTTTTCGACTAAAAGGTGATTTTTGATAACCTGCTTTTTATCTTAAATTTTGAAGCAAAAGTTTTTTGGTGAATTTTTCATCCCCAATCCAAACATTTACAAAGTAAACAGCAGTGGATTCATTTATATCGGATAGACTGAGTTGGTGAACGGTGTATCCTGAATTTATTTCTTTTGGGAGGTTATTGAATTCCATCACCAGTTCACCCGTAACGTTAAAAAGTGCTGCTTTAAAATTCTGTTTCACTGTAGAGTAGCAAGAGAGGTAAACAGTTTTATCGGTAGGGTGAAAGCTAATTTCACAGGAGTCATCACCTGAATTCAAATCACCTTGAGGCCCAAATTTTGTGATGGAAAATTCATCTCTGATAATACCATCAGATCGTAAATATTTTCCGGTGAGAACATCTTTATCAACATCAATTACCATTGAGCAATTGGATGTAAAATCATTAAAATACATACATGGCATGGGAGCATCGGCCATAGCGGGTCCGGCATACTGACCCGAAGTTCCACAAACACCATATAGAGTGCCGTTATAAGGAACTTTTTTTGTGAAATGATTGGTGGCAGGTTGTAAAATCATAGATGAATCAAATGAAGTGGATAATCCATAATGGCCTTGCATTAAATAACTTCTTTCGTTCACATGCGAATGTCCGCTGAGTACCAAATCAACTTTAAACGTTTCGAGTAACGGAACAATATGCGTTCTCATATCAATGAGTTCAATTTCAGTATCGCTGTCGTGCGTGCCTTTGGTGTAAGGTGGATGATGAAAATACACTATCGTCCATCGTTGAGTATTGTTGGATAAATCCTTCACCAACCACTCGTACATGGGGCTGCCAGGATTGTTGAAAGCACCATAACTGTCGAGGGAAATAAAATGTATGTTGGAATAATTGTAGGAATAATATTTTGGTGTTCCCGAAGGTTGACCTCCGTTTTCAGCAGCGGTGGGAACAGTAAAAATAGAATAGTAACTGAAGTTGGTTGTAAGTGAAGAAGTAGATTGATACCCGACATTTCCATAATCATGGTTTCCCGGTGCCGGATATAAAGGATACTGTTTTAACTGTTCAGGATATATGTCGAATACATAATTTTGATATTCCTGGTCGGTGCCGGAAGAATAGGCATTATCGCCTAACCAAATCCATAAGTTGGTGGGTTTAGAGGAATAGTTTTTATAGGCATCGCGCACATCTTTTTGAGACTGACTGCCTACACCAAAATCGCCTGTAACCCACACACGAGTTGGCACAAAATCACCATATGAAGGGGCAGTTAAAAAATGGTTGAGTGAATCGCCCTGGAGAACAATGCTATCAGAACCGATAGTATAAAAATATTTTGTTGCAGGTTCCAGTCCACTTATCTTTACCACATGTTCGGTAGTCATTAAAGTAACTAATTTGGTTTGGCTGTACAACAAGTTTTTGCCGTAGGTAACTTTACTTTTTGAAGGAACATCTGTTCTCCATCTTATTACGATGGATTCGGGAGTTACTTGCTGAAGATAGGCGCCTCGGGTAATTACCGGGTTATTTTTATATGCAGCAGACTGACCACATGAAGCACAAATGCTCAAGAAGTAAATAAATACTAAAATCACATGCTTTGACATTAGGTTAAATTTTAAATTCAAAATTAGTAAATTTTTAGAAGTTTAGGATTGATGTAGTACTTTAAGCTGAAATGAGCTGAATTTTTGGAAAAATGGATATTGTGAGAAATTACTTATTTTTGCAAAAAAGGAATATTATGAAAAAAGTTGTATCACTCGTATTTTACCTGATAATAACAGCAGGTGCAAATGCTCAAAGTAAATCTGAATCGAGTGCGATATCAAAAAGTGATTACCAATTATTGTATGAATTTATGAGTGGGGTATTTAGCAGCGAAGCGCAATCTCAGAATGATACAGACTATTATGATATTCGGCTGCATATGGATCAGATATGGACAAACAGAACAGATGGATATTGGCTTTATGTTGAACAAGCTATGTCAACTAATTTAGAAAAACCTTACCGACAGCGATTTTACCGGCTTACACAAAAAAATGATCATACTATAGAAAGTATAGTTTATACTATTCAGGACCCTTTGCGTTTTGCGGGAGCATGGAATAATAAAGATCTTCTAAAATCTATTAATCCTGATTCATTGGAGTTGCGAGCCGGATGTTCTATTCTCATACATAAAAAATCCGATGGGATTTTTGAGGGAAGTACCAGCAACAAAGATTGTCCCAGTAATTTGAGAGGCGCATCCTATGCCACTTCTGAAGTTATCATCAATCAAACACTAATGGTTTCCTGGGATCGTGGATACGACAGTGCTGATAAACAGGTTTGGGGTGCAGAAAAAGGTGGATATGTTTTTGTGAAAATGAGGTAGAAGATTCTTCATTTTTGTCAACACATCACTTCAAAATACACTTTTTCTTACAGCCAATTTGAAATACGTATTCAATAGGTTTTCCGGTTCGGATAAGTCTGATTATTCTTTCACAAATTTCCTTGTGAAAATATCATCTTTTGTATAAATGATGGCGATATACAATCCTGACTTGAGTGTTGTTATATTTATGGACTTTGTATTTCCATCGTAATTAACATGTACAACTTTTCCATCCATGCTTCTTATTTCAACTTTTAAAATATTCACTCCTTCAATGTTGAGGTAATCGAAAGCCGGATTTGGATATATATCTGCATCCGTTGATTCGGCAACCAATGCTTTGCGACACGTAATGATGGATACCGTTTGTGATGAAGATACTTTCGAACATCCATTAGAATTAGTAATAATTACTTTATAAGGTCCCGCACTTTTTGCTGTGTAAGAAGAAGAAGTGGCACCGGCAATTATGTTACCATATTTTTTCCAGGCATAAGTATACCCAGCTCCTGTATTGGCATTTAAAACAACACTATCACCGGCGCAGAATATGAGCGGACCCTGCGGAGTAATAGCGGCAGGAGGCGCTGAAACAACAGAGACTATTTTTGTTCCCGACTTTTTCGTACAGCCACTGGCGTTAGTAACCTGAACTCTATAGTAACCTGCGTTGGTAACAACAAGAGTTCTGCTGGTAGCTCCACTTATGGGATTTCCATACTTATACCATTGGTAAGTATAACCTGTTCCTGTGCTGGTTTTTAAGGTTACACTGCTACCTGCACATATTGTTAAAGGGCCCGATGCGGTAACATACGATGGTGGTTTAGCAGCAAAACTTACTGCCACCGGGTTTGATAATTTAGTACATCCGGACAAATTTGTAACGAGCACGGTGTATGATCCTGAATCGCCAACAGATATGCTTTTAGTCGTAATGCCATTCAAAAGAATTCCATTTTTATACCATTGGTAAGAGGAATTATTGCTTGAAGTTAGTGTTAAGCTATTCCCCTGACAAATCATTTGACTTGTTGATGGGGAAATGACAGCAGTGGGTAAATTGCTGGTAGAAACAACTTTTACTTCTGAAAATCTCGGACATCCATTTGCATTTGATACCCGAACCTTATAGTATCCCGAGATAGTAGCAGTATAAGAAGAGTTGGTAGCTCCATTAATGACACCCACTGAATTGTACCATTGGTAGGTGTAGCCTGCTCCCGTGTTGGCTTGTAAAACTAATGAGCTGCCTGCACAAATCACTAGAGGGTCAGAATTGGTAATTTGAGCAGGAGGAGGAACACATTCAACATTAAATCCTCCCGGGACCTTTTGATAAAAACCTAACCAAAATCCTACTTCCCACACTACTTCATAATTTCCGGATGGTGCACCGGCCGGGATGGGCCAATCAACCAACAAATGGTCATCATCTATTACTGTTATGTTCGAGGGATAAAAGAGATAGGTATTTTGTTGCATATAAAAATCACCCCATGTATTTGGAGTAGAGCCCCAGGTGAAAAAGAAATCGCTGCTGGTGACTGTAGTGGATATAGTTTGACCCTTTAAGCCGAAATCGGGATTGATGGATATAAATTGTTGAGCATTAGCAGTTGTGGTCAAGAACAAAACTGAGAGTAACGTTCCTATAAAAATATTTTTCATGATCTGGTTATTTTTTGAATAGTAAAAGTAGTAAATATCAGGAGTTATTTCAACATGCCTCATAATTGGTACTTTAGTATGAAGGACTTAAGCCTAGTTAATCGACTGAAAAAGTTCTTCCTGTTTCATTTCAAAAAGCAACTTAAGTACCTGATATTTATAAATTTCACCCGAAGGCTTTTCTTTTAAATACCCTTCTTTGATATATTGGGTCAGTTTCCTTGCCGGGATGTCGAGCATTCGCATCGCCTCCGACTGAGGGATGGTGGAAAGGCGCTTCCGCTCAGCTTGTACTTCTACATACAAAGCCTGCCACTCTAAAAGAAGTTTTAAGGTTTCTTTGGAAGGGAAGTTGGAAAAAAATTTGAGTTCGGCCTGTGACATTCAGTAGTTAATTCAATTGTTTGTTCAGTGGTTAGTTCAGTAGTTGATTCTGTAGATAATTCGGTTGATAATTCGGAGGTTGATTTCTGCAAACTAGGTACTGAAGACCTGCTGACTGGACGCTGCTGACTGGTCATTGATTACTTTGTCACTGGTCACTGGTCACTTGTCACTAGATACTGGTCACTTGTCACTGGTCACTTGTCACTGGTCACTTGTCACTAGATACTGGTCACTTGTCACTGGTCACTTGTCACTGGTCACTTGTCACTAGATACTGGTCACTTGTCACTGGATACTGGTCACTGGTCATTGGTCACTGGTCATTGAACCGCAATATTAAACGAAAAACCCCAAACCCGGAAAATGAAAGGCAAAAAAGAAGCGGGTAGGATTTGACTCCCGCCCGCCGAAAAGAAGACCTAACCACAAGTCTATAAGATTATCAGTTTTTTAGTTATCGAATTCTCACCTATGCCCACTTTAACAAAATAAACTCCTTTGGAAAGAGATCTCACATCAAGTGTAGTTTTGTTAGTTGGATTGCTAGAGTTACGGATAATTTTTCCTGATATGTCGGTAAGTTGAATATAGTTTACATGTTCCGAGCCGGCATAATTGAACTGCACAAAATCGGAGGCAAGAGTTGGATAAATTTCCACCAATTGATTTAAGTTATTTTCATTGAGTCCTACAAAATTAGGATCGATGATTACTTCATCACCTGTAGTATTAAAATTCACTACAGCTTCGGAAAGTGTGATTCCAACAACATCTGATGGAGTAACATTGAGTGTAACTTTTCCGGACACATTATCAGTTGTCACAATGGTGACTCTTGCAACCGGTCCGCTTCCATTTATGTTTTGTTGCGTTATTTTAGATAATGATATATCAACAAATCCATTCAACCCGGCCGAATGATCCAATGTGATCATATCAACCAAATTAGTTCCGAACATGGAGCCGGGATAGGTAACAGTTGCGGTGGTAATATCCACCAAAGATGGATCAAAATAAAGCCGGAAACTTAAACCGTATAAGCTATCAACAGGTGTATTAATCGAGACATCAAAATTTACAGTCATTAAAGTTCCTGTTGTATCAACATCGGCTGTAACAACTAGGTCGGAAGTCGCAGTTGCTCCCGGATCAGAAATTCGTAAAGGGTGATTTAAACCGTAATTTGCTGTTATGGCAGTAAGATCGGATGCATCAACTGTTCCATCACCATTGGTGTCGGCATGTTTATGATTGATACCGCTATTGAAACTGTTGGTCCAATCGGGACAAGGTTGTGCAACCCACAAGATACTTGCTGAAGGACGAACAGGGCCGGTATCACCGTATGCAATTCCAACTGCAAGCAAATCATATAGGTTAGCAGTACCATCGGAATTTGCATCACCGGGCCAAACATCGTTAGTGTTGCATCCGTTTACGTAAACCTGATAAATATAGGTTTGAGAACCCCGATAATCACAATTATCATCCAATACAGAAACATTAAAAATATAAGGTTGTGCGCTTACATCGCTAAGAGTGGGGGACCAGGTAAATTCTCCAACAGGATATTGTGCAGGCAATGTATTTAATGAGGCATTTGTTCCATTAGGAGCCATTAAGAGAGTTACATTTTGACCGGCATCCGGATCACCGGAAAAAATATCAAAATCAATAGTATCGCCCGGACAACCATTGGTTACAAACGATGGTGTTCCATTAATTCCTGTGAGTGATGGAGGTGTGTTGGTACTGCTGATGACTGCTATCTGGTAATCGCGATAAACTTCGCCAATTAGCACTCCACTTCTAAATTCAGATACTTTCATACTCACCACTGATACCTGGAGGGCATTAGGAGAAATAGTGAGAAGGCCCGTTGCCGGATCTAATATGGTGGGAACAGAAGAAATAAATGGTTGTAAATGCGAAAAACCTGAATTATAAGTCAGATTTATCGGACTACTTGAATAATCCCTTGCAGGCATTAACTCATATTGGATAATATCTCCATCTACATCATAAGTACTCCAGCCTAGTGTTGTTGTAATGTTGTTATTTATCAGATTCACAGGTATGCCGCCAAATTGAACAGAGTTATTGAAAGGAACATCCCAATTGTTCAAGGTGGATGCAATATAACTCCCTTGTAAATTGGCATCTACCAGATTAGTGATAGCGGCATTGCGGCAACATTCGTTGTAATAAAATTCCCAATCGGTACAATTTCCCGGTAAGGTTATAATTGCTTCATACTCGTTTCTCTCAACAGCATACAAAGTGCCACCGTTGCATGCTGAATTTACTTGTGATGCAGCACAAATGGTAGTAACCTGAACAGGAGTTCCCACCGGTGTCATCGCAATATTGAATGGACCTAGTCCGCAAGAAACCGATCTGTAGTTCAAAGTCAAAGAAGGAGTTTGTATCCCTGAGCAATCCCGGTAATAAGCGAGTTTAACTTTATAGATGTTACCCGAAATCCATTCGTAGGTGATTTCACCTCCTGCAATATGCGAACCATTCACTTTGTCCGAAAGCCCTATAACCAGAAAGAGTATCAAGGCTATCCAGGCAGTTTTTAAGTAGTTGAGAATTGCTTTCATAGCGTTTAATTTATTGGAATAATACCCCGAATGGGTTTTATCATGATACAAACATATATCGGCATTGTTCATTAAAAAAGTACATTATATTTGATTTGTCGAAATTAAACAATATTTAAATATGCGCTTAATTTAGTTTAAAATATTATAAATCAGTTTTATATAATAAATATATTTTTACTTTTGTCGGATATGAATGAATTCTCCAACACTAAATTAGTAGCCCTTCTTTCGTCCTTAACCCGATCGGAGTGGCGTGATTTCAGGAAATTTCTTGAAATGGCAATTTCCGGGCCCGGAGGTAAGTCATTGGAGTTGTATGATGTTTTAACAGATTATTATCCTGATTTCAGTTCCCCTGACTTGTCCAAACAAGTCGTTTTTGACCGGATTTTCAAGAAACAGAAGTATGAAGATAAGAAATTACGCTATGCCATGACCGATTTGTACAGGCAAGCGGGTAGTTTCCTGAAGTTTAAGGCTTTAGAAAACGATTCTATTTTAGGTCATCAGATTCTTTCTGCCGAACTGGCAAAAAGAGGGGCAGATAAGCCTTATTTAGCAATGTACAACGAGGACGCAACTTCTGTTGTAAGGGATGCAGACTTTTATTATTTCCGTTTCCGGGAAGATTTTGATTATCTCAACTTGTATCATCCTCGTCAAAAAAGGAATATTCAAAACCCCATCGCTTCGGTAGCAAAAAACCTGGATGTCTTTTTTATTGCCCGCAAATTGCAGTTGCTCTGTGAAATTGTGAATGTAAAAAATGTGATGTCGGTGGAGTATGATTTTATTTTAAAGGATCAGATTATTGAAATCATTAATAATGGAGCTTTCGCAGATGTGCCCGTCATCACTATATATTTTCGGATATTAATGACGCTCACAGAGTCGGAAAATGTCACGCATTTTATTTTGTTGAAAGAACTGCTTGAAGTGAATGGATCACTCTTTGATAAAAATGAACTCCGCGACATGTATCAGTATCTGATGAATTATTGTATTAAAAAAATAAATCAAGGAGATGGTGATTATGTAATTCAACTCTTCGAAATTTATAAATCTATACTCAGCAATAAAGTGCTTTTTGCTGATGAATATTTGTCGCAATGGGATTTTAAAAATATTGTTGTGATTGGATTGAGAGCAGGACATTCGGATTGGGTCAAACAGTTTATCGACGACTACAAAAACGATTTACCACCCGAAGAAAGTGAAAACGCCTACGTGTATAATCTCGCTTACTATTATTTCAGTATTGCTGAATACCGAAAAACATTAGCACTTCTGCAACAAGTAGAATTTACCGATCTCTATTACCAGCTGGATATGCGTGCTATTCTATTAAAATGTTACTTTGAAATGGATGATCAGGATTTATTTTTTTATCACACCGCCGCATTTCGCATGTTTCTAAGCCGTAATAAATTAATTTCCGATTATCAATACTCCATCTATAAAAACATGATAAAATATGCCTCAAAAATCATGAAATTAAATGGTAACAAAGAATCTCTAAATAAACTTGCTGTCGAAATTAACGAAGTGAAACAAATTGCCGATTTAAATTGGATAAAAAGAAAGGTAATTGGAGAATGATGTAATGAATGCTTTGTTTTTTTGCATAACTCCGTCCTTTAAAGCGGAGGATAATAAACGCGTGATTGGGCATCAGCCCTGAAAGAGGATTTCTTGTGATGATCTACAAATGTTTGTTTTTTTGCATAACTCCGTCCTTTAGGGCGGAGGATAATAAACGCGTGATTGGGCATCAGCCCTGAAAGAGGATTTCTTGCGATGATCTACAAATGTTTGTTTTTTTGCATAACTCCGTCCTTTAGGGCGGAGGATAATAAACGCGTGATTGGGCTTCAGCCCTGAAAGAGGATTTGCATTTTGCAGAAAGTATTTCTTTCAATGCGAAGAGATTTTTTTATTGGATGTTTTATATCTAAAAGCAAGTTCA
>Ga0105046_10008204_pt1 | contig 16424 bp, 19 predicted proteins | sample MAT03_FD_78385 | JGI IMG/M metagenome (GOLD analysis project Ga0105046, IMG submission 78385) | Freshwater microbial communities from Lake Fryxell liftoff mats and glacier meltwater in Antarctica - MAT-03 (megahit assembly) | ecosystem: Environmental > Aquatic > Freshwater > Ice > Liftoff...
ATGCGTTCGCCGGAACAACTCTCACCGACTGCGTGATCACCGTCAGCCCGCTGGCCAGCGCTGCTGCCGGCGTGGGCACGTGGGCGCGCCACAACTGCTTTATCGGCGCCGGGGACTAGCCCCGGGCATCCGTGGGTCTGCGCGGCGGGTCTGCGCGGTGCGCGCGTGTGGGCCTGCGCGGCGCGCGCGTGTGGGCCTGCGCGCCGCGCGACGAGGTTTCGGCGCGACGAGCTTGCCGCGGCGGCCTCGTCGCGCCGAAAGCGGCTAGTGCGCCGACAACGGCCCGCGCGCGCAGAACGCCGCGACCCGCCCCCGCGACTAGCCCCCCGGCATCCGCGGCTCTAGTGCCCTTCGACCTTGAGCTTCTCGATGCCGGCCAGCACAATCGCCTCCGCCTCGGCAGCGTCGCCCCAGCCATCGACCTTGACCCACTTGCCGGGCTCGAGGTCTTTGTAGTGCTCGAAGAAGTGCTGGATCTCATTCTTCGTGAACTCGGGGATGTCACCGATGTTTTGGATGTGCGCCCAGCGGGGATCTTTCGCCTGAACGCAGATCACCTTGGCGTCGCTGCCAGCGTCGTCAGTCATGTTGAAGACCGCGACGGGGCGAACCGAGATACCCACGCCGGGGAAGGTGGGGGCGTCGAGCAGAATCAGGGCGTCGACCGGGTCGCCATCGAGGCCGAGGGTGTTCTCGAAGAAGCCATAGTCGGTCGGGTAGGCGAAGGTGGTGAAAAGGTAACGGTCGAGAAAAACACGGCCGGTCTTGTGATCAACCTCGTACTTGTTGCGACTCCCCCGGGGGATTTCAACGATCACGTCGTATGCGGCCATGGTGAAACTCCTCAAGTCTGGGGAACGCTGCAATAACGTTATCGGATGACGTCCAACCGCCCGCGACTCACACCAGCCATCGCTGACGTGAGGCGCGCGGTGCGCGCGGTGCTCCCGCCGCCGAAGCGGGTCGAGCCCGCAAGCCGCGTGGCGCCCGCAAGCCGGGTCGAGCCTGTCGAGACCTCACCCCCCCTCATCCTCGTGGCCCTCTCCGGCGGCCCCGATTCTCTCGCGCTCGCGGCGGCCGTCGCGTTCGAGGCGCCCCGGGCGGGCCTGCGGGCCGGCGCCGTGATCGTCGACCACGGCCTTCAGCCCGGTTCCGCGGATGCCGCAGCGCGCGCCACCGCGCAGGCCATCGACCTGGGCCTCGACCCCGTGATCGTGAAACCGGTCACGGTGGGCACCGAGGGCGGGCCGGAGGCTGCCGCACGCGACGCCCGCTACGCGGCCCTGCACGACGCCGCGACCGAACTCGGCGCGACCGCCGTGCTGCTGGGGCACACTCTCGACGATCAGGCCGAAACCGTGCTGCTGGGGCTCGCCCGCGGCAGTGGCGCTGCGAGCCTGCACGGCATGACCGCTACCTCGGGGCTCTACCGGCGTCCGCTGCTGGGGATCACCCGGGCCACAACCGTCCAGTTCTGCGCGGATGCCCGGCTCACCCCCTGGCTAGATCCCCAGAACGACGATCGCGCGTTTACCCGGGTGCGGGTGAGGCGCACGGTGTTACCCCTCCTCGAGCAGGAGCTGGGGCCGGGCATCCGCGAGGCTCTTGCCCGTACCGCGGAGCAGCTGCGTGAAGACTCGGACGCTCTTGACCACTTCGCCGAAGAGATCGCGGAGGACCTCGCCGAGCACTCGGAGGCCGGCATCTCGCTGCCCGTTGCAGCGCTGCTGGCCAACCCGGCGGCATTGCGGCAGCGGCTCATACGGCTGGCGGTCGTGAGCGAATTCCGCGTCTCGTTGAGCCGCGCGCACACGCTGGAGGTTGCACGCCTGGTCACCGACTGGCATGGACAGGGCCCGCTCGACCTGCCCGGCATTAGGGTTGAACGGCTAGGCGGGCTTCTGCTGTTCAGCGCGACTCGATAACCGGTTAGGACACCATGGAATTCAGCGACGTCGAGAACGACCTCACCGAGATTCTGCTCACTGAGGATGACATCCGCGGCAAGATCGCCGAGATTTCACGGCTCATCGAGTCCGACTATGCGGGCGAGAAGCTGCTGCTGGTGGGTGTGCTGCGCGGAGCGGTGATGGTGATGGCCGACCTGGCGCGCGAACTGAAACTGCCCGGCGTGGAAATGGACTGGATGGCCGTCTCGTCTTACGGCTCTGGCACGCAGTCGTCCGGCGTTGTGCGAATTCTCAAAGACCTCGACTCGGATCTGCAGGGCCGCAAGGTGCTGATCGTCGAAGACATCATCGACTCGGGGCTGACCCTGTCGTGGTTGCGGGCCAACCTCGAGAGTCGCGGTGCGGCATCCGTCGAGATCTGCACTCTGCTCCGCAAACCGGATGCCCTCAAAGTCGAGGTCGACGTACGGTACGTGGGTTTCGACATCCCCAACGCCTTCGTGGTCGGTTATGGGCTCGATTACGCAGAGAAGTACCGCAACCTCCGCGGAGTAGCGGTGCTCGCCCCCCACGTCTACGCCTAACCCGCATTACCCCCACGGCGAACATCCAGTTCGCACCAAGCGCGGTACCGGTAGCCTTACAAGACGTTTCTTCAGCAGGAAGGTGCTGGGCGTAAGTCCCGGAACATCATGGATTTCAAGCGCATATTTCGTGGCCCCATCATCTACATTGTCCTCGCGATCGGTGCGGTGATTGTCGGTTCAACCCTGCTCACCGGCAGCGGTTTCCGTGAAGTCTCCACGCAAGAGGGGCTGGACCTTCTCGCAGGGTCAAGCGTCGAGTCCGCGAAGATCGTTGACGGCGAGCAACGGGTCGACCTCACCCTCAGCACGTCTGAAGGCGACAAAGGCACCAAGGTGCAGTTCTACTACGTGCAGCCCCGGGGCCTCGAAGTTATCGACGCCATCAACACCGCCAACGTGAAGTTCGACGACGAAGTTCCGCAGACCAATTTTTTCACCAGCCTGCTCGGCATCTTGCTGCCCTTCCTGATCATCGGCGCGATCTTCTACTTCCTGCTCACCCGCATGCAGGGTGGCGGCAACCGCGTCATGCAGTTCGGCAAGTCGAAGGCGAAGCTCGTAGGCAAGGAAGCCCCGAAGGTGACGTTTGCGGATGTCGCCGGTGCCGACGAGGCCATCGAAGAGCTTGAAGAGATCAAAGACTTCCTGAAAGACCCGGCCAAGTTTCTGGCGGTCGGTGCTCGCATCCCGAAGGGCGTGCTGCTGTACGGCCCTCCCGGAACCGGTAAGACCTTGCTCGCCCGCGCTACCGCAGGCGAGGCTGGCGTGCCGTTCTACACGATCTCGGGTTCCGACTTCGTAGAGATGTTCGTTGGTGTCGGCGCGAGCCGGGTGCGCGACCTGTTCGACCAGGCCAAGCAGAACTCGCCCGCCATCATCTTCATCGACGAGATCGACGCCGTCGGCCGCCACCGCGGTGCCGGCATCGGCGGAGGTAACGACGAGCGCGAGCAGACACTCAATCAGCTGCTCGTGGAGATGGACGGCTTCGATGTGAAGACCAACGTCATCCTGATCGCCGCGACCAACCGGCCGGATGTGCTTGACCCGGCCCTGCTGCGCCCCGGCCGTTTCGACCGCCAAATCGGTGTCGACTCTCCCGATCTGCAGGGTCGCAAGCAGATTCTGGAGGTGCACGCCAAGGGCAAGCCGATGGCTGACGGGGTCGACCTCGAGGTGCTGGCGCGCAAGACGCCCGGCTTCACCGGTGCCGATCTCGCGAATGTGCTCAACGAGGCGGCGCTGCTCACCGCACGCAGCAACGCCCAGCTCATTGACAACCGTGCCCTCGACGAGGCCGTTGACCGCGTCATGGCTGGTCCGCAGCGCCGCACGCGACTGATGAACGACAAAGAGAAGCTCATCACCGCGTACCACGAGGGTGGTCACGCCGTCGCTGCCGCAAGCATGCGCAACACTGACCCGGTGACGAAGGTCACGATCCTGCCTCGCGGTCGCGCGCTCGGGTACACGATGGTGCTCCCGCTCGAAGACAAGTACTCGATCACGCGCAACGAGCTGCTCGATCAGCTCGCGTACGCGATGGGTGGCCGGGTTGCCGAAGAAATCGTGTTCCACGACCCGACGACCGGGGCATCCAATGACATCGAGAAGGCGACAGCCATCGCCCGCAAGATGGTCACGGAGTATGGAATGAGTGCGAAGGTCGGTTCGGTTAAACTCGGACTCACGGCCGGAGAACCGTTCCTGGGCCGCGATATGGGTGCCAGCCGCGACTACTCCGACACGATCGCCGAGACGATCGACGAAGAGGTGCGCAAACTGATCGACGAGGCACACGACGAGGCCTGGCAGGTGCTCAATACCAACCGTGACGTACTCGACAAGCTGGCTACCGAGCTACTCACCAAGGAGACGCTCGACCACATCGAACTCGCGCGCATCTTCGAGGGTATCGAGAAGCTGCCCGAGCGGCCGCTGTGGCTGTCGAGCGACACGCGTCCGCTGTCGAACCGCCCGCCGGTGAAGGTGCCCGCGAAGCTACCGATCGATGCTGGCATTGCCGACGGTGGGGTGTCATCCGACTTCCAGGAAAAGCCCAAGCGCACCCCCCGCCCGCGCAAGACCCCTGGCATCGCGACCGCATAGCATCCCGATGGCAATCGACACCGGACGCATCGAGGCGGCCGTTGCCGAGATTCTCGCGGCAATCGGCGAGGACCCGGCACGGCCCGGCCTCGTGAGCACGCCCAAGCGGGTTGCCGAGTCGTACGCCGACTTCTTTGGCGGGCTCGGTGAAGACCCGCTGGTGCACCTTGCGGGCAGTGCGGAGTTTGCCGAGGGGGCGTCGGAGCTCGGCGACCTGGTGCTGGTGCGCGACATTGAGTTCCGTTCGATGTGCGAGCATCACCTGCTGCCGTTCGTCGGTCTCGCCCACGTCGCCTACGTTCCCGGTCGCCGCATCGTCGGGCTCGGCACACTGCCCCGTGTGGTTGAGACCCTCGCGTCGCGTCCGCAGTTGCAGGAGCGCCTGACGGAAGAGATCGCGGATGCCCTGCACACCGGTCTCGATCCCCAGGGTGTTCTCGTGGTTATCGAGGCAGCGCAAGCCTGCGTCTCAGCGCGCGGAGCCCGGCAGGCCGCAAGCTCCACCGTCACCATGGCCTCGCGCGGCTCTCTCACCGATTCGGCCTCCCGCGCCGGTGTGCTCGCGCTGATCGGCTCCCATGACTGAGATCGTCGCAATACTCAACGTGACCCCCGACTCGTTCAGCGACGGCGGCCAGTTCGCCGGAATCGACGATGCGGTGGCACGCGGAATCGAACTGCACTCGCAGGGCGCGAGCCTGGTGGATGTCGGGGGCGAGTCCACGCGTCCGGGTGCCGAGCGCGTGCCCGTGGGCACGGAACAGCAGCGGGTGCTCCCCGTGATTCGTGAGTTGGTTGCCGCCGGAGTGCCCGTGAGCGTGGACACCATGAACGCAGAAACCGCGTGGGCCGCGGCGCGCGCCGGGGTATCCGTGATCAATGATGTTTCGGGCGGTCTCGCCGACCCCGAGATGTACCGGGTGGTGGCCGAGTCGGGGCTCACCTACATTGCGATGCACTGGCGCGGCCACTCGACAAACATGCAGTCTCTGGCAACGTACGACGATGTCGTCACCAACGTGCGCACCGAGTTAAAGGCCCGACTCGCCGAGATGATTGTCTGCGGAGTCGACCTCGGCAAGGTCGTGCTCGACCCGGGGCTCGGGTTCGCCAAAACGGCGCAGCACAACTGGCAGCTGCTGGCTCGACTCGACGAGCTGCAGACACTGGGGCATCCGTTGCTGATCGGCGCTTCACGCAAGAAGTTTCTCGAAACGTCCGGCGCCCAACCCACCGACCGCGACGACGCCACTGCGACGATCAGCGCGCTCGCTGCCCAAGCCGGCGTGTGGGGCGTGCGCGTTCACGACGTGGCCAAAACGCGGGCGGCTCTGGATGTCGCTGGGGCCTGGATCGGCGGTCGACCCCGATGAACCCGCTCGACGAGATCACCCTCACCGGCCTGCGCGCAAACGCCTTCCACGGAGTCTTCGACAGGGAACGGCGCGACGGCCAGGTCTTCGTTATCGACGTGACGGTCTACCTCCCCCTCGAGGCCGCGGCGCGCAGCGACGACCTCACGATGACCGTGCACTACGGCGAACTGGCCGAGCAGGTCGTCGCCGCGGTGGAGAGCGACCCCGTGGACCTGATCGAAACGGTCGCCGAACGGGTGGCGCAGGTCGCCCTGAGCTTCCCGGCTACGGAGCACGTCAAGGTGACCGTGCACAAGCCGAGCGCCCCGATCACCGTGCCATTCGACGACGTCGCAGTCACCATCACGCGGTCCCGCGAGCGAGCACAGGGCACCGTCGGATTCGCACTGTGACCGACGCGATCCTGTCGCTCGGCAGCAACCTCGGCGACCGCGAAGCCACGATTCGAGCCGCGGTGCGCGACATCGCGAGGGTTGCCGAAATCACCGCAGTATCGAGCCTCGTCGAGACTGCCGCGCTGAAGCCGACCGGTGTCGATGCCGCGGCTCCGGCATACCTGAACGCGGTGGTTGCAGTGCGCACGCACCGCGAGCCGCTCGACCTGTTACGCGAGCTGTTGGCCATCGAGGCGGCGCATGGTCGCGTGCGCGACATCCGGTGGGGCGATCGCACACTCGATATCGACATCGTGGCGTTCGGCGAGGTGATTTCGGATGCCGCCGAGCTGACAATTCCGCACCCCCGAGCGGCCGAGCGGGCATTCGTTCTGGCGCCGTGGCTCGAGCTCGATCCTGAAGCCGTGCTGCCCGGTTTCGGTCGCGTCGACACCCTTCTCGCCGCATCCGGTGACACCGTCACCCCTTACCCCGCGGAGCCCCTCACGTGACCCGCACGAACCCCCTCCACCTCGTTCTGCTCGCCGTTCTCGGCGGTGGCCTTGCCTGGTTTCTCGAGACCGCGCTCGCGGCTACGGGCAATGCGATCGTGATCCCGCCGGTCACCCTCGGCGCGGCCCTGCTGCTGATCGCGGTGATCATCGTGCTGATGGCGTTGCCGGTGCGCCCGGTCTCACGCGGGGTGCCCAATGCTCGCATCGATCCGTTTTACGCGACGCGCGTGGTGCTGATCGCCAAAGCGTCGAGTCTCGGTGGAGCGTTGCTGGCGGGCGCGGGCCTCGGCATCATCGCCTACCTGCTGAGTCGCTCGGTGCTGCCAGGGGTAGGCTCGATGACAATGGCGCTCGCCTCGACGGTGGGGGCCATCCTGCTGCTCACCGCCGGCCTCATCGCGGAGCACATGTGCAGCATCCCGCCTGACGATGAGAACCCGCAAGACAAGCGGCCGACCCCCGAGAGGCTCTCGTGAGCACGCGCATGGAGCTGCCGGACATACAGTGGCGACGCGTTTCGCCCAAGTACATCGTGGTCGATCTCGTCGGCACCCTCATCTTCGCGATCATCGTGGTCGCTGGCAGCAGCGTGCCGGCGTTCGTCACTCGTCTGCCGTGGCTCTGGGCTCTCCCGGCCGCGTTCGCTGTGATCTTTATCGTCACGCTCGCGCTGGTGCCCCGACGGGTTCGCTCGATCGGCTACCAGCTACGGGATGACGACCTGCTGTTTCGACGCGGCCTGATGTTCCAGAGATTCGTGTCTGTGCCCTACGGTCGCATGCAGCTCGTCGACATCAACCGCGGCCCGCTCGATCGTGCCGTTGGCCTCAGCGAACTGAAATTCGTCACCGCGGCTGCCGCGACTGGCGTGACCATTCCGGGCCTGCCCGAGGCCGACGCCGAGGAGTTGAGAGACAAGCTCGTGGCGCTCGCCGAGAGCCGCAGGGGCGGACTGTGACGTCGTTCGACCGGGATGCCAAGCCCACCACCTCCGGGCGTCTTGCCGACGGCGAGTGGCACCGGCTGCATCCGGCAACCCCGCTGCTGAAGGGCGGCATCGCGTTCGTTGCGATCCTCGGCGTGATTCTGGTGAACCTGCGCGACGTGGTGATCAACACGGTGATCGGCGGGCGCGACGAGGAGTTCGACCCGTTCGTCTGGATCATCGAGCACGACTACGCGGCGCTCATCATCCTGGCCATCATTGGCGGCCTGCTGCTGTTCATCGCGGGGTTCTACGTGTCGTGGCGCATGCACACCTTCCGCATCACCGACGAGCAGGTAGAGGTGCGCAGCGGCATCCTGTTCCGCACCAATCGTCGCGGCCGACTCGACCGCATTCAGGGCATCAACATCGTGCGGCCCTTCCTCGCACGCCTGTTCGGCGCCGCAAAGCTCGAGATCAACGTCGCGGGGCAAGACGCCAACGTGCAGCTCGCTTACCTCGGCTCGGCTGCCGCCGACGAGCTGCGGCGTGAGATCCTGCTGCTCGCTTCCGGCACCCAGTCTGAGGCGTCCGGCGATCGAGCGGAGTCGACATCTGGCGGCCTCATCGGCAAGCGAGTCAACGAACTGCTCGCGCCCGAACTCGATCGAACTGCCGTAGCTCCTGAGTCGGTTGTGCAGATGCACCTCGCACGCCTGATCGGGTCAATTCTGCTGAGCGGTTTCACCGTTGTGGTGATCGGCGGGATCATTGCTGCCGTCATCGTGATCGGCCGCACGGGGGAGTACTTCTTCCTGCTCGGCGCGGTGCCCACCGCGATCGGTCTTTTCAGCTACTACATCTCGAAGTTCACGCGGTCGCTGCGGTACAGCATCGCCGCCACCCCCGACGGTGTGCGCGTCGGGTTCGGACTGCTCTCGACGAGCAACGAAACCCTGCCGCCTGGTCGCATTCACGCTGTTCTGGTGAGCCAGCCGCTACTGTGGCGCCCCTTCGGCTGGTGGGAGATCAAAATCAACCGGGCCGCATCATCGTCGGCGCAGGGCGCCGCGGGCCAGGCTCAGACCACAATCCTGCCGGTCGGAAATCTCAGCGACGTGCGCAAAGTGCTCCAGCTGGTGCTGCCGGGAATCGTCGACCCGCAATCGATCCAACTTCTCGAGCGCGGGCTCACCTCCACCGGCGGTGACGACGGGTTCGTGAACGCGCCGCGCCGCGCCGCAGTGATTCGCTGGTTCTCCTGGCGACGCACTGGCTTCGCGATCACGCCCGACTCGGTGCTGCTGCGTCGCGGTGCGATCTGGCGCGAACTTGTCGTGGTGCCTCAGGCGCGGATGCAGAGTGCGTCCCTTTCCCAGGGACCTCTGCTTCGACGACTGCGGCTGGCATCCGTTCGGCTGCACACCGTCGCGGGCCCCGTCGACGCGCGCCTGGGCGCGATCGACGAAACCCACGCGGTTCAGTTCTTCGAGGATATCGCGCAGGCGGCAATCCGTTCGGCCGGCTCTGACACCAGCCACCGTTGGCGTTCCGGCTCATGACCGCGCAGTCGGGCCGCCTGGGCGTCGGCATCATCGGGGCGGGCAAGGTTGGACCAGTGCTCGGAGCCGCGCTCGCCGGCGCGGGTCACGCGATCGTGGGGATCGCCGCCGTCTCCGAGCGCAATCTCGAGCGCGCTCAGGCGTTGCTCGATGTGCCGGTGCTCGAGATTCCGCAGCTGATCGAGCGCAGTGAACTGGTGATCCTGGCCATTCCCGAGAAGGAGATCGAGCAACTCGTGGCTGGTCTTGCGGCAACGGGAGCGTGGCAGCCCGGACAAATCGTGATGCACACCGCGCCCGGCCTCGGCTTTCTGGCCCTCGGTGCGGCAACGGCGGCCGGGGCAATACCGCTCGCCGTGCATCCGGCGATGGCATTTACGGGAACCAGCATGGACCTCGTGCGACTACGTGAAAGCTACTGCGCGGTGACGGCGCCGACCCCGGTGCTACCGATCGGACAGGCACTCGTGGTCGAGATGGGTGCCGAGCCGATCATTATCGCCGAGGTTGATCGCCCCGCCTACGCCGAGGCGATCGCGACAGCGACGAGCTTCTCGGCCGCGATCGTCGGCCAGGCCGTGGGTCTGCTGAGCGGCATCGGCATCGAGCAGCCCGGAGCGGTGCTCGGGCCGCTCGTGCGGGCATCCGTGGAGAACGCCCTGCAGGCTGCTGCGGCCGATCGGCTGTAGTCGGGAGGGCGGCGCCTACCCCGCGGGCAGCTCTCGGATCCGCGCCGCAACCGCGGCCGCACCTCGCTCGCCCATCACGATCGTGTAATGGTTGGTGTCGGCAACCTCCTCGATCGGCAGCTGCGGCAGGCGCCTCGCCCACCCCGCGAGGGCTGCGGGCGAGTAAAGCCCGGGGGTTTGGTCCTGGAGTCCGCGCGGCGCCGTCATCAGGCGGGCCGGGTGGGCGAGTTCGTCGATGGATGCCACGACCGCAGCAGAACCGTACAGCTCCACTGAGTCCGCTCGCATTGCCTCCACCGAGGTGCGGGGGCGCAGGCGCGGCGGGGCACCATCAAGGTCGTAGTCGATGTAGGCGTTCAACGTGGCCGGCCAGTCGTGTGCGAACGCGGGATGCGCTCGCCAGAATGCGCGGTAGTCTTCGTGACTCGCGAAGGTCATCGCAAGGCGGTCGGCGGCGGGACCGAGGGCTGCCGTGGTGTCGTCGAGGGTGACGTCCGGCGGCAGCTGAAGAGTGAGACCACCATCCACGAGCAGGAGTGCGGACACGCGATCCGGAAAGAGGTGCGCGGTCACCAGCGCGACGAAGGCTCCCATTGAGTGGCCAACGAGTGGCGCGCGCTCCACGGCGAGAGCGTCGAGCGTGTCGATGATGTCGCGCGCGTGCCGCGGCATCCCGTACGGGCCGGGCAGGTGGTTGGAACGACCACGTCCCCGCAGATCTGGCGCGATGAGTCGGCGGTCGGGCAGCGCTGCGGCCACCTCGCCCCACGCCAGGCTCGACGCCGTGATGCCGTGGATCGCGACGACCGGTGCACCGGCACCCCACTCGGTGACGGCGAGTGTCACTGGGCGCTCCATCCGCCGTCGATCGTGTAGGAGGCGCCCGTGACCATGCTGGCGTGCGGGCCGGCGAGCCAAAGCGCAAGAGAGGCGACATCGGGCGGCTCGACCATGCGCTTGATGGGGTTGTGGGCGAGCAGAATCTTCGGCACGACCTCGTCTTCCGAAATTCCGTGCACCCGAGCCTGGTCGGCAATCTGCTTCTGCACGAGCGCCGTGTTCACGTAGCCGGGCTCGATGCAGTTGCTGGTTACGCCGTGCTCGGCACCCTCGAGGGCGGTCACCTTCGAGAAGCCTTCGAGCCCGTGTTTGGCAGCGACGTACGCTGACTTAAACGCGGATGCCCGCAGCCCATGCACCGACGACAGGTTGATGATGCGGCCAAATCCGTTCGCGTACATTCCCGGCAGCACCGCGCGGGTGAGCAGAAACGGGGCCTCGAGCATCAGCATCAGGATCAGGTGAAACCGGGCAGGGTCGAAGTCTTCGATCGGGCTCACGTGCTGGATACCCGCGTTGTTGACCAGAATATCGGCGTCTAGTCTCAGGGTGGCAAGCGCTGCGGTGTCGCTCAGGTCGACCTGCCACGCCTCGCCGCCGATCTCACTGGCGACGCGGTTCGCTGCGTCACCGTCGAGGTCAGCAACGACCACGTCGGCACCTTCGGCCGCAAACGCGCGCGCGATCGCCTCCCCGATTCCGCTCGCGCCGCCCGTTACTACGGCCCTGCGGCCGGCGAGTTCGTTCATGGTGTTTCCCCTTCCGGCCGGGCATCGAGCGCCCGGGAGATCATGGCCATCACCTCATCGACGACGGCAGGCGGCACCTCGCGAGTTTCGCCCCACAGCACCCAGCGCATCCCGATCATTTCGCCGATACCCATCAGCACCCACGCCGCGACTTCCGGGTCGACCGACCCGATCTCGCCCGCATCCCGAGCGGCAGTGAGCCCCTGGGTGTAGCCGTCGACGATGCGCGTGTAGTGGCGCCGCAGTGCCCCGGGGGACACGAACTCGGCCTGGCGGATGATCCGGTAGAGCGAGGGGTGGTCGGCGGTGAACCTGAAGAATCCCTCGAACCCGCGTCGCTCGGCCTCGAGCCGAGTGGCCGCCCCCGCGCTCGCCTCGCTCATGGCGTGACGTACTCGTCGGTTGAGGTCGTCGACCACCTCGTCGAACACCCGCGCCTTGCCGTCGAAGTAGAGATAGAAGGTGCCCTGCCCGATGCCCGCACGTTCGGTGATCTTCACGATGGATGCCGCGTCAAAACCGAGCTCGGCGAACACCGCTTCGGCGGCCGCCAGAATGCGCTCTCGCGTTGCACGCCCGCGGCTCGTGCTGGGCAGCGCGCTCATGGCGCCAGCCTGCGGCGCACGATCTTGTCGATTCCGGAATGGGGCAGCTCGGCTACGAACTCGATCCGCACCGGAACCTTGAACGCCGCCAACCGTTCGGCGCAGTAGGCCCGCAGTTCGTCGGCGGTCACCCCGTCGGCGACGACGAAGGCCACCCCGACTTCGCCCCACAGCTCGTCGGCGACACCGACGACCGCAGCCTCGGTGACCGCCGGATGCCCGCCAAGAACCGCCTCGATTTCCGCTGGTGCCACGTTCTCGCCGCCGCTGATGAAGATGTCTTTGGCGCGATCGACGATGCGGTACTGGCCGTCGGAATCGAGGGTTGCCAGGTCACCGCTGCGCAACCAGCCGTCACGAAATGCCGCAGCCGTGGCATCCGGGTCGCGGAAGTAGCCCGCGAAAACCGCCGGCCCTTTCACGAGCAGTTCACCCCGATCGTCGAGCGCGGTGTGCACGAGTGGATAGGGGCGACCGGATGCGCCGATGCCGGAGCGTGCGTCATCCGGTGTTTGGCACAGTACGTTGGGGCCAGCCTCGGTGAGACCGTAACCCTGACGCAGGTCGACACCGCGGTTGTGCCAGGTCTCGAGCAGCGGGGCTGGCGTGGGAGCACCGCCGACGACGGCGTTGCGCAAGCGCGATAGGTCCGTGGTCTCGAAGTGTGGTTCGCTGGCCAGCGCGCGCCACAGAGAGGGCACACCCATGATCGAGGTGACGCCACACTCGTCGATGAGTTGCAGCGCGAGGGCGGGATCAAACCGCGGTTCGATAATCAGGGTTGCGCCGGTCGCCAGAGCGAGCAGGGGCTGGGTGTTCCAGCCGGCCGCGTGATACTGCGGTAACACCCCGAGCACCACATCGTCACTCGTGAAGTTCAGTGCGCCTTGCAGCGCCTGATTGCCTGCGCGGCAGTTTTCGGCGGTGAGCACGGCGGCTTTCGGCGTCGCCTCCGTGCCGGAGGTGAAGACGATGAGAAGGCCGGATCCGTCATCTGGCGTGGTGTTCGTCACGGCGGGAGGGTAGGCGAGCGGGCCGGTGACGCCGAAAAGGGTGGTCGCACGCGCCAGCAATTCGGGGCTTGCCAACAGAGAAGCCGGATCGGCGATTGCCAACTGGGTGCGCAACTCGGCGTCGCTCAGCCGCCACGAGAGCGGAACGAGTGCGATGCCCTGGGCGGCGCAGGCGAAAAGCAGTACCAGGTGCTCCGCCCGGTTGCGGGTGAGGGTGGCGATTCGGTCACCGCGCCGATAGCCGGCCTGCGCCAGTGCGTGTGCGAGGGCATCCGTGAGCACGAGAAGATCGCCGTAGGTGAGCGTCCGCGAGCCGTCGTCGATGGCCGTCGCGAGCGGGTTGATAGCGACCCGATGGCGTGGCCAGTCCGCGACGGGTGGGAGCGTGAAATTGGTCATGGTTGGGGGTGAACCTGAGAGGCGATTCAGGTTACAGTAAACGTACCCGCGTCCGAGCGGAACCACAACGTCGTGAAACGGAGAAAGCAATGCCACTGTTCGAGGGAATCGCCGCACGCACCGTGCAGTCACCGCGCCTGACGGCCAACGTGCTTTATCGAGCAGGTCAGGATGACACGGCTCCCGCCGTAGTTTTCGTGCACGGCAACGTCTCCTCGTCGCTGTTCTGGCAAGACGCGATGCTCGCCGTTCCGGCCGGGTTCTCCGTGTGGGCGATCGACCTGCGCGGCTTCGGAGACAGCGAAACCCTCCCCGTCGACGCCACCCGCGGCGTGCGTGACTTCAGCGACGACGTGGCCGCCACGATCGCTGAGCTTGGACTCGGCGCCGTGCACATCGTGGGGTGGAGCATGGGCGGCGGCGTGGTGCTGCAGTACGCACTCGACCACCCCGTGCTCAGCCTCACGGTGCAGGCGCCGGTGTCGCCTTACGGCTTTGGAGGCACCGCCGTCGACGGCTCACGTCTTACCGATGACGACGCCGGCACCGGCGGTGGCGGAGCCAACCCCGGTTTCGTCGCCAACCTCGAGGCGCAGAACCGTGACGCCGAAGACCCGCTCGGCGCGCTCGCGGTGTACAAGAGCTCGTATGTGCACGCCGGCTTCGAGTCAGCGCACGAAGACACCTGGGTCGAGTCGATGTTCACCACCAAGACCGGCGTCGACAACTACCCCGGTGACGCTACTACCTCCGAGAACTGGCCCGGCTTCGCCGCGGGCACGTCAGGCGTTCTCAACACAATGACGCCGCGCTACTTCGACGTGAGCGGCATCGTCGACCTTGCCGTCAAGCCTGACATCCTCTGGATTCGTGGGGACCAAGATGCCATCGTGTCCGATGCCTCCTACTTCGACATCAACTACCTCGGCGAGGTAGGCGTCATCCCCGGCTGGCCCGGTGCGGATGTCGCCCCAGCGCAGCAGATGATCACCCAGACCCGCGCGGTGTTCGACAGCTACGCGGCACAGGGTGGCTCGTATCGCGAGGTCGTCTTCGAGGGGGCCGGTCACTCCCCGCACCTGGAGCAGCCGCAGCGTTTCGCCGACGAACTGTCGAGGCACATCGCCGGTTGAGCAGACCGACCGCCACCGGTGGTCGAGCGAGGTCGAGACCCCAGCCCAGTACGCTCTACAACGTGCCAGTGCTGCTGAAGACCATTGCCGAAACCCGTGAAGCTGTCAGGGTCGAGCGGGCAGCGGGCAAGCGCATAGCGCTGACCCCCACCCTCGGTGCCCTGCACGAGGGCCACCTCGCGCACGTCACCCGCGCCGCCGAGATTGCCGATGTGCGCATCGTTTCGATCTTCGTCAACCCCACCCAGTTTGGCGACGGCGAAGACCTAGACAAGTACCCGCGCACCCTCGACGCCGACTGTGACGCGCTCGGCGCTGCGGGAGTCGACTACGTTTTCGCGCCCAGCGTCAGCGAGATGTACCCGACCGGGCCCACCCAGACGGTCGTGACCGCCGGCAAGATTGGCACCCTGTACGAGGGCGCGGCGCGTCTGGGGCACTTCGACGGCGTGCTGACGGTGGTTGCGAAACTTCTCGCAATCGTGTCACCCGATATCGCCACTTTCGGACAGAAGGATGCCCAGCAACTCTTTCTCGTGAGCCGCATGATCGACGACCTCAACATCCCGACCCGCGTGGAGATCATCGACACCGTGCGCGAGCATGACGGACTGGCCCTCTCCAGTCGCAACCGGTACCTCGACCCCAGTCAGCGCCGCGCCGCTCGCACCCTGTCGGTTGCGCTTGAGGCCGCGGCATCCGCAGCCGACCGCGGGATCGATGCGACCCTCGCCGCAGCACAGGGCGTGTTCATGGGGGAGCCGCTCGTCACACTCGACTATTTCACGATCGTGCAGCCGAAAACTTTCGTGCCGGTCGACGACGACTACCGCGGCAAGGCGATCGCGATCGTTGCGGCAACCCTCGGCGGAACGCGCCTGATCGACAACGAGCAGATCTACCTCAACTGACGCCCGTCGCGGGTCGAGCGTGTCGAGAGCTCATTTCGTGGGTCGAGCGTGTCGAGACCTCGCCGACATACCCTGTTGAGATGGATCCCCGCGCCGCCGTCGCCGCGCGAATGGCCGAGCTTGTGGCGCTCGCTGCGCAACTGAACAGCGAGCACGACGCCCTGGTGGCGGCATCCCTCGAATCGAATGCCGACGACGAGCACGACCCGGAGGGCGCGACCATCGGTTTCGAGCGCGCCCAGCTCGACGCGACCATCGCATCCACCCTGCAGCAGGTCGCTCAACTGCGCGCCGCGCTCGCGCGCATCGATGCCGGAATCTACGGCATCTGCGAGGTTTGCGGCGAGCTAATTCCGCACGCGCGACTGCAGGTGCGCCCCGCCGCGACAACCTGCGTAAGTCACGCGCCGTGAGGGCGCGCTATGCCCCTCCCGCGAATCCCCACCCGCGAATCCCCTGACGGGCTAACCCGCGGCAGGGCGCGCGGCAGGGGCGGGGATACCAGAGGGGCGCGGGAAGCTGGAGGGCGGGCCGCGCGGGGCGAGCCGCAGCATCCAGCGCGCAGCATCAGCCGCAGCATCCGCCCGCCCGCAATCCGCGCCTCACAAAGCGCACCCCGCCACCTACGGGGCCGAGCTCGCACCGCCCCGGTACGATTGACAACCGTGACTGACGCCAACGAGAGTGCACCCGAACTGACAGAAGCCGAGGTTTCTGAGCAGAAGGC
>Ga0105046_10008206_pt1 | contig 16424 bp, 14 predicted proteins | sample MAT03_FD_78385 | JGI IMG/M metagenome (GOLD analysis project Ga0105046, IMG submission 78385) | Freshwater microbial communities from Lake Fryxell liftoff mats and glacier meltwater in Antarctica - MAT-03 (megahit assembly) | ecosystem: Environmental > Aquatic > Freshwater > Ice > Liftoff...
GCTGTATGATCCGTCGCATTACGTGCTGCAATGCCTCGACTATCTCGAGAACATCGACATCTATCACGAGCGGATCCGGATGTTCCACGTCAAGGACGCCGAGTTCAACCCGACCGGGCGACAGGGCGTCTATTCCGGTTACGCGCCCTGGGTCCAGCGGGCGGGCCGGTTCCGGTCGCTCGGCGACGGCCAGGTCGATTTCGGCGCGGTGTTCTCGAAGCTGACGGCGTACGATTTCGCCGGCTGGGCGGTGGTCGAGTGGGAATGCGCGCTCAAGCATCCCGAGGACGGCGCCCGCGAAGGCGCGGCCTTCGTGCGCAGCCACATCATCCGCGTGACCGAACGGGCCTTCGACGATTTCGCCGGCGGCGGCACGGACGACGCCGCAAACCGCCGCATGCTCGGCATCGCCTGAAAACGCGGCTGTCGCCCGAACAAGGGCCCGAAAAAGGGAAACGGAGACCATGACCATCGAAGGCAGCAGCGAGACGCGCCAGCCGCCCATCCGGCTCGGCATGGTCGGCGGCGGCAAGGACGCGTTCATCGGCGGCGTGCACCGGATCGCCGCGCGTATGGACGGCGAGTTCGAACTGGTGGCCGGCGCGCTGAGCGCCATGCCCGCGAAGGCGCAGGAGTCCGGGCGCGCGCTCGGTCTCGCGCCGGACCGCACCTACGACGACTTCGAGGAGATGGCGAAGCGCGAGGCGCGCCGCAAGAACGGCATCGAGGCGGTGGCGATCGTCACGCCGAACCACATGCACGCCCCCGTCGCCCGCGCGTTCCTGAAACGGGGCATCCACGTGATCTGCGACAAGCCGCTGACCGCGACGCTTGCCGACGCGAAAAAGCTGGCGAAGGCGGCGGCGGACTCCGACGCGCTGTTCATCCTGACGCACAACTACACCGGTTATCCGATGATCCGACAGGCGCGGGCGATGATCGCCGAGGGCCTGCTCGGGCCGATCCGCGTCGTCCAGGCCGAATACGCGCAGGACTGGCTCGCGACGCCGCTCGAGGGCAGCGGCCAGAAGCAGGCGGAGTGGCGCACCGATCCGGCGCGCACCGGGGCGGGCGGCTCCATCGGCGATATCGGCACGCATGCGTTCAATCTCGCTAGCTTCGTCACCGGGCTGAAGCTCGAGCAGCTCGCCGCCGACCTGCAAGCCTTCGTGCCCGGGCGGCGGGTCGACGACAACGGCCACATCCTGCTGCGCTTTCAGGGCGGCGCGCGCGGCATGTTATGGTGCAGCCAGGTCGCTTCGGGCTGCGAGAACGCGCTGCGGCTGCGCGTTTTCGGCGAGACCGGCGGGCTCGACTGGGAGCAGGAGAACCCGAACCGACTGTGGCACACGCCGCTCGGCGAACCGCGGCGGCTGCTGACGCGTGGCGGCGCCGGGACCGGTCCGGAAGCCGCGCGCGTGACCCGCACGCCTGCCGGCCATCCGGAGGGCTATCTCGAAGGGTTCGCCAATATCTACGCCGAGACCGCGCGCGCGATCCGGGCGCGGCAGGCCGGCGCTCCCGCTCCGGCCGACGTGGTGTTTCCCACCGTCGAGGACGGCGTTGCCGGCGTCGCGTTCGTCGACGCGTGCGTGCGATCCTCGGCAAAGAACGGCGTCTGGATCACGCTCTAGGCGCGGCGGTCGAGGCGCGGAGCCGCAGTTCCGGCGGTTGCGTGACCTGCAGCGACGCCAGCGGCTCGCCGCTATCCGCCGGACCAGCAGATCGGCAAGCGGTGCGGCGGCGTCGCGCAGCGCGCCGTACGTGACGGTCAGCGGCGGCTCCATCCGCGCGGTGTCGGTCTGGCGCAGCGCGTCGTCGTGGGCGATCACCGCGACCTCCTGAGGCACGCCCTGACCTCGCGCTGGAGGACAGGGCGCCTGCGCAACAAATTTTGTTCAGTTTGACGCGGGGTTCGGGAAACAAACGCAAATGTTGCGTCCGCGCAGGGTCCGATCCGTTTGAAGAGTGGTCAGACCGGCGCGACCTCGCGCCCGGCCATCGCCGCGACGATCTCGTCGGCGCGGCGACACGCCCCGGTCTGCAGATACTCCATCGCCGCGAGCGACGCCTTGTGCGCGGCGGCCGACGTGCCGCCGACGCAATCAGTGACGACGCGGCAATGGTAATCGTGCTGGTGGCCGTCGACGAACGTGTAGTGGACGCACACGTCGGTCATGCCGCCGATCAGGATCAGCGTCTCCGCCCTGAGGCCTTTCAGCAGAATTTCGAGTTCGGTGCCGAAGAAACACGAATAGCGACGCTTTCGGATGAAAAGGTCGTCTGCACGGAAACCGGTTTCCTCGATGGCGATCCCGGTGCCAATGGCGCCCTCGATGCAATGCACGCCCTCCGCGCCGTCGAGTTCGCGGCCGAAATCGATCATGGCCGGGCGATGCGCCTCCTGAAAGAACACCAATGGCGCGCCGGCGGCGCGGGCGGCGTCGATAACCCGCCTGGCGCGGAACATCGCGTCGCGGTAACCGGGCATGAACGGAATGCCGTTGTCGTAGCCGTCGAGAAACGCGCCCTTCTGGATGTCGATAACCAGAACGACGGCGCGGCCGACGAGGATCGGTTGTACGGGCATCAAGACCTCCTCAGGACGAGCGGGCCGGATCGGCGCCCATCAGCCGGGGCAGGTCGCCGAAGCGCGCCACCAGCGAAAAGGCGACGACCGAGACGACGATGAACGTGATCGCGCCGACCGCCATCGTTGGCGTGAAGCCGTTACGCAGCGAATTGAAGATTTGCAGCGTCACGGTGGCATAGGCGGAGGACGAGACGAAAAACATCACGATGAACTCGTTGAAGCTCAGCACCAGCGCGAAAAAGAACCCCGAAGCCGTGTAAGGCAGCGTCTGCGGCAGCACGATGGTGCGAAAGATCACGCCGTCCGTCGCCCCCATCGTCGCCGCGGCGTCGAGATGCGCGCGGTCGATCGACTGTAGCCCGATCGACACGGTGACGAGCGGCAGCGCCGCGAACAGCGCCGCATGGCTCAGGACCGCCGACCAGATCGAGCCGAGCGCGCCGAGAAACCCCCACTGGAACCCGAGTCCCACCCCGAGCACGATGGGCGGCAGCGCGAACGGCAGCGCCGCCAGCGCCGCCAGGGCCTTCGCCGCCGGACTGTCGCGCCGCCACAGCGCATAGGCGATGGGCCAGGCGATCAGCACCGCCAGCAACGCGCTCGCCACCGCAATGACCACCGAATTGGTCAGCGCACGCACCCAGACCTCTTCGGTGACAAAAAACTCGACGAACCGCACCAGCGTCACGTCTGTCGGTGGAAAGTCCATCGTGCGTCCGCCGTTCAATGCGGCGGCGCAGACCACGACGATGGGCGCCAGAACGAACAGCGCGCACATCCCGAGGAACCCCCGGCCCACCACGCGCCCGGTCACGCGGGCCGCTCCGCCACCTGTTTCAGCCAGAGGCTCGCGCCGAGAAACCCGCCCGCGGTCAGCAACAGGATGACCGCCTGCGCCGACCCGAACGGCGCGTCGAGCGTGGCGCCGCGCACGCTGTCATATACCGAGACCGCCAGCGTCTGTTTCGCCGGATCGGCGAAGACCGTGATCGCCACGTAAACGCCGAGCAGATAGACAAAGAGCAGCAGCACCGTTCCGAACAGCGGCGCGGCGACCAGCGGCAGCACCACCGTCCGCACCACCGCGAGCGGCCCCGCGCCCATCGTCCGCGCCGCCTCGACCATCGACGGATCGATCCGGGAGAGGCCCGGATAGAGCAGGATCACCGCATAGGGAAAGACCAGGTAGGTCATGGTCAGGATCGTGGCGAAATCCGAGGTCTTGAACCTGACGTCGCGCGGATTGGCGAGACCCCAGGCGCGCAGCGTGTCGAAATACCCCTCGGCCTTCAGCCAGTCGGTCACGCCGGTTTCGCGCAACACCATCGGCAGGCCCGAGCGGTTCGACAGCAGGATGTCCCAGCCCATGACGATGAACACCTCGGACAGCGCCAGGCTGGACAGCAGGAAGATCAGCCACAGCGTCTGCGCCTGTCGCGACTGGCGCGTGATCAGATAGGCGAACGGAAACGCCACAAGGACCGCGACGATGGCTGCGATCACCGCGAAGTAAAGTGAATACCACATTTTCTGCAGATAAAGAAACGAGATCGTGGCCGGCCAATCCGCCCCGACAAAAAACCGCCGATAATTGGTTGCGTCGAATGCCCAGCGCCAGGCTGCGCCTTCGATCTTTTCCCCGAAACTGATGACGATCACGAAAAGGAACGGCACAAGGCAAAGAAAGATCACGATTGCCGCGAACAACCAGGCGAACGGCCGCCGGACCGAGGCGCCGTGCTCCGCCGCGGCATCGAGCGCCCGTGCCTCGATCGCCGTCACGCGGCCGCCTCGACGGTGCGCGGAAACACCCGGATCGCCTCGGGCGGGAAACGCACGAACGCGCGCTCTCCGGGGGCCAGCGCCATCGACCGCGCCGACCCCGCCTGTTCGACCGTCACCATGCCGGCGGACGTGCGCAGATGCACCTCCTGCACCGGCCCCAGATCGCGCACGAAGACGATCTCGGCGGGAAGGCCGTTCGCTCCGGACGGGCCGTTCGCGTCCGCCGCGCCCAGTTCGGTCGCCTCCGGACGGCAGGCGATCGTCACGGGGGAGCGGTCGATGAAGGCCGCGTGCGGCGTCGTCCGGATCAACGCCGGCCCCACGCGCACCGCGCCGCCTTCGATCACGCCATCGATGAAGTTCGCCTTGCCGATGAAGTCGGCGACGAAGCGCGTCCTCGGGCGGTGGTAGATCTCGTGCGGCGGCCCGACCTGTTCGGCGCGGCCCTTCGACATCACCACGATGCTGTCGGCCATCGTCATCGCCTCGCGCTGATCATGCGTGACGACGATCGTGGTGATCCCGAGCCGCTGCTGGAGCATCCGCAACTCGACCTGCATCTCCTCGCGGAGCTTGGCGTCGAGCGCGGACATCGGCTCGTCGAGCAGGAACACTTCCGGCGATTGCGCGAGCGCGCGCGCGATGGCGACGCGCTGGCGCTGGCCGCCCGAAAGCTCGCCGACCCGCCGGGCCCCATAGCCGCCGAGCCGGACGAGATCGAGCAGTTCGTCCGCACGCGCCCGCCGCTGCGCCTTGGGTGCGCCGTCGATCGCGAGGCTGTAGGCGATGTTGTCGCGCACGCACATGTGTGGAAACAGCGCGAAGGACTGGAACACCATTCCGAACCGCCGCACATGCGCCGGGGTGTCGGTGATGTCCCGCGTCCCGATCCGGATACGCCCGGCGCTCGGAGCCTCGAGGCCGGCGATCATCCGCAGCAATGTCGTCTTGCCGCAGCCCGACGGGCCGAGAAGCGCCGTCAGTTCGCCGTGCCGGAACGTCAGGTCTGTCGCCTCGACCACCGTGATCGAGCCGAAGTCCTTGCGCAGCGCCTGAAGCGTGACGTCGGGCATGACGGCGGCGCTCGCGGTCAGGTGCTCGCGAGCATCTTGTCCCAGGTTTCCTTGATGAACGTCTCCTCGTCGAGATACGCCTCGTAGGCGGGCATGATCGCCGGGGTTCCGGAGACCGCGCTGAACTCGGCGTCGGTGAGATCGAGAAGGTTGCGCGGAACCAGCGGCGCCGTCCCGATCATCCGCGACATCAGCGCCTGCGTTGCAGGCTCGCACGAGAAGGCGATGAACTCCAACGCCTCGGCCGATTTCTCCGAGCCCTCGGCGAGACACCACGAGCCGTAATCCTGCGGGTTGCCCTCCTTGGGGAAGATCGACCGGATCGGAAAGCCCTCGGCCTCCATCAGCCCGGCGACGTCGTGATAATACATGCCGCCGATGATGTCGTTGTTCTTCATCCCCTGCTCCATCTGGCTCTCTGCCGACCACCAGAGCGCGACGTTCGGCCGGATCTCGGCCGCTTTCGCCACTAGCGCCTCGATGCCCTCGCGGCTGTCGAAGGCCGCGGCGCCGTCAAAGAACGTCGCTGCGACCACATCGAGGAAGTGCGAATTGAACAGCTTCGACAAGCCGAGGCTCGCCTCGAATTTCGAGGAGTCCCAGAATTCGGCCCAGCTCGCCGGCGGCTCGACCTCGCCGGGGTTGACGACCATCGACGCGAACCAGGCCATCGCGCCCACCCCGATCGGACCGGAGCCATCCTCGAACACGTAGTAGGTTTCGAGATTCGCTGCGGAAGGCGCGCTCGCGAGGTCGAGCGGCGCGAGCAATCCACCGATCCGCGAAGCCTTGATCATCGTATCGCGCGCATAGAGCGACAAGTCCGTCGGCACGCTCCGCGACGCCGCCGCCTGCTGCATCGTCACCAGCCAGTCCGACGAATTGGGCTGGGTCACGCTCTCGACCGTTATACCCGTAGCGGCCGTGAAGGCAGGGTAGACGTGCTTCTTGAAGCTGTCCTCGAAGTAACCGCCGTAGCTGCCGATCTTCAGGCTGCGACCTTGCGCGCGCGCCGGAGCAGGAAGGCCGCCGGCCGCCGCCACCAGTCCCGCACCGGCTGCCGTGCCGAGCAGCCTGCGACGATTGATGCCGGTGCGGTGAAAGGATGTCTCGATGGTCATCAGGTCCTCGTTCGTCGATTTCGCGAATATCCGGTCCCGGACGTAAGGGCGTTCGTGACGCCCCCACGGCAAGACCCGCATACCGACGATGATCGATCAGATCGCAGCGCTGTCCACTATTTTTGCGCCCAGGTCGCGCGGTGACGACAAAATTGCTTATTTAGTGTGCTGATCTTCGGTATTGACGAACATTTGCACCCCCTCCATCCTCAGCAAGTCGTTTACCGAGGAAGCCCGGCCATGCCCCAGATTCCAAGCTCGGATCACCGCGCCCTGACCGTCGATGACGCCACCCTGCCGGTCATCGACCTCTCGGGCCTCTTCGGCGGAGGCGAGACGGCGCTGGCCGAGGTCGCGACACGACTGGGAGAAGCCGCCCGGACTTCCGGCTTTTTCTACATCGTCAATCACGGCGTGCCACAGGCGTTGATCGACGGCGTCTTCGCCGCGTCCAAGGCGTTTCACGACCTGCCGCGCAGCACGAAGATGCGGAACTGGTGCGGCTTCACCACCCACCACCGCGGCTATGTCCCGTTCGAGGAGAACGGCGCAGATTTTCCCGCCAGCATCAACTTCAACGACGCCTGGGATATGTCCTGGGAGGCGCCGGCCGGGCATCCCGACCACGTCGCCGGGTGGCGGATGACCGGGCCCAACGTCTGGCCCGACCTGCCCGGCTGGCGCCCCGCGGTCTCGGGCTACTACGACGCCGTGTTTGCGCTGGGCCTGCGGCTGCTCGACGCGCTGGCGCTCGAACTCGGCGTCGACGTCGCCGACCTGCGGCACCAGATCACTTGCCCCACCTCGCAGCTCCGGCTGGTGAAATACATCGAGAACGCCCTTCCCGCGACCACGGATATCGTCGGCATCTCCGCCCATTCCGATTTCGAATGCTTCACGATCCTGCTGCAGGGCAGTCCGGGCCTGCAGGTGATGAACGCCGCGGACGTCTGGATCGAGGCCCCGCCGATACCCGGCGCCTTTATCGTCAACATCGGCGACATCTTCGAGACCTGGTCAGGCGGGCGTTTCAAGTCCACCCAGCACCGCGTCGCCAACATCGGTCGCGAGCGGTACTCGTTCCCGCTGTTCTTCGGGCTCGACTATCACGCCGTGGTCGCGCCGCTGCCGCAGTTCAGCACCCCCGAGACACTGGCGAAGTACCCGCCGATCAAGGCGGGCGACCACCTGATGCGGATGACCGTCAAGGCGTTCCGCTACATGGCCGACGCCCACGCCAAGGGCGTCATCGCCCTCGACTTCGAGGTGCCCGACGAGAACCCTTTCAAACGCGAAGCGAAACCCGTCCCGGCCGCGTGACCGCGACCATCATCGCGCCCCGACGCCGACCCTTTCGAACACCCACCGGCCGCCGCAAGACAGGAGCGCAAAACGGCTCCACAAACTTCTGATATCATACAGGTCTGCTTACCTGTAAAGCAGAAAAAAGACTCGCTCCCACCGCTCACTACTTGGCGGCGGCAAAGGCCGCCCTGCGGTTCCGACGCCCGCACGCAGCCTATTCGGGGACGAAAGGTCCCGGTCGCGACTCGAAGATCGCCTTCAACGCCACTGCCCGCGCCTCGCTCCAGCCCTCCGGCTCCAGTGTCGCGGCCCAGGCGTCGATGTAGTCCCGCGCGATGTAGGCGTGGCCAAATCCCGCCACGTCGAGCGAAATGGCCATGTCGACCGCCAGCTGGAACGTCGTCACCACCGGAAACCAGCGCAGCTCGGGCGCGACGTCCGGCGCACGCGGCGCCGCCATCCAGTCGGGCGGACGCCAGGCCGAGCCCGCGTTGAAGACCACGATCGGATCGCTGCCGTAGTTCAGGAACACCAGCCGGATCGGCCCCCACGGGGCGAAATCGCCGTCCAGCCCGCCGAACTGGTTCAGCGTCCGCACCAGCGAGCCGTTGCCGAACGCCGGCCTCCAGGCCGGGCTGCCGGGCGCGCGGCCTTCGCGGACCAGCCGCCAATAGGCGCTGAAGAACGGCGAGCCTGCCCACATCGCCCCGTCCAGCGGATCGCCGAGAAGATCGAGGATCGCCAGCGTCGCCTGCGAGTTGAACGCGCCCTGGCTCAGCCCGTGCACATAGAGCTTCGGCCGCGCGTCGACCGGAAGCCGGGTCCAGTAGCCGTAGACCGCCTCGAACAGCGCGCGCGACTGGTCGACCCCGTACTCGGGATGCGCCCATAGCGACAGCACGCTGGTCAGGTACGAGTATTGCACCGCCACCGTGGCAACGTCGCCCCCGAGCATGAAATCGAGCGTGTCATGGGCGCCGGGGTCCATCCAGCCGGTGCCCACGGGAACGACCACCACGAGCGCCCCACGCTCGAACCCGCCAGCGCGGATCAGCTCGGCCAGCGCCAGTTCCGCCCGCGCCTCGGCCGTCTCGCCGGCTCGCCTGCCGACATACACCCGCACCGGCTCGATGGCCACCGGTCCCGCGAAGACGGCGATCTCGGCGGCCGGCGGCGCCGTCGTGACGAAGGCGCGCCCCCATCGCCCCATCTCCGCCCAGTCTACCAGCGACGCGGCGCTGCCGGTCTTGCCCGGATCGGAAGGCGGGGGAATGTCGGGGGCGACGAAGGCGTCCGCCGCCTCGAACGACAGGTCCGCCGCGCGAAACGCCCGCTGCACCAGCACGCCGTCGATCAGCGCCCAGAACAGCCACAGCGCCAGGGCGAAGCCGACCGCCTGCGCGATGCGCGGTGGCACGACCCGCGAAATCCAATCGCCGAGCCGGAGACGCGCCAGGCCAAACAGCCGGAACGCCAGCCAGAGCGTCGCGAACACCGTCAGCGCGACGCCCGCGATCGTCGCCCGGTCGGTCGTCTCGACCAGTGCTACGCCAAACACCCGCCGCGTCGCGTTTTGCCAGTCCTCCGCCCGGATCAGCGCGAAGCCGACGACGCCGAGCGCCGCCGCAACGCTCGCGCGCCGCAGCCGCCCGTCCCAGCGCGCCTTCGGCGCCGGAAGTTCGAGGAACCGCCAGAGCCAGACGATCAGCCCGCCGATCTCGTAGCCGATGGCCGCCACCACCCCGCCAAGCATCCCCTGGAGCAGCGGCGCCCGCGGCGCCAGCGACGGCGTCAGCGCGGCGGCGAAGAACACCGCCGCCAGCACCAGACCTGTTGGCCGAACCAGACCGAGCCAACCCCCCGCCGCAGAGGGATCGCGCGCGTTCATCATGCGATCACGCGCCCCCGTCGTCACATTCGGCGAAAGCTCGGAATTGCGCCGCACCGAGCCCCGGCGAGAACGGCGCGCTCATCCCCGCGCCTTCGGATGCGCGGCCATGTAGCTCGCCATCAGTCGAACCTGATCGACTCCGGTGTAGACCTGCGTCGTCGCCAGCGACGCGTGGCCCAGCAACTCCTGGATCGTCCGCAAGTCGCCGCCCGCCTCCAGCAGATGCGTGGCGAACGAATGGCGCAGCGCGTGCGGCGTCGCCGTCGCCGGCAGCCCGAGCTGCCGCCGCGCGCCCGCCATCGCGCCCTGCACCAACCTCGGGTTCAGCGGCCCGCCCCGCGCTCCCAGAAACAGCGGCGCCTCCGGCCCCGGCGCATAGGGGCACAGGCTGCGATAGGTCTCCACCGCCCGCCGCGCCACCGGCAGCACCGGCACGATCCGCTCGCGACCGCCCTTGCCCGTGATGCGCAGCGCCTCGCCCAGCGGCGCATCCCCTTGGGTAAGCCCCAGCGCCTCCGATATCCGCAGCCCGCAGCCGTAGAGCACCGTCGCTACCGCCATGTCGCGCGCCCCGACCCAGGACTTCAGGCTCTGGAGCTCGATCGTCGCGATCAGATCCTTGGCCGCCTCCGCCGACACCGGGCGCGGCAGGCGCGCTTTGCGGCGCGGTCCGCGCGTGGCCGTCACCGCCGGCGCCTCGACGCCATGCGCCTCCGCGAGCCACGCGTAGAAACTCTTGACCGCCGACAGGCTGCGCGCGAGCGAGCGGGCCGAAAGGCCCCGTTCGCGTTCGCGCGCCATCCAGGCCCGGATGTCGGTCACGCCGACCTCACTCAGTCGCGCACGACCGGCGGGCCCGCCCCAGTGCAGGCTGAGAAACCCGAGGAACCCCGACACGTCGCGCTGGTAGGCGGTGATGGTGCGCGGGCTCGCGCCCCGCACCGCCGCGAGCTGCGCGAGCCACAGCGCCAGCAGCGCCTCGGCTCCCGCGCCCGCCTCGGTCACGACAGCCAGCGGAGCAGGCAGCGCTCGAAGACGCCGGCGAAGAACATCAGCAGATCGACGCCCTGATCGGGATGGAACCGATGTCCGTCGACGGCGCCGAAGACCAGCACCCCCCGGAGACTGCCCTCCCCCAGATCGAGCCGCAGCGCGGCCTCCGAGCGGATCGATCCGGCCGCGTCGCCATAAAGATCGGCGGGTGCGGGATCGAGCCGCCGCAGCGTCACCTTGCGCGGCCCCAGGCCTCGGCCGCCGGTGACATAGGCGTCCGCTCCGCCCGCCGGCAGCGCCACGATCACGCCGCACGACGGACCCGCCGGCCCCAGCGGCTGTCCCGGCGCGGCGGCGGGGGCTTCGAGCCCGAGCCGGATCATCTCGACGCCGAGGATCATCGCCACGTCGCGGGTCAACACCTGCAGGAACGCGGCGAAATCGGTCGGCTCGAGCAGCGCGAGACAGGCGCGATGCACCTGGTTCGTCCCGGCGACGTTGTCGTAGGCCGCAGCCAGCACCTCGCGGTGCGTGTCCTCGAGCCGGTCCAGCCGCTCCTCCAGCCGCTCGACCAGCACGCCGCGCAGATCGACGACGTTGCGCCCCGCCGCCCGCCGGTCCGCCGCCAGCAGCGCGCGCATCAGCTGGTGATCCTCGAGGATCACGGCCGGATCGGACAGGATCCGTTCGCGAAGATCGGCCAAGGCCTCGTCGGTCATCGCAGCCTCCCTCCAGCGCGATTGCGGAGCCAGCGCCCGCAAGCCGCCAAATCGCCGCACGTCAAGCCTCCGGACCGCGCGAGCCGCCCCGTGTGAGGTCGGTCGGTCAGCAGATGGCCGACCCACGCCTTCGACACGCTCGTCGGCGCGGTGATCGCATCCGTCCTACAGGATCTTCTGCCCCGTGGCCGCCCAGTCCTTGACGAACTGCGCCAGACCCTTGTCGGTCAGCGGATGACTGACCAGCGCCTTCAGCACGCTCGCCGGCGCGGTCACCACGTCCGCCCCGGCCAGCGCCGCGTCCTTGACGTGGTTAGCGGTGCGAATCGAGGCCGCGAGGATCTGCGTGCCAAAGCCATAATTGTCGTAGATCGTCCGGATGTCGCGGATCAGCTCCATCCCGTCGAGGTTGATGTCGTCCATCCGCCCGACGAACGGGCTTATGAACGTCGCCCCCGCCTTGGCCGCCAGCAGCGCCTGATTCGCCGAGAAACACAGCGTGACGTTGACCATCCGCCCCTCGCCGGACAGCACCTTGCACGCCTTCAGGCCGTCCCAGGTCAGCGGAACCTTGACCGCGATGTTCGACGCGACGGCCGCGAGCTTGCGCCCCTCGGCGATCATCGCGTCAGCCTCGAGCGAGACCACCTCGGCGCTCACCGGCCCCTCGACCAGCGCGCAAATCTCGGCCACCGTCTCGATGAAGTCCCGCCCGGACTTCAGGATCAGGCTGGGGTTGGTCGTCACCCCGTCCAGCATGCCGAGGTCGGCCAGCTCCAAGATCTCGGCGATCACTGCTGTGTCCACGAAGAATTTCATGGAAAGAGTCTCCTTCTCCGGGCCTCGGCCCTTGTGATTTCACGCGATCTTATCCCACGGTCGGGCGCGATGGAACAGCCGACTCAGGCCCGCTGCGATCGGGGTTGCGCCGTGGCGGTCGTGACCGCCGAGGGTCTCGACCGCGTCCTCGACTACCGCGCGCCCGACGGCGGCGTGGAAGCGGGCGATTTTGTCGCCGTCCCGCTCGGACCCAGGCGCGTGCTCGGCGTCGTCTGGGGGCCGGGGCAGGGCGGCTACGACCCCGCCAAACTGCGCGACATCGCCGGCCGCCTCGACATCCCGGCGATGCGGGCGCCGATGCGCCTCTTCCTCGCGCGCGCATCGGACTACACGCTGACCCCGCTCACCATCATGCTGCGCCTCGCCACCCGCGCGCCGGGGCTCGGCGATCCCCCGGCGCCGCGCCCTCTGCTGCGCCTGACCGGACAGGCTCCCGACCGGATGACGCCGGCGCGCGCCCGCGTCCTCGACGCCTTCGCCCAGTTCGGCAACCTCGGCTTCGCCCCGTCCGAGCTCGCCGCGGTCGCCGGCGTCAGCGCCGCCGTCCTGAAGCCGCTGGAGGCGCAGGGCGTGCTGATCCGCGAAACCGTCGCCCGCGATGCGCCCTTCCCCGCGCTCGACGCGGCGGCGCCGCCCCGCGCGCTGTCGCCCGACCAGATCGCCGCCGCCGCCACGCTGCGCGACGCGGTCGCCATGGGCTCCTTTTCCACGACGCTGCTGAAGGGCGTCACCGGCTCGGGCAAGACCGAGGTCTATCTCGAAGCCGTCGCCGAAACCCTCGCCCGCGGCCGCCAGGCGCTGGTCCTGCTTCCCGAGATCGCGCTGTCGGTCGAGTTCCTCGACCGGGTCGAAGCGCGCTTCGGCGCCCGGCCGGCCGAATGGCACTCGGGCGTCACCGGGACCGGCCGCAGGCGGGCCTGGCGCGCGGCCGCCGACGGCTCGGCCCAACTCGTCGTCGGCGCCCGCTCGGCGCTGTTCCTGCCGTTCCGGAACCTCGGCCTCGTCGTCGTCGACGAGGAACACGACGGCTCCTACAAGCAGGAGGACGGCGCGCTCTATCACGCGCGCGACATGGCGGTGCTGCGCGCCTCGATCGAGAACGCCGCCGTCATCCTCGCCTCCGCCACGCCGAGCCTCGAGACCTGGGCCAACGCCGCGAGCGGCAAGTACGCCCGGCTCGACCTGCCCGAGCGTTACGGCGCAGCCGTGCTGCCGGCGATGCGCGCCATCGACCTGCGCGTGAACGAACCCCCGCAAGGCCGCTGGATCTCCGAACCGTTACGAACCGCCGTCTCCGAACGCCTCGCGCTCGGCGAGCAGTCGCTGCTGTTTCTCAACCGCCGCGGCTATGCGCCGCTCACGCTCTGCCGGACCTGCGGCCAGCAGATCGGCTGCGACGCCTGCGACGCGCGCATGGTCGAACACCGCTTTCGCGGGCGCCTTGTCTGCCATCAGTGCGGCGCGACCAAACCCGTTCCCGTCACTTGCCCGGCTTGCGGCGCGGTCGGCCGCATGACGGCGCTCGGCCCCGGCGTCGAGCGCCTCGCCGAAGAAGCCGCCGCCCTCTGGCCCGAGGCCCGCACCGCCATCCTCTCCTCGGACCTCGCCGAAAGTGCGGGCGCGCTAAAGGCCCGCATCGAGGAAATCGCCAATGGCGCCGCCGACATAGTCATCGGCACGCAACTGGTGTCCAAGGGCCACAACTTCCCGCACCTGACGCTGGTCGGCGTCATCGACGCCGACCTCGGCCTGCAGGGCGGCGACCTGCGCGCCGCCGAAAAGACGTTCCAGCTGATCCGGCAGGTGGCGGGCCGTGCCGGGCGGGTCGAGGCGCCGGGCCTCGCGCTGATCCAGACCCACCAGCCCGAACACCCGTGCCTGCGCGCGATCCTCTCGGGCGACGACGAAGGCTTCTGGAGCGCCGAGGCTGCGATGCGCCGCGCCGCCGGCGCGCCGCCCTACGGTCGGATGGCGGGCGTCATCGTCAGCGGCGTCGATGAGGTGCGCACCTGGGACACCGCCCGCGCGCTCGGCCGCGCCGCCGACACGTTGCGCGCCAGCGGCGCCGATCTCTTCGGCCCCGCCCCGGCGCCGATCGCCCGCGTCAGGGGCCGCCACCGCGTGCGTCTGCTGGTCCGCGCCGCGAAATCCGCCGCCCTCCAGCCCGCCCTCCGCGCCTGGCTCGCCGCCGTCCCCGTCCCCGGCAACGTCCGCGTCACGATCGACGTGGACCCCCAGAGCTTCTTCTGACCGTCACTTCACCCGGGTGAACCGCTGCTCGACGAACAGATACTCGTCGGCGCCCGGATAGGTGACGAAAATGCGCTGCGCGTTCGCGTCCGGTCCCGCGATCTCGACCTCGAACCGCAGGCCGCGCGCCCGCCCGGTCGGTTCGGCCCCCATCCCGGCCTCCGTGCTCTCCCCGTAGAGCGAGAACAGGCCGGGCGTCGCGGCGTCGCGCCCGTAGTAGGCCATCTGCCCCGGCTCGAACGCATCCGCGGTCACCAGCACGAACCGCCCGTCGAGGCGATTGAACCCGATCATGCCCTCGCGCAGCGGCTCGGCCCCGCCGCGCAGCACCTCGCGGACATAACGCCCCCCGAGCAACCACTCCCGGCTCGCCGACAGGCCCTGCGTGACGTAAGGCTCGGCCCCCGGCCCCGCGAAGACCAGCTTCTCGACCGACCAGCGGATCGAGCCAGACGTGCTCGTCGCCGGGCGACGCCAGCCGAGCCGAGGCAGAAACGGCCGACTCGGTTTGCAGGGCCGGAGCGGCCGCAACCTGTGCGAACGCCGGCGCGCCGAGCGCGCCGAAAACCAGCGCCGCGAGCGTCGTCTGCGTCTTGGTCATCATCGCATCACCCTGTCTTGCAAAGTTTCGTTCACGCGCCGGAGAACACCGTCTCCACCGGCGCGCCGTCAGCCGCCGCATGGGCCGCCCAGAAGGCCCCGGCGATGCGGTCGGGATCGAACGGCCCCCCCGGCGCCACCATCCCGGCGATCGTCACCGTCGCCAGCCGCACGCCGCCCGCCGGCAGTTCCGGCGCCGCGGCGAGCGCGAGGCCCCGCAACGCGGATTTTCCCGCCGTCAGCGCCGGCACGGCGGTCCCGTCCTGCGGCGCCAGCGCCAGCCCGCCGCCGGTCCAGATCACCGTGCCGCGCCCCGCCGCCCGCATCGCCGGCCAGACCGCCTGCGTGTAGACCAGCACGCCCGGCGGCCCGATCTCGTCCGAGACGCGGTCCAGAACGGCGGCCAACGCGTCGAGATCGGTCATATCCACCGGAAAGCTTCGCGCCGTTCCGCCCGCGGCGCCGATCTCCGCCGCGACCGCAGCGAGCGCCGCGCTGCTCCGCGCCAGCAACGCCACGGTGAAGCCTTCCGCCGCGAACCGCCGGGCGACCGCGGCGCCGACCCCGGGGCCGACTCCCGCCACCACACAGACCCCTAAGTCCGGCATACCCCCCAACTCCCTTCCCCTCGCAGCCGTTACCCCGGCCCGGTCCAGCAGATAGACGCGCCGAGCGTCGCCGCCTATCCGCCGAACGCAATAGCCGCGATCGTCTTCATCGATGGACCTCATCCGGATCGATCTGAACCTGCTGCTGGCCTTCGAGGCGGTGTTCGAGACCCGCAGCGTCAGCCGCGCCGAGGCCCGACTCGGTCTGCGCCAGCCCGCGATGAGCGCCGCCCTTGCGCGGCTGCGCCGGGTGTTCGGCGACGAGCTGTTCACCCGGATCGGAGGTACTATGTCGCCGTCGCCCAAGGCGATGCGCGTCGCGCCGGGGGTTCTGGGCGCGCTGGCGCAGCTGCGCGGGACCCTGGGCGAGGAGACGGCCTTCGACCCGTCGACGGCGCCGGCGGTCTTCACGCTCGCCCTCACCGACTACGGCGCCGCCGTGCTGCTGCCCGGCCTCGCGGCGCTGCTGCGCGCCGAGGCCCCGCGCGTCGATCTGCGCGTAATCGGCTACGAAAATGCCGATGCGGCGGCGCTGGTGCTGACCGGCGCCGTCGATCTCGCGTTCGGCGTATTTCCCGACGCGCAGAGCGGCGTGGTGATCCGGCCCTTGTTCGAGGAACGCTTCACCGGCGTCGCCCGGGCCGAC
>Ga0105046_10008207_pt1 | contig 16423 bp, 11 predicted proteins | sample MAT03_FD_78385 | JGI IMG/M metagenome (GOLD analysis project Ga0105046, IMG submission 78385) | Freshwater microbial communities from Lake Fryxell liftoff mats and glacier meltwater in Antarctica - MAT-03 (megahit assembly) | ecosystem: Environmental > Aquatic > Freshwater > Ice > Liftoff...
GGGTTTAGGCAGTTTAGAGTTCTTTGACCAACTAATTGAGTGAGCTAATTTCCTTTATTACTCCTTTCTCCAACCCAAAGCAGGGTGTCATGTTGAGCGCAGCGAAACATCCGGGGGCGACAGGCCTCATAAGATTCATACGTGCATTGGCTATCGAGCCTTTTTATTCAGATGTTTCGCTGCGCTCAACATGACACGCTGTGTTTGGGTTTGATAATATAGAAAGACCATTTAATCAAAGAACTATGGAAGGTTTTAGAAGAGTCTACATTAAATAAATTAGGTGTCTACCATGGGGTTAGACAGGATGTTGGCTTTCAGGGGTTGGTTTTAAGGGGTTGAAACGGGGCTTTAGGGTTTCCCTTCCTTTTTTCTTAAATGTATCTAAACCACTCTAAACCATCTAAACCACTCTAAACCACTCTAAACCACTCTAAACCATCTAAACCACTCTAAACCATCTAAACCACTCTAAACCACTTTACATCATGGTTTTGTCTTTTTGCCGCCGCCGCCGAAATATTGCTTTAGCGACTCAATAAAGATGTCTTTTTGCCCCGACGATACCGTGAGCGTTACCCCGTTTTGCAGCACCACATAGCCGCCTTTGCCGCGTACGTATTTTTTAATGTGTCGCAGGTGGATCGTATGAGAGCGGTGAATGCGCGCAAAGGCTGCTTCCGGCAACATCGATTCCACTTCCCGCAAGGTCTTACAAACCAATATTTGCCGGGCGTCGGTAAAGTGCAGCGCCGTATAGTTTCCGTTGGCCTCCAGGTATGCGATTTGCTTGACCTTTTCAAAGCACAGCCCTTCCATAGTAGGCAACATGATTTTTCCACCTTGGGCAAGCGACACTGGTTCGGCATGAAAATCCGGGAGTATGGCGATGGCCCTTGAACGGGGTTCGGCAGGTTCGGAACGGCGGAGGATCGATACGGCATTCATCATGATACAGGAGATTAAGTTGGTGAACTTCCTTTTCAACGATACAAAGGTACCCGCGCCTTTTCCCTGCTGCAACCCAACTTTGTTCAAAAGTCAGGTTTCCGGCCATGCTTTTCATTTTGGTAAAATGATAAAAAACAGACACTTTTGATGCTGCAAACGCATTATGTCAAAAACGCCTTCCGATAAACTTTACCGGCTTATTCAAGCCCTGACACCCGCAGAAAAGCGGTATTTCCGAATTTTTATCCGCGGCAAGACCGACCGGAACAGCAAGTACATGCAATTATTCGAAGCGATGTCGGCCATGACGGCCTTCGATGAGGAGGCGCTCAAGTCGAAAATTTATAAATCGCAGCCCATCGAGAGCAAAAAGTATTCGGAATTGAAGGCCTATCTGTATGAATTGGTGCTCAAATGCCTGCAAACGTTTGATGAACAACAATCGGTTGAATTCAAATTAAACCAATTGATGCAAAGCGTGGCTGTGCTGTACAAACGCGGACACTATGAAGATTGTCGGGAGCAATTGCATAAAGCGGCCAAAATTGCCCGGCAATACGAGCATTTTACCCACCAATTAGAAATCATACATTGGGAGAAACATCTGGCTTATACGCGTATGGAGGTCGATTTTTTTCATAAAAAACTGGATCAACTCCAATACGAAGAGGCGCGCACATTGGATCAGTTGCGCAATTTGGCCGAGTACCGCAAGGCGTTTTTCCACGTGTACAGCACCATAAAACGAGAAGCCCAGCAACGCGGAGTAGACCGCCTGGCACGCCTGCAGCAATTGGTGAATCAGGAATCTTTCAAAGACCCCGATCTGGCAGGTTCGCACAAAGCCCGCGTAATGTTCTATCGGACCCTCAACCTGTACCATTACGCTGCCCTGGAGTACGAACAATTTTATGAAACCGGTTTAAAACTCATTGATTTACAGGAGTCGCAGCCCCATTTTTTGCGCGAAAACCTGTCCGATTATATCGCCGGAATAAGCAACCTGATCCTGTCTTGCGGCTTGTTGGGGCGCTATGACGAGGTGCGTATTTGCCTGCAAAAACTGCGCGACCTTACTCCCATCACAGAGGACGACCGCCGAAAGATTCACCGGCAGTATTTTACCAATTTTTTTGCCCTGTGTACCTATACCGGCGAGTTTGAAGCTGCGCGGCTCGAAATGGAACGATGCCAGCGGGAGGCCGCCTTGTTCGATCCCCGCGAGTATGAAATCGCGAGTTTTATGACCCAATGCTGCTATATATGTTTTGGCTGCGGCGATTACAGCGGTGCGTTAGACTATCTGAATCAATGGTTTAGCCATTCGAGAACCGTGGAACGGGAAGACGTTCAAAGCCTGATGCGGATCATTTCCATGATCATTCACTTTGAAATGGGCAACCTGGTATTGGTGGAATCCCTGCTGCGTTCGGCCGTTCGGTTTATGCAAAAGAAAAACCGCCTCTTCGAACTGGAGCGGCGGTTCATGCATTTTATGTCGGAATTATTGCGCGTTCATGCACCGCGCGATCAGCAAATTGCTTTTCGAAAAATGAAGGCAGACCTTCAGGAACACGCCCGGCAACCCGGCGGACAAGCACTTCTGCAAACGTTCGACATCAACGCCTGGCTCGACGCCAAGACAAACGGTCAAACGTTTGCGGAAGTGGTACGGGAAAAATGGAACAATAAATCTACTTGATGGAAATGAGGCTCATTCCATCAGATATAGCATCCGAGCGAACTTCAACCAAAGTCCAGCGGGTGCGATAGGTATAACGCCTGCCAGACATTGCCACGAAGCCGCCTTTTACCTGATTCAGTTGTTCCTCCCCCAATGCAGTGACGAAACTTTGAACTTTTAATTCGCCCAGTGTAAGTTTTTCCTTTGCCATACGATTCGATTTAGAAAGTGATTGAAATGGTTCAAACAGAAATTGATCGAAAGTTACTCACCCCAGCAAACGCTTGATTTACCATGTTTTTGGAAAAGTCAGGTTTCTGGCGGCTTTCTTTGGTCGACAAAATCTGTACACTGATCGTTTCTTTAGTCAAAGATACCGAAAAACCAGTTCTAGTTCAAATCCTGCCCGGATCAAGGCAAGCGCCGTCTTCTCGCGGGCTTTCGGGTCGCCGGCGTATTGCTCCCGTTTTTTATCGAGTAATATCTGAAGCAAGTCCAGGTACTCGCTTTCCCCGATGGCATCAAGCGCTTGCTGAACAAGCTCCGGTGCAATATCGCGCCTTCTCAGCTCGATGCGGATGCGCACGCGCCCCCAATGGTTGATCCGGAATTTACCGCCGGCAAAGGCGAGGGCGAAACGTTCTTCATTAAAAAAACCTTCTCCCTGCAATACCTCCAAAATCTGCACCGCCGTTTCTCCACGCGCGCCGAGTTCGGCTAATTTTGTGCGCACTTCCTGCGGGCAACGCTCGCGATAAGCGCAGAAGTATTCCAATTTAGCCAGTATTTCGTCGCTCGTAAGCGGTTTGACCGGACGCATCTTATTGCATTTTATCGCCTCTTAAAATCCGGAACCGTTTGCGCGCGTCAACGGCGAATACGCTGCCCGAATAATCGATAAAGATTTTCTCGTACAGGTTTTTGGCTTTTTCGAGGTCGTTTAATTTGAATTCGTATATCTGAGCAAGGGCGTAAATTGCGTTGTCGGCACGAATATCTTCTTTGTATTTGTCTGCGACTTCCTGGTACAATTGGGCCGCTTTTTCATAATCGCGCTTTTTCTCGTAGATCTGCGCTTCCAAGTACAGGATGTCATCCTGAAGCGAGTGTTCCGGGAAATCGCGGCGCAGGCTATCTAATTTTAAAAAAGCCTCCTCGAAGCGGTTCTGAAAAACGAGCATTTCGGCCCCGGAATAAAGGGAAATGGCGTCGGCAGTGGTGTCTAGGTTGAGGTTGTCCATAATGAACACCGACAAATCGAGTGCGTCATTGGCGATGAGTTTGGAAGTGGAGGCCTTCAAAACGTTGAACTGCGCCTGCGCCCACTGGAAATTGCCGTTGAAATACGACAGCCGGGCATTTTTGAAGCGGGCTTCCTGGCCGACGATCTCCTCTTTAAAATCTTTGTCCACCTGGCTGTACAACAAGGTACTCTCCCAGATATCCCCGTGCATCAAATAATAATCGCCCAGATTGATTTTGGTGCGTGCCATCAGGTTTCGATCGAGGCCGGGCATCTGTTTCAATTCTTCCAGCAGGGCGATTGCCTTGGGCATGTTATTGATGTAAATTGCTTCCAGATTAGCCTGTTGCAAAATAATCGGGGCGGTTTGTTTGCCCCGGCCGAACTGGGCAAGAAAACTCTCGTAATCAGCCTCCAGTGTTTTCAGATCGGCCATCGTGTAGGCGTAGCCCTCGGTAATTTTTTTACGCCGGCATTCCATCACCGACTGTTTGGCGTCGAAAAAGAAGGGATTCATTTGCCCTTTTTCACTGATAATGTACTCATAACCGGCAATGGCTGCATCGAAATCCTTGGATTCGGCAGCGTCCTCGGAAAGGTTGAAAATACGCTGGCCATTTTCTCCCAGGCGTTTGTCAAGGGCTTTATACTGCCGAAGCGCGCTTTTGTAGTCTTTCCGTTGAACGAACGACCAGGCCAATAATTCCACAAAATCCGGGTTTTCGCTTACCTGTATCCGGGCGTACAACTGTGTTTGCAATTCGGTAAAATCGGCCACCGACAGGTAGCGGGCGAGCATCGTTTCGATCTGAGGCAGTTTCGCCGGATCGCCGGCCAGTGCATTCAGGTAATACTCGATCATCTTTACCGGCTCTCCTTTACGTCGGTATAATTCGCCGAGGTTATAGGCAAATCGGTTGGGATCTTTCATCATTTGCCCGCCGCGTTCGAAGGTTTGAATGGCAAAATCGAATTTGGAGGCCACCAGAAAGGCGTTGGCCAGCCTGCTTACCGAAGCGTAATCGGGCGCCATTTTTTCAATGGCTCGTTTGAACTGCTCGTTGGCTTCATCCGCTTTTAGCTGCCGTTCGAAGAGGTTGCCATACGTCACGTACAGCGTTGCGTTCTCCGGCGTTCTTTTCAATTGTTTCTTAATCGCCTTTTCGCATGGTTCATATTGTTCTAAGAACAACATGCTTTCTACGTAGCGGTTGAAATAGAATTCGCTTCGCCCGTCATTATCCACGAGCTGCCCATACAAGGCGGCGGCCTTTTCATATTCTCCGTTGGTAAAATATTGGTTGGCGAGATTGGGATCCTGGGCCCAAATGCTCATAGAGACAACAATTTGAAGCAGGATTGCCAAAGCGAGACGTATGCGGGAATTGTTCATGTGCTTTTTTTTATGGTTTAGAGGGTTTAGGGGGGGTGAGGGGTTTACCTCCTAAACCATCCTCATAACAACTGAAAGAAACGCTTAAGCGGCATTTCTTGTTTTAAATTTTCTACCTGTAGCAATTTTCAGGCCTTATTCATCCAGTTCGATCTTTTCTTTTTTATCCAGTCCCAGCATCACCAAGCCGCGATCAAACAACCAATACACCACCGGCACGACGATCAGGGATAAAAACATGGACGAATTCAGCCCGCCGATGATCGCCCAGGCCAGCCCGTTTTTCCAGTCGGAACCCGCTCCATGAGCTAAGGCCAGCGGGAGCAAACCGACCACCATGGCGATGTTGGTCATCAGAACCGGTCGGAAGCGGAGTTTGGTAGCCCGCAACAGCGCCTCTTTCAAGGCCATACCTTCGGCCCGCAACTGGTTGGCGAAGTCCACGACCAAAATAGCGTTTTTACCCACCAGACCCACCAGCATCAGCAGGCCGAGGCCGGTGAAGACGGTCAGGTTCTCGCGGGCAAGCGCCAGGGCGAGGAAGGCGCCGATGATGGACAATGGAATGGATAACAACACGACGAGCGGGTATACCCAGTTGTCGTACAGGGCTACCAGAAGGAGATAGACCAGTATAAGGGAGGCCCATAATGCGAAGCCAAGCGTACTGATGCCTTGTTCCTGTCTTTTCAAATCACCGCCGTATTTAATATAGACCCCGTTGGCCAGAGACATGGTATCGAGTTGCCGCTTGATGTCGCGGGTAACTGAACCATTCGGCCGGCCAATCACCTGGGCCGTCAGGAGAATAGATGGCAGTCGGTCGCGGCGTTCGAGCCGGGTTGGGGCGGCACTTTCCGTCACAACGGCAAATTGCTTGAGATACAAGGTATTACCCAGCGGGTTTACAAAAGAGAGTTGGCGAATATCTTCCGCATTGCGCCGGTCGAAGGCATCGAGGGCGATGCGGATCGGATACTCGTATTCTCCGTCGCGGTACCGGGCGTCGGTATTTCCACTGAAGGCGGTTTGCAGGGTGAGACCGACCTGGGCCATCGACAAGCCAAAATCGGCCAGCCTTTGGCGCTGCACGTCCACTTTCACTTCCGGATTACCGCCCTCCACCGAGATATCGATTTCAACGCAACCGGGTACGGCCGACATTTTCTTTTTGATTTTCTGGGCGCTTATAAGCAAACTGTCGAGGCTGGGGCCATTGAGCATGATCTCGATGGGGGAAAAAGAAAGCCCTAAAATATCGATAGGCGAGGACCTGATTTTGGCGCCAGCGATGATTTCTTCGAGTTTTACCTTGGTATTTCGGGCAAATACGTCGGTTGCCATCCCTCCGCGTTCCTCTGCGGGTTTCAAAATAACCAGTATTTCCGACAGGGAGGGTACGGTCAGTCCGAATGATTTGTTGTTGGTACCGACGGTTGTAAACGTATGAGTAACTTCGGCTTGTTGCAGCAGCCATTGTTCCACTTGTTTGGTTATGTCGTTGGTTTGGGCCAGGGAAGCGTCTTTGGGCAGGTCGATCTGCAAGAGAAATTCGCCGCGGTCTCCGGCATCGAAAAAGGCATTTCCGATGAACCCTTTAACCACCAGTAAAAAAGAACAAGCCATCAAAGCGAGCGCCAGCCCAAGGGTAAGAATTTTATTCCTGCCGTTTTGCAGCGCCCAACGGAGCGCAGTCACGAAGCCTTCCGACAGCCAGTCGATGAACCGTTCGAAGCCCAATACCACCCGCCCTGCCAGGTTTTTACCACTGAAACGGTGCAATTTGCCAAAACGCGAGGTCAGCCAAGGCACCAGTGTAAAAGATACGAACAGCGACATCAACGTCGATGTTAGCACCGTCATGCAAAACTGACGCAACAGGTTGGGAACCATACCTACGGTAAAAATGATGGGCAGGAAGATCACCACGTCCACCAGGGTAATACTAATGGCCGTAAAGCCGATTTCCTGCCGGCCATCGTAACTGGCCTGTACCTTGTTCTTGCCCATCTCCAGGTGCCTGTAAATGTTTTCGATGACCACAATAGCATCGTCCACAAGGATGCCAATAGCCAGCGAAAGGCCCAGCAACGACATTAGATTGAGCGAATACCCGAATATTTTCATCATCACGAAGGTGCTGACAATGGAGGTCGGGATCGAGATCAGCACGATGAGGGCGTTGCGCAGGCTATGTAAAAACAAGAGCATCACCAGACCCACCAACAGCACCGCGATAAACAGGTCGTGAATAACAGCGTCGGTGGCTTTCTTGGTAAAAAGGCTGGTATTCGCAATCACCTGAAAATGAAGCCCTTGATCGGCATACTGCTTTTCCAGGGCGCTTATTTGCGCCAACACGAGCTCCGCCATATCCACGGCGTTTGCATCGCCTTGTTTGCGGATGGCGATACCCACGGAAGGCCCGCCGTCGGCCCGGCAGATTACTTCGGGATCGCGGGCGCCATCCTGCACTTCCGCCACGTCTTGCAGGAATACGGATGAGCCGAACCGGCTTTTACCGACCACCAGTTTGCGGATTTCTTCCAGGCTGTGGAATTTTCCAGCTAAGCGGATCCGCAATTGCCCCTCCACATCGGTCACTTTACCGGTTGGAAAATCCAGGTTGGCTGTTTGTACGGCCTGGGCGATTTGCAGCAGCGACAGGCCATACTGTTCGAGCCGGGCGCTGTTGATGTTTATTTTGATTTCCCGTTCTTCTCCACCCAGGATACTCACCTGGGCTACGCCCCGCACCTGCGCAATGTCGGGTACCACCCGGTTTTTGACCAAATCATAAAAAGCGGTACCGGTCAGTTTGGAGGACACGCCCAGGCGCACGATCGGCAACTCGTCCAGGGCGAATTTATTGAGCACCGGCGCCCGAACTTCTTTCGGAAAGGAAGACTGAATCTGGTTGATCTTCCGCTGTAATTCCTGGACTGCCTTGTCGATGTCCGTCGCCTGGTCGAACTCGACCGCCACGAAAGACGTATTTTCATTCGAGCCGATCTGGATCTGGTCGATGCCTTCGAGGGAGGAAATGGCGTCTTCGATGGGTTTACTCACCGCATTTTCCACTTCCGAAGGAGAGGCGCCGGGATACACCGTGATAATCGTCACCACCGGTGGGCTGAATTTCGGCACCAGTTCGATGGGCAAGCGCATGTAACTGGCTACACCCATGAAGCATAAAACCGCAAAAATTACGATAATCAGCGAAGGGCGACGGATGGAGAGCGCAGTCAGATTCATGTTGGACGGTTTACCCGCCGAAGATTTTTCGCAGGCGGGTGGACGGTACACGGTGGACGGAAGACGTTTTGAAAACGCAGCGGCTTCGCATTGCCTAATCCGTTTGAACCCGCAAATATAGGATGTACAGACTCGAATAAGGCTGACCTTGAGATTCTCTCTTATAAAATGTGGCGAAAGCCATTCACTGTCCCGTGCGACGGATGTTTCATATAACATTTTAGCGTGCACCAACACAAATTTTACTTAATCCTGACCCTTGCCCCCAAAGCATTCCCTATCCTTGCGCCCTAAAATCAAAGATTTTCCATGCGTACATCCATTTTTACCCTGGCAGCCGTTCTTTGGGCCGTTTCTCTCTTCTCACAGGCCGATCCCGCCGCCAAACCAGCCCCCCAACCTGAAAAACACCTCCGAAACATCCGGCAACTCACATTTGGCGGCGACAACGCCGAAGCATACTGGAGCCCTAACAGTAAATGGCTCACGTTCCAGAGCAATAATGCAAAATGGGGCGTGAAATGCGACCAGATTTTTGCGATGAAACTCAAAAAAGCGGAGAATAATCCCGCATATCAACCGCTGCCGATCAGCAACAGCAAGGGCCGCACCACTTGCTCTTATTTTATGCCCGACGGCAAACATATTCTTTTCGCCAGTACCATGGCTGGCGCCGATACCTGCCCGCCTACGCCCGACCTGCGCGCAGGGGGCAAATACCTCTGGTCGATCTACAGTTCCTACGATATTTATGTAGCCGATCTGAAAGGAAATATTGTCAAACGACTCACCGATACGCCGGGCTACGATGCGGAGGCGGTATTGAGTCCGAAAGGCGATAAAATCCTTTTCACCAGCATTCGCTCCGGCGATCTGGAGCTCTGGACGATGGATATCGATGGCTCCAACCAAAAACAAATTACCAACTTACCGGGCTACGATGGCGGCGCTTTTTTCAACGCCGATGGCACGAAAATCGTCTTCCGCGCCAGCAGGCCTAAACCGGGCGCCGAGTTGAAAGAATACCAGGAATTGCTCGCCGAAGGGCTCGTGGCGCCTGTCAGTATGGAGATTTTTACCTGCAATGCCGACGGTTCCAACCTGCATCAGGTGACCAATCTGGGCAAAGCCAATTGGGCGCCGTTTTTCCATCCATCCGGCAAAAAAATCATTTTTTCCAGCAACCACCACTCCACCCGCGGCTACGATTTCCAGTTGTACATGATCAACGAGGACGGCACGGGGCTGGAAGCAATCACCAGCCAAAGTATCTTTAACTCCTTTGCCATGTTCTCACCCGATGGCAAAAAACTGGCCTGGTCTTCCAACCGCGACAACGGCGGCACCCGCGACACCAATGTGTTTGTGGCTGATTGGGTAGATTAAAATAGTGGGCAGTTGGCAAGATTCAAAACCTTATGGAAATCTCTTTACTTTGGCTCCCCAAACTGCTACTGCCACCGCCTACTGCTACTGCCCACTGAACATGACCCGTTCCCTTTTTTCCTACATTACCTGTTGTGCCCTGATCTTAGCCACGGCTTTTTTTTTCTACCCGAAATGGGAAAAGCCGCATACGGAAGCCACCATCAGCTGGGACGTTTCGGGCTATTATCTCTACCTGCCGGCGGTATTTATTTACCATGACCTCAAGCAGTTGCAGTTTTTTGACAGTCTCGATACCCGGTACCAGCCAGGGCCGGGAAAAGGTCAGTTCTTCCGGCACCCTTCCGGCAACTACGTTATGAAATATACTATGGGCCAGGCCTTGCAAATGCTGCCCTGGTTTACCGTAGCGCATGCGCTGGCTGCCCCATTGGGTTATCCGGCCGACGGTTTTTCAAGGCCGTACCAGGCGGCGATCAGTTGGGGCAGTTTGCTGGTTGCGCTGATCGGCCTGTGGTTCCTGCGGCGAATTTTGCTGGATTATTTTTCCGAAAGTGTGACGGCAATCTCCCTGTTATGTATTGTTTTCGGGAGCAATTATCTCGATTATACGGCCATTACCGGAGCGATGACGCACAACTGGCTGTTTACCCTGTATACTTTATTGATTTTCACCACGATCCGCTTTTACCGGAAGCCTTCTCTTGCAGGCGCTGCGCTGATCGGGCTGCTGGTGGGTTGGGCTGCGCTCACCCGGCCGACGGAGATCATCACGGCGCTGATCCCCTTGCTATGGGGCATCGGATCCCTGAAGGCCCTGCGCGCCCGTTGGACGGTATGGCGTTTGCATGCGGGGAAACTTTTTTTAGCGGTTTTAATAGCAGGCGCCGTGGTGTTTCTTCAGGCCATTTACTGGAAATATGCCACAGGCGAATGGATCGTATACAGCTATGAGGATCAGGGCTTTAGTTGGCTGCATCCGCACCTGCGCGATGTGCTGGTCAGTGCCCGGGCCGGTTGGTTTGTATACTCGCCGGTGATGTTTTTCGCGCTGCCCGGCTTTTTCGCGCTTCGGCGCCAACGACCCGATTTATTTCCCGGTATTTTATTGATTTGTCTGCTTTGTCTGTACGTCACGGCGGCCTGGGATATCTGGTGGTACGGCGGAAGCCTTGGGCAGCGCGCTTTGATCCAGAGCTACCCCTTGTGGGCTTTCCCGCTGGCCGCTTTTGTTCAATGGGTTTCCAATAAGCGGATCATCCGGATCTTGTTTTCGGTGCTGCTGATTGCCTGTATCTATATCAACCTCTGGTGGGTGTACCAGGCCCACAAAGGCGGATATTTTCTTCCGGAACAAATGAATACGCCGTACCTGATGAAGATTTTGGGGCGTTGGAACATCGAGCGGGAAGCAGCGTTCAAATTGCTCGATACCCGGGAGGAATTCAAGGGGAGCGAACGGCAAAATATTCGCGAATTATATGTTCTTGATTTTGAGCAGGATACAAGCAATGTGAGTGCTGAAAACCCTGTTAGCGGTACCAAATCTTTGTATTTAAATAAAGCGCATCAATTTTCCCCGGCATACGACGTATCGCTTGGAAGGCCCCTGGATCAGTCCGCCTGGTTGCGGGCAAGTATCGTTTTCCGCTGCGACATCAAGGAATGGGAGTTCTGGAAAATGACGCAGTTTATTGTCCGGTATTATCAGAAGAATCAGTTGCTGAAAACCAGCTTTATCCGGTTGCAACGCCACGTGGAAGGAGATGGGCAAACGAAAAACATCTGGTTCGACTCCCGCATTCCAAAGGAGGCCGACCGCGCCACCCTGCTTTTCTGGAATGCCGACAGCGATAAAGGTATTCGCCTGGATGACCTGAAAGTGGAGGTTTTTGAATAAAAGTAAACGTGGGCAAGCGCAATTTGAAGTATACAAAATAGAATGCAATGCCTGAAATGCTTTTTACTTCCCTTTCCGGGTTTTTAGCTCGGTAGAAATATACGCGCCGAGCTCACGGCCACAGTCCAGGCCGCATTGGTTACCTTGCATGTAGTGGATGCCCCCCAACAAACGGCTGAGCCCAACCTCGGTGGCAGCCTCCTGAAAAGAGTTGAACGAGCGCGGCGGGATGCCAAATTCCATTTCCGTGCTGTCCGTAAAGGCAAAATTATCGCCGAACAAATTGGTCAGGACGGTCGCGCTGGTGGCCGAAATCGTGCTGTGCCCGCTGCTATGTTCCGGAAATGGCGGCGTCTGGATCAGCGGTTGCCATTCGGGGTCGATGTACTGGTTGATGTACGATTCGGGCCGGATCAGGTTGTAATAGTACTTTGTGGTCCAGCAGCTTATGAACGCGTCGGCAAGTCCGCAGGAGACTTTTGCGTACGCTTCGGCAGATTTCATGATGTCGGCATTGGCTTTGCGACAGGCATGCGCCGTAATGTTCATCCAGTGGCCGCCTGGGCTGATTTTCTTTTTACCGAACATGAGGTGCCCCTGCACCTGCATCGCGAAGGGGTTATCATCCCAATACCAGGCCGTAGCAATTTGCTCCTCGGTCAGGTTTTTACCGATCGCATGCACCTTCATAGCTTGTTTGTAAAAATCGCTGCCTTTTTCCGTGCTGAAAGTGATGGGCGGCTTTGACAAAAACTGACGCGCAGAATCGATCACCCAAGGGCGAATCATGGACCAATACGGCTCCAGCGCATCGGCATACATCGGCGGAGTCGGGCGCCAGCGAGACTGCTCTTTCGTATCGATGTTAAACTTTGGCATGCTGCGCGTCTGGGCATAATTGTCGGTTTTTGACCAGGCCAGAATGTGTTTTGCAATCTGGTCGCCATAAGTCATCGAACGATCGTACACGTCTGGCGGCATGTTCATCTTTTTAAAATCCTCAAAAATTTCCTCCTTCAGGTCCTGCATCTCCCCTTCGGAAAAGATGAGTTGTTTACCCACCGTCAGCATGGCATTGGCGCTGGCGAGCGGGTAACAATACGTTTTGCCCGCCTCCGGTTGCGGAACGGGCTGCAGGCCATTGAGTTGCCCGGCTAAACTTTGGTATTCAGGGAAACCCGGCACTAAGGCTTCATAACCCGCTACTGACGAATACGCATAGATACGGGCGGATACCGTGGGCGGAAAAATGTCGTGCCGGATGATATCGGTGATGCGACGCACTGTGGCGTGCAGGAACTCAGCGTTGTTGGCTTTTGCCTGATAGTCAGCACTGTAATCCTTGCAGCCTGCGGTCAAAAGGAAAAGTATCCCGGTAAAAACGACTGCAATGTTTGATGTATGTTTCATTATTACGGTATTTGAAAAACAATTGAATGCCAAAATTATCTTGCCGGTATCCCGGGAATGCTTACGAACGGTCTTATTCAATGCGTTAGAAATTTTTCCACATCATACTTTCCACCGGCCTGTCCGTGCGCTGGTTGTATTTGGCGTTTAGTTTTTTGTTGTAGTAGTTTTCGATATCTCCGTCGATCAAAAAATAAATAAGCTGGCCGATGGGCATGCCTGCATACACCCGGACCGGCTGAACGCAGGAAATTTCGAGCGTCCACGTATTGGAAAAACCCACGTCGCCTTTTCCGGCCGTGGCGTGAATGTCGATGCCCAGGCGCCCGATACTACTTTTGCCTTCGAGAAAAGGCACAGCCGCATGCGTTTCGGTATATTCTTCCGTCACACCGAGATACAGGGTGCCGGGCTGTAGCACGAAGCCTTCTTCCGGGATTTCGAATTGGTCAATCTTGTTGTGTTTGCGCGCATCCAGCATGCGGTCCCGGTACACGGCCAGGTATTTGGCCAGGTGTACGTCGTATGAATTGGTACCCAGGCATTCGGGCCGGAAGGGCTCAATCACGATGTCGCGTTGCTCGATGGCTTCCAGGATTTTTTTATCGGTGAGGATCATATCAAATCGTCGCTACAGGCCGGGTTAATGGTTAATGATGAATTTTGGTGTTGCCTAATCCTAGCAAAAGTGCCGTTATATCGATTTGGGGCGGCAAAATTATCTGAATTAACGCGAAAAAAAGTATGTTTTCTCAACTTTAGGAACGGTGTCAAAATAACTTCCCAATTTGATGCCATTCTTTTGCCGTCATCCAGCCCATCTTTTTCGTTAAATAGCGCGGCTATTCGCCTCAAAAGATACTTGGCTGACGCCAAAATAATTGGCCTGAAATTGGAAACTTATTTTGACACCGTTCCAAAGGAACTTTAGTCCGTGGGCAGTGTTCAGTGTTCAGTTGCAGGGCCAAGTGCTATTGCCTACTGTAACTTCCTGCTATGAAAAAGACCCTCGTACTCGGCGCCACGCCCAATCCGGCTCGTTATGCTTACCTCGCGGCAATGAAATTAAAGCAATACGGCCACGAAGTAGTGCCAGTAGGCATTCGTGAAGGCGAAATGTCTGGTATTCCTATCTTGCAGGGCATGCCGGCCGTCGAAAATGTAGACACGGTAACCCTTTATTTAGGCGCTCCCCGCCAGCGCCAGTACTACGACTATATCCTGTCGCTGCATCCGAAACGGATCATTTTTAACCCGGGGGCCGAAAACCCAGAACTGGTCAATTTAGCCGAGGCGCAAAGCATCGAAACGGTGGAGGGCTGTACGCTGGTGATGTTGTCGATCGGCGTTTACTGATGCCGCTTCAACATATAGCCTCGCCATCTTTTTTAAAACACATAGGAACATAGGACACATAGGTGTAGAGGACGCTTAAAACAGATAGTTTTTTTGTTTTTCTATGTGTCCTATGTTCCTCTGTGTTTAAAAAAAAGATATGTGTTATTTCCCGAACGCAGCACCGGCAGCCTTTTTATATTTTCAACTCTTTGAAATTCAAACGTTTTCGCAAGGATTCCGTGTATTTAAACAAGGCATTCTGCGCCGACAAGGGCATGTCTTTGACCAAATCCGCTTTGCGCTCCACGCGGGCGGCCGGCAGGGTATAATAAGTCTGTTTGCCATTCGGCGCCTGGTGTATGTACCGCCATACGGGAATCATGCCGTGTTGCCCTATGCGGACCTCAGGCGAGCCTTTTGTTTTTAGCAAATCGACCTGGAACATAATGCCACCGTCGGTATTCGGCTGTTTCTGATTGGAGATAAAATTGCCCAGAGAATAAACGACCAGCACTTCTTTTTGCGAGCCGTCGGGCATGGTAACACGCTCATTTTTAATTGGTTGCACCACATGCGGGTGCGCGCCGATGATGAGGTCGGCGCCGTTTCGGATCAAAAAACGGGCCAAACGCCGCTGCTCCTCATTTTCTTTTAATTGGTATTCGACGCCCCAGTGCATCACCACGATGATAAAGTGCGGTTTGCGGGCCCGGGCCTCGGCCAGGTCGGCCCGGATCTGCACGGTATCGATCATGTTGACGATGGTTGGGGCCTCCGTCGGAATGCCGTTGGTGCTGAACGTATAGTTGAGCAGCGCCAGTTTGAACCCGTTTTTATACACCATCAGCGGGTAAAAGGCATTGCGGTCTCGCTGGTTTTTGAACGTGCCGGTTTGCAAAAAATCCAGATCGCGCAGGGTAGCGATGGTATTGGTAACGCCCGTTGCGTGGCTGTCGTTGGCGTGGTTGTTGGCCGTCACAAGGATGTCGAAGCCCGCGTCTTTCAGCGCTGCGGCCAGGGCGTCGGGGCTGCGGAACATAGGATAACCGGTGTAGGGCGGCTTGCCCGGCAGGGTGAGTTCGAGGTTGCCGATGGCCAGATCGGCCTGCTGGAGCACGGGTTTTACGTATTGAAAACAAGGTTTGTAATCGTATTCCTTGTTTTTTACCAGCTGGGCACTGTTGATTTGCGGCGTGTGGCCCATGATGTCGCCCGCGAAGATCAGGCGCAAGGTGTCGGTTTGGGCCGGGAGAGTGGGAAAAAGGAAGGGGGAAAGCAGAAAAAGACCGAGTATCTGCAATTTGAGATGCGCGACCCGATGCATTCGGTTTAAGACCCTGATCTGTTGAAATTCAATGTTCATAATGTTCGTTTTCAATACCTTCGGCAAAGAAAAGACAAATACATGATCAAACGCCTCTTACAACTCCTCTTCATTCTTGTCGTCTTTCTCATCGGCGGCTGGCTGAGTTACCGGATCTTCGCGCCGAAAACGAAAACCGTGGAAGAATCGACCGTTTTGCTGGAGAAAATTCAGGCGGTGGCCAAATTGGTGACCGTGGAGGGCGAGTTCTCCGAAATTTACAACTACAACGAGTACAACGGCTATTTCAGCTTTTTATGGGATAAAAAAATCCTGGTGCGCGTGCGGGCTACGGTATCGGCCGGCTACGACCTGAATCATTTAAAGATGGAAGCCGATCTGGCTACCAGTACCATCCGCATGAGCGCTTTGCCGGAAGCCCAGATACTGAGCATCGATCATACGCTCGATTACTACGACATTTCCGAAGGATTGTTTACCTCCTTTACCCCGGAAGATTACAGCCGCATCAACCAGCGGGCCAAAGACCTGATCCGCGA